>Ga0194123_10000135_pt1 | contig 146739 bp, 149 predicted proteins | sample TA2MahsurfametaG_5_FD_155479 | JGI IMG/M metagenome (GOLD analysis project Ga0194123, IMG submission 155479) | Freshwater microbial communities from Lake Tanganyika, Tanzania - TA2015023 Mahale A surface | ecosystem: Environmental > Aquatic > Freshwater > Lake | place: Tanzania: Lake... | reverse complement strand
TAGGTAGGGAGGCGATTGCCATCGCATCCGTTTCAAACCGAGGCCGAAAAGTAATCGGCTCTTAGCCAAGTTGATTACGCACTGATGTCGTTCAGCGAACGGACGTGATGGCAATCACGTCCCTACCCGTTACAACCGCGGGAACCCGGAGCCGGCTGCCCAAGTCTGAACGGCCGACGCCCGAAGGGCTGATACCCCGGTGGCCGGCACCCGTCACCTGAGGCTTTTATTACGCTCCCAACCGCCAACCGCTAACCGCCAACACCTTACATTTGCACTTTTGCACCTATCTTCAACGCGTCTTCTTCAGCCTCTCGCCGCTGACGGAGGCGACGAAGGTGACGCGGGTCGGGATCTTGTGGCGGGCGAGACGCGCGCGGCAGGCCGACCGGATGGCGGCGCGCAAGGCTTCATGATCGGCGTGCGCGGTGACGACGTCCACGACGACGCTCTGACCGGTCAGGGGGTGGGGTTCGCCCCGCACCCGGCAGTCGGCCACGCCGGGAACGCCGAGCACGACGGATTCGACTTCGGCGGGCATGAGCTTCTCGCCGCCGACGTTGATCATCTCGCCCATGCGTCCGAGGACGCGCAAGGTGCCGTTGGGCCCCTGCTCGACCTTGTCGCCGGTCCGGAACCAGCCGTCGGCGGTGAAGCGCTCATTGCCGGCGTTCAGGTAGCCGGCGACCTGCGTGCGGCTGCGCAGCCAGAGCTCGTCGTCGACGACCTTCCATTCCAGGTCCGGGTCTTCGAAGCGCAGGAAAGTCGAACCGGGCTCCGGGCTCTCGGTCCGGGTGATCCCGGTCTCGCTCGTACCGAAGGTCTGGATGAAACGCACCCGCGGGAAGGCCGCCTTGAGGCGGGCGAGCAGGCTTTCCGGCATGGGCTCGGCCCCGTACGTGATGACGCGCAGGGAGGAAAGCTCGTCGGTCAGTCCGGCCGTCAGCAGGAGATTCAGGAAAGTCGGCGACGCGGGCAGGATGGCGACCTTATGTCGGACGATGGTGGCCGCGACGTCGGCCGGGGCGCGTGACGGCGGGACCGCCAGCAGGGCCCCCGCCGCCAAAGTGTTCAGCAAGGTGTTCAGTCCGCCGATGTGGTCGAAGCCCAGGAGCGCGAGCATCGCCAGATCGCTTTCCCGACGAGACTGATAGGACCCCAGGAGCTTGCCGAAATCCTGGACCATCGCCTTAGGCGTCCCGCTCGTGCCGCTCGAAAAAAGGATGAGCCCGGCGGTCCGTTGTTCCGCGAGCTGCCCGAAGAGCGGATGGGCGGAAGGTTCGTCGACCCGCGGCAAGGTCTTCCACTCCTTGCCTTCGGCCACGACGACCCACTGCGCCTGGATGAGGGCGAGCTTGGCGGGATGCTCGGCCGGATTGCCCGAGAGCGGGGCGACGAAATGGCCGGCTTCGGCGAGCGCCAGCAACCAGGCCGTGGCGGCGGGCCCGTGCTCGCCGATGAGACCGAAGGCGGTCGGGCGATCCAGCCTGAGCTGGGCGAGCTCACGACGGACCCGTTCGATCAAGGCCGTGAGCTCTCCGTAGGTCACGACTCCCCACGCGCCGGCCAAGGCGGGCTTGGCGGCATAGGCGGGGAAACGAGCGAGGAGAGGCATGCTCAGCGGGGGGACTGAATGGAGGGCTGCATGGAGGCGATGCAGACACAGAGGGCCCGAGGACACGAGGACCGGAGGGGCTGACTAAAGGCAGTGCAAAGGTGCGAAGCGGAGCGAAGCTCCTGTGCAAAAGTGCAAAGGTGGGATTTTAGGCAGGGAGGCGATTGCCATCGCATTCGTTTCAAACCGAGGCCGAAAAGTAATCGGCTCTTAGCCAAGTTGATTACGCACCGATGTCGTTCAGCGAACGGACGTGATGGCAATCACGTCCCTACCCGTCACAACCGCGGGAACCCGGAGCCGGCTGCCCAAGTCTGAACGGCCGACACCCGAAGGGCTGATACCCCGGTGGCCGGCACCTGACACCTGAGGCTTTTATTACGCTCCCAACCGCCAACCGCTAACCGCCAACACCTTACATTTGCACCTTTGCACAAGCCGAAGGCGGGTTGCACTTTTGCACTTCAGAGAACCTGTCCGAGATATTCCACCTTGCCGGTCTCAGCCGAGCGCAGGTGCGCGAGCAGGAAATCGACGGCTTGTTCCATCGTCGTGCCTTCCGGGCGGCCGATGGCGGCGTTGATCTTGGCGAGGGCGGCCTTCGGGACGGCGCGCGTGAGCTTCGTGTCGACGGGTCCGAGACCGGCGGCCGTGACGATGACGCCGGCGGCGGCCAGTTCCTTGGCGGCGACCTGGGTGAGCGCTTCGACCGCGGCCTTGCTGGCGACATAGGCGGCTTCGCCTTCGAGCGAGAGCGGCACGGCGACGGTGGTGAGATTGACGATGCGGCCTGCCCGCTGGCGGACCATGACCTTGCCCACGGCCTGCAGGCAATGGAACGCGCCGAGGTAGTTCACGCGCATAAGCTGCTCGGCGACGGCTCCCGGCGTGAGGAGCAGGGCGTTCAGCGAAGCGGCGCCCGCGTTGTTGACGAGCAGGTCGAGGCGGCCGGCGGCGGCGATGGACGCGACCGCCATGCGGACGGCCGATTCGTCGGTGACGTCGACGGCATGCGCGACGAAGCGGGCATGCGTCAGGTCCTGCGGGCCGCGGGCGAAGCCGTGCACGGCCCAGCCTTCCGCGAGCAGGCGCTCGGTCAATGCGCGGCCAAGGCCTTGCGAGGAACCGGTAATGAGGGCGGTAGGCATTTTTAGTTCAGGGGACAAGCTGGCACGTGGGCACGGGGACAAGGGGAGATACGAAACAAGAGGCTTAGTTGACCAGAGGCTCGGAGACCCAGAGACGCAGGGTAAATGGTGCAAATCGGAGCGGAGCTCCTGTGCAAAAGTGCAAAGGTGAATTTAGGGGTAGGGGTAGGGACAGGGGTAGGGGCAGGAAATAAATCCACCCGGATCTCAGGTCAGGCTACTCGCCCCTGGGTTTGTTCGCTCGGATTCGGATACTGATTTTGCAGGCCTACCCCTACCCCTGCCCCGACCCCTACCCCTTGAAATACTTTTGCACCTTTGCACAGGCCATAGGCCGGTTTGCACTTTTGCACATGTTATCTTGATGCGATCTCCGCCACATGCTCCGCCAGCAGATCGACGCGGCGGAAGGGCGAAGTGAGCCGGCTCATGGCTTTCTCGTCCGCCAGGGTGACGGTCTTGCCGGTGGCGACGCGGATGTCTTCCTCGAGGTCGGCGATGAGCGTGACGAGCCCGATGCTGTCGAGGGCGGCGTGCTCCCCGAAGAGCCGGGTGGAGGGGTCGGCCTGCTCCAAGGCCGGCTTGCCGAGTTCACGTCCCAAGGCGGCGAGGCGGCGCAGGACGAGGGCGAGGGCTAGTTCGCGGGTGAGCATGTGGGTCAGTGGGCGTGGGCGGTGAGCGTGGCGACGAAACGATCGGCGAGCAGGGGCCGGGCGAACTCCTTCTCGCCGAGGGCGCGGGCGGCGGCGCCCATCGCGCTCCGGGCGGCCGGATCGGCGGCCAGACGCTGCAACGCGTCGGCGAAGGCGACCGGGTCGCCAGGCGGGACGACGATCCCGCAGCGGTGCTCCTCGATGAGGCCGGCGAGCCAGCCGGGATAATTGTTCACCACCGGAAGGCCGGCGGCGAGGTAGTCGAAGAACTTGTTGGGCGAGGTGCCGCGGTAGAAAGCCGGGACGTCCTTCAGCACCATGAGCCCGCAGCCGAGGGAGGCGGTGATCGCGCCGAGCTCCGCCTTCGGGACGGGCGGATAGAAGAGGCAGTTCGTCAGGCCGCGCGCGGCCGCGGCGGCGGCGAGGCGCTCCTTCTCCTTGCCGTCGCCGATGAACGCGAGCTTCACGCGGGTGTCGCCCCGGCGCCTGAGCTCGGCGGCGACGTCGAGCAAGGCGTCGAGTCCGTTGGCGACGCCATGGGCGCCGGTGAAGCCCGCGACGAAATCATCCGGACCGATGCCCGGGAGCGTGAGCCGGGCGCGCTTGGCGGGATGGAAGACCTCGAGGTCGCACCCGTTCGGGATCATCGCGACCGGCAGGCGGGCGTCCGCCCGGGCGCGGATGCCGTCGACGATGCCCGGCGAAAGGCCGATGCATGCGTCGGCCGAACGGTAGCCGAGGAACTCGAGGAGCGACATGCCGCCCAGGACGAAGGGATTGCGGAGGCCGAGCGCCCGCGGGAGCTCGGGCCAGAGGTCGCGCACCTCGAAGACGAACGGCTTGCCGCGGAACCATTTGGCCGCCAGCCCGGGGATGACCGCGGTGATCGGCGTCGAGGTCGCGAACACGAGGTCGTAGTCGAGCCGCAAGGCGAGCCCGACGGAACGGAGGGCGAAACGGACGAACGTCCAGCCCCGGCGCACGAGGCCGTCGCGGTTGGCGTAAGGGAGCGGCAAGGAGATGACGTCGATGCCGTCCACGTCGCCGCGATGCCAGCCACGGTCGGCGTCAAACGGCAGCTCCAGGCCGCCGTGCGCCTGCGCGCCGCAGACGACCGTCACCCGGTGTCCGCGCGCGATCAGCGCCCGCGCGAACTCATACGAGCGCGTGCCGGCCGCGCCCCGAGGGGTCGCGAAATGCTGATGGAAGTAGAGGAGGTTCACCTAATTGAGGGGGCGGGCTGGCACGTGGGCAGGGGGGCAAGGGGAGTCCTTGAAGAGGCAGTGCAAAGGTGCAAATCGGAGCGGAGCTCCTGTGCAAAGGTGGGATTTTAGGTAGGGAGGCGATTGCTATCGCATCCGTTCGAAGCCGAAACCGCCAAGTCGTCGGGTCTTAGCTAAATCAATCAGACTTCAAGGTCGGTTGGCGAACGGACGTGATGGCAATCACGTCCCTACCCCGACATTCCATACGCTCATTGCCTCTCTCTGATCAACCGAGCCTCTGGGCCTCCGGGCCTCTCTTCACTGCAGCGCTGCTTCCATCACCCGGGCGATCCTGGCCGCGGCGGCGCCGTCGCCGAAGGGATTGCGGAGCTGGGCGCGGCGGGCGTATTCGGCGGGGTCGGTGAGCAGGCGGTGCGCGGCGGCGGCGAGGCGGGCGGGGTCGGTGCCGACGAGCTCGCTGGTGCCGGCGGCGAGGCCTTCCGGACGTTCGGTGTTCTCGCGCAGGACGAGCACGGGCTTGCCCAGCGAAGGGGCTTCCTCCTGCACGCCGCCGGAGTCGGTGAGCACGAAGGCGCAGCGGTCCATCAGCCAGACGAAGTCCTCGTAGGCCGCCGGCATGGCGAGCGCGATGCGCGGGTGATCGCCGAGGAGGCGGCGCACGGGCTCCTGGACCTGCGGGTTGAGATGGACGGGATAGACGACGCCGAGGTCGGGATGCGCGTCGACGAGCCGGCGGAGGCCGCGGCAGATGCCTTCGAAGCCGGCGCCGAAGGATTCGCGACGATGGCCGGTGACGAGCGCCCAGCGCGACCGCGGGGCGGCGAGGTATGCGCCGACGAAGGCGGGCGTGAGCCCGAGCCGGGCGCCGACGGCGGCGGCCTCGAGGCCGGCGATGCGTCCGCGCGTGGCGAGCAAGGCGTCGATGACGGTGTTGCCGGTGACGTGGCAGTCGGCGGCCGCGACGCCTTCGCGCAGGAGATTGGCCTTGGCCGCTTCGGTCGGACAGAAGTGCCAGCGGGCGAGCGTGGAGGTCACGCGGCGGTTCATCTCCTCCGGGAACGGCGAGCGAAGGTCGCCCGTACGCAGGCCGGCTTCGACGTGTCCGACGGGGATGCCCGCGTAGAAGGAAGCCGTGGCCGCTCCGAGCACGGTGGTGGTGTCGCCTTGGACGAGGACGGCGTCCGGCTTGGCGGCGGCGAGCCAGGCGGAGACGCCGGTGAGCACGCGCGAGGAAAGTTCCGGGAGCGACTGGCCGGGCGTCATCAGGCCGAGGTCGACGTCGGGCTTCAGGCCGAACGAACCCAGCGCCTGATCGAGGAGCTCACGATGCTGCCCGGTCGAGACGAGGAGCGGCCGCACCTGGCCCGCGCGACGCAGCTCGGCGATCACCGGCGCGAGCTTGATGCACTCGGGGCGCGTACCGACGATGAGGGCGAGGGAGGGCATTTTTAGGTCAGGGGACAAGGGGACACGTGGGCACGGGGACAAGGGGGCTGGACTAAAGACAGTGCAAAGGTGCAAATCGGAGCGGAGCTCCTGTGCAAAAGTGCAAAGGTGTTTTTAGGGCTAGGGCCAGAGCTAGGGCTGGGGCTAGAAAACTTTTCAGGTCCCGGGTCTCGGCCGTCGGGAGCCTGGTGTGTTTGGGTTCGGGTGCAGGTTCGGGAACTGATTTTACCCGGCGCCCGCACCTAGACCTGACAACCCGTACCAGATACCTGAGTGCCGAGACTGTCTTCACATTTGCACCTTTGCACAGGCCGTAGGCCGATTTGCACGTTTGCACTGTGCGGCGGCTTTTACGCCTCTACTCCAACGCATACTCCTCGCCGTCGACGAAGAAACTGTCGGCTTCGAGACGGAGGGCGCAGCCGACGGCGGTGACGAAGGTGACGTCGCGGCCGGTCGCGGTGATCCGCCGGCACCAGGCGGGTTCCTTCGAACCATAATAGGCCGAGTGCCACCCTTCCCCGCCGGCGGGCTGCGCGGTGACATACTCTTCGGCCGAGGGCGCGGAACACGCCACGGTGAGCTGCGCGAGGCCGGCGCGGGAGCGGCCATGCCAGCGGAGGACGAATTCGCCGCGCTGGCCGAGGAGGCCGCGGATGCGGTCGATGATGACGAAGCCGTTCGGCACTTCCACGAGACGACGGCGCGACGTGAAGCCGGCGAAGCCGCGGTGCTCGGCGGCAAGACCGTCGTCCAGGCGGCTGAGCCGGCAGGTGGTCCAAGGCAGCCAGAGGAAACGTCCGAACCGTCCCATGCAGTCGTGGTCGCCGACGGTCACGACGTTGTGGAAGCGGGAGCCGGCGAAGCCCTCCCACTCGCCCGGGGCGTTGTAGGAATACGTGCCCGGGTCCTCGGCGATCCATTCGCCATCCCAGCGCAAGGAGACGTGGAGCTGGTCGGCGTGCGAGGGGCGCGTGCGGAAGACGGTGGGCGCGCGGAAGAAGAGCGCGCCCCGCGGATGGCGCAGGGTGAAGACGCCCGCGTCCGGACAATCGGCCGGGCCGCGGACCGCCGGGGCGGCGCTGGGCGCCGTCGGGCCGAGGAGCAGCAGCGCCGTCTCGTCCCAAGGTCCGGCCGGCAGTCGCTCGCCCTTGAAGACCGCGAGGGCCGCGCCGACGGCGGGCCGGAAATCTTCGTAGCCGCCGCTGAGCGGGAAGAGGTTCGCGCCGTCGTCGGCGCCATAGCGCGGGACCGTGCCGTCCGCTTCCATGAGCGTCGCCAGGAAATCCGTCGCGGCGACCGCCGGCGCGCGCACCGCTTCGGGCAACGTGGCGCCTCCGGAGCGTTCGACGAGTTCGGACCAGGTCAGCAGCTGCAGGAGCAGGCGATGATAGTTCGTCGAATGCTGGCTGAAGCCGCCGTCCGGACCGATGAGCTCGGCGCACTGCTGCGGGAGCAGGTCTTGCCAGACGTCCTCCTCCCCATGCGGGAAGCCGCAGAGACTTGGCCAGAACCGGGCCGCGGTCTGGAGTCCGATCAGCTCCGCGATACCGTGGTTGTTCTTCTGCGACAGCGCGTAAGCGAGGTGATCACCGATGCGGCCGGCGGTGGCGGCGGCGAACCGGGCGGCGAGCGACAGCCGTTCGTCGGTCGTGGCCGGATGATCCCGGAAAGCCTGCAGCGCGAACGTGACGGCGATCAGGCGAAGCGACGCCTCCTGACCGCACATCCAATTCGGCCCGCGGTTCGGCGGATTACGCGCCATCCAGTCCTCCAACGTGGACCAGAAAAGCTCGACGTGACGGTCGGCGCCGTCGCGCAGCCAGGCGCGGACGAGGGCGTAGGCCCAGGGGAAGCGGGAGAGCTCCCAGACGCCCTTGATGTCGTCGGCCCCGGCATCGGGAATCCGGGACCAATGGCGACGGGGATCGAGGGAACGGCCCGTGAGGACGTTGCGCGTCCAGCGGTCCGGCCGGCCGACCTCGACGAGCTGATGCGAGAAGACCCGGGCGTAGCCGCGGGCGAAGGCGTCCGCCTCGGCGACCGGCGTCGCGCCGGTTTCGACCGACCAGGCCTCGAGCTGCGGGGCGAGCTGCGTCCGGTCGAGCAGCGCGAGCGGGAGACGGGGCGCGTCGCGGCGCCATGCGGCCGCGTCGAAGCCGACCGCGAATTCCTTCCAAGGACGCATCGGGGAGCGCCGTTCCCAGACCCCGAGCTTACGCTCGCACGCCCAGCGCGCGCGCCGGAGGAGCCAGCGCGGACCGAGGTGGATGAGGAGAGGGAGGAGCACGGAAACCTAGAGGACTGAGTCGATGACTGAATCGAGGGCTGAATTGAGGACTGAATGGATGAAGCCGAACGAGCGGTCCGGAGGGCCCGAGGACAGGAGGGCGGGACTAAAGGCAGTGCAAAAGTGCAAATCGGAGCGGAGCTCCTGTGCAAAGTGGGATTTGAGGCAGGGAGGCGATTGCCATCGCATCCGTTCGGAACCGAAACCGATAAGTAGTCGGGTCTTAGCTCGCTTTATCAGACTGCATTGGCGCGTGGCGAACGGACGTGATGGCAATCACGTCCCTACCCAAGGCAGGCACTCCCCCGATACTCGATACTCCATACTCGATACTCCGTCTTCACTTTTGCACCTTTGCACAGGCCGCAGGCCGGTTTGCACTTTTGCAGTTCAATTCCGAATCGCACCCCGCGTATCGATCAGCTTCTTCCCCTTGAGCTGCGCAAGGGTGAGGCCGGCGAAGGCGCGGTGGTCGACGAGCAGGACGACGACGCTGGCGCGGGCGAGCGCGTCGGACAGCGGGACGAGTTCCGCCCTGCCCTGCAGCGCTTTCGGCAACGCGGTCACGTGCGGTTCGACCGCGAGGACCTGCAAGCCGGCGTCCGCGAGGTGCGCGGCGATCTCGACGGCGGGAGATTCGCGTAGGTCGTCGACGTTCGCCTTGAAGGCGAGCCCGAGGCAGGCGACCACGGCGGCCTGGCCCGCGGCGGCGCGGACCTGGGCGACGACATGGTGCGGCTTGGAGTCGTTGACCTCGCGGGCCGTGCGCAGGAGGCGCGCTTCGGCCGGGGCGGCGTCGACGATGAACCACGGGTCGACCGCGATGCAATGTCCGCCGACGCCCGGGCCGGGCTGGAGGATCTTCACGCGCGGATGGCGGTTCGCCAGGCGGATGAGCTCCCAGACGTCGACGCCGAGCTTGGCGCAGATCAGCGAGAGCTCGTTGGCGAACGCGATGTTGACGTCACGGAAGGCGTTCTCGGTCAGCTTGGCGAGTTCGGCCGTACGGGCGTCGGTCAGGAAGATCTGCGCGGTGCAGAAGGTCGCGTAGAGGTCGCGGGCCTGCTCGGCCGCGGCCGGCGTGAGCCCGCCGCAGAGGCGGTCGTTGGAGACGAGCTCCTTGAGCATCTGGCCGGGCAGGATGCGCTCCGGGCAGTGCGCGTAGAGCAGGCCGTCGACCCGGCGGCCGAGCTTCGCGAGCTCGGCTTCGAGCCAGCCTTTCACCTTCTCGGTCGTGCCGACCGGCGAAGTGGATTCGAGGATGATCAGGTTGCCGGCGGCGACGTGCGGGGCGATCGACCGGGCGGCGGCCTCGACGAACGAGAGGTCCGGCACGCGGGCGCCGTCGGCCGAAGCGAGGAACGGCGTCGGGACCGCGAGGATGAAGACGTCCGCCGGGGCGGGCTGCGTCGCCGCCTTCAGGTTGCCGGACTGCACCGCGGCGCGCACGAGCACGTCGAGATCCGGCTCCCGGATGTGGATGCGGCCGCCGTTGATCGTGTCGACGACCGACGCGGAGACGTCGACGCCGAGCACGCGGCGTCCCTTCGTCGCGAAGATGGACGCGGTCGGAAGGCCGATGTAGCCGAGGCCGAGGACGCAGAGGGAAGACATTTTAGTTCAGGGGGCAGGCTGGCACGGGGGCAAGGTAGAGTCAGTGCAAAGGTGCAAAGCGGAGCGGAGCTCCTGTGCAAAAGTGCAAAGGTGAAATTAGGGGCAGGGACAGGGGTAGGGTAGGAAAATCTTTCTGGTCTCGGGTCTCAGCCGTCGGGCTTAGGTCACTGGTCACTAGGTATGCACGCTCAGATTCGGGTACGGCAGTTGAATGCCTACCCCTACCCCTGCCCCGACCCCTACCCCTTGAAATACTTTTGCACCTTTGCACAGGCCGAAGGCCGATTTGCACTTTTGCACTTCAGGTCACGCCTTCATTCCCTGCATCCGGATGCTCCAGCGCGAGACTTCTGCGATCTCGGCGAGGGGCGCGGCGGAGCCGGCGAGGAAAGCGGCGAGGGCCTGGCCGTGGCCTTTGCCCCGGGCGGGGCCGCCGAGCCAGGCGGGGAGCGCGGCGGCGCCGGGCAGGTTCGTCGCGCGGAGCGAGCGCCAGTTGTCGATCTCGGCGGACCAGCCTTCGCCGGTGACGGCGACGCGTTCCTTGGGCCGGTGCGCCGGAAGGTCGGTGCGGTAGTTGAGCGCGGCGACGTCGCCGTTGGCGAAGCTCAGTTCGAAGCAGCCGCCGTCCTGGCCGTCCGCATCGCGCGACAGACAGCGCGCCGCGACGATCGCGCCGCCGGAGAGGAAGCGGAGGAGATCCACGAAGTGGCAGGCTTCGCCGACGATGCGTCCCCCGCCCTGCCGCGGATCGAGCGACCAGTGGTCGGCGGGCAATCGGCCCGCGTTGACGTCGACCGTGAAGCGACGAGGGCCGGACTTGGCGGCGAGCGCGTCGCGGAGCCGGACGGCGAGCGGGGCGAAGCGGCGGTTGAAGCCGACGGCGAGGACGGAAGTGGTGCTGCGGGCGACGGCCAGCGTGGCGTCGAGGTCGGCTTCGGTCAGCGCGAGCGGCTTCTCGACCCAGACGGCCTTGCCGGCGTGGAGCGCGGCGCGGGCGAGTTCGCCATGTTCCCCGTGGCGCGTGGCGACGAAGATCGTGGAGACCTGCCGGTCGGCGAGCACCGCGTCCACGTCGGTGGTCGCGGTCGCGGCGTCGCCGGCGAGCAGCTTCGCGGAAAGGCCGTGAGCGGAGACGAAGGCGGCCGGCGACGCGCCTTGGCGACGGAGCGCCGGCACGAGGACGCGGGCGGCGAAGTTGCCGCACCCGACGATCCCGATGCCGCCGGCCGCGCGGCTGTCCCAATCCGTGCCCGGCATGGTGCGGAGGCGAGACTCGTCCGGGACGGCATACTCGATCAGCAGGCCATAGGCGCCGGGACGGCGGAGGTCGTCGTAGATCCGCGGCGCTTCGCCGAAAGCGTGCGCGGAGGTGAGCAGCGGGGCGACGTCGAGCGCGCCGGACGCCATGAGCGCGAGGACTTCCTCGAAATTGGCGCGGGCGGAAGAAGGATCGGCCGGGTCGGCGGAACCATAGGAACGCGAGATCTGGAACGACACCTCGTTCGCGTAGAAGTCGGCGCGGTTGAGCGTGAGGCCCGTCACGCCGACCAGGACGACGCGCCCGCGGCGGCGGCAGAGGCGGGCGGCCTGGTTGACCGGTTCGTCGGAGGAAGTGCTGGCCGTGACGAGCACGCCCGCGGCGCCGGCGGCGACGAGCGCGGGGAGCGGCGACGCGCCGTCGGGGATGCGGGCGCCGGCCCGGGCGGCCATCGCCTGCTTGGAGGCGTCGGGGTCGACGCCGACGACGTCGACGCCGCGGGCGCGGAGCAGGCGGACGGCGAGCTGGCCGATCAGGCCGAGGCCCATGACGACCACCGTGTCGCCCGGGCGGGCGTCGACGAGGCGGAGTCCCTGCAGCGCGACGGCCGCGAGCGGCGTGAAGGCGGCGTGTTCGGAGGAGACCGCCGCAGGCACGCGCGCGGCGAAGGCCGGATCCGCCGAAACCACTTCCGCGTGCGGAGAATTGGAGACCACCCGATCGCCGACGGCGAAACCGGGGACCTGGCCGGCGTCGAGGACTTCGCCCACGTGACAGTAGCCGAGCGGGATGGGCTGCGCCAGCTTGCTGCGGACCGCGGCGAGCGTCGGGAGAAGCCCTTCGGCGCGGACCTTGGCGAGGACGGCGCGGAATTTCTCCGGCTGCTGGCGGGCCTTGCTCAGCCAGCCGCCCCGGCCGAACTCGACCAGCATCCGCTCCGTGCCGAGCGAGACCAGCGAACGCCGGGCGCGCACGAGCAGCCGGCCCCGCCGCGGGCCGGGCGCCGGCACGGCGAGGAGTTCGGTGCGGCCCGAACCCAGATGCTGGATGAGCTGGCGCAAGGTCAGGTGCGGGTCCGGTCCGTCTCGAAGGAAGACTGTTCGGTGAAGGTCGTCATCGCCGCGAGCGCGAAGCCCGCCGTGAACATCAGCGGCGTGAACCAGAAGAGCAGGTCGATCGAGGCGTGCAGGCCGAGGAGGATGAGCCCGAGCGCGAGCGGGTAGGTCTCCGGATGGCCGGGCCGGAAGGCGCGGACCAGCTTGCGGGCGAGCCAGAGGAGGCCGGCGAGGACCGGGAGCAGGCCGACGACGCCCCACTCCGCGAGCATCTCGAGCCAGTCGTTGTGCGCGTGGAGCGCGCGGAAGTGCAGCTTGCCGTCGCGACGCATCTCCGGCTGCAGCGCCTGGTAGGGCGGCGAGACCCAGCGGTAGGAGCCCGCGCCGTATCCGACCCAGACGCGGCCGGTCCACCCGCCTTCGGTCGCGAGCGCCCAGGTCGCGCGCCGGAGCGGCGCGCGGTCGTCGACGCCGGTCGACTGATAGTTGGCGGCCTTCGCCTTGAAGCGGTTCACGATCGGCTGGAGGTCGGCCACGAGCAGGACGGAAGCCGCGGACAACGCGAGCGCCCCGCCCGTGACCAGCATGATCCGACGTCGCGAACCGCTCGAACCCGGGAAGCCGAACCAATAGGCCGCGAGGGGCGCGAGGACGAGGAGCAGCAGCGCGCAGGCGGCGGCGGCCGTGCTGCCGGTCAGGCCCGCGAGGAGCGCGAGGGCGAAGGCGAGGAACGCGGCGGCGAGGTGCGGACCGCCGCGGAGGACGTTGTCGCCGGCGCGGCGGATGTGCCAGAAGGCGAGCGCCAAGGCGATCCCGGCATGGAGATAGAGGTACACGCCCGCATGGTTGCGGTTCATGAACGTGCCGAAGGACTGCGTGTTATAGGGCACCGGGAAGCCGAGCACCGTGCCGGACGACTTCTGGTTGAGCACCCCGAAGGCGCCGACCGCGAGGGCGGCGAGCACCGTGGACCAGCCGAGGATCAGGTAGCCGCGGCGACGGCGGAGGCCATGGCGCAGCGCGAGGAAGAGCGCCCACGGCGTGGCGAGCGTCAGCATCTGACGCCAGGCGTTCATCGGCGGATGGGAAGTCTCGTCGGAGGAGAACGGCGCCCCGAGGCCGGAGGGCAGCCAGCGCACGTATTCCTGCGTACGCACGTCGAACTTGCCGGCGTCGATGCCGGGCAGGCCTTGCGCCGCCCAGAAGGCCTCGCGGTCGACGGCGACGCCCCAGGCGTTCCAGTCCTGCACGGCGAAGTAGGCGAAGAGCGCGACGCCCGCCCAGAAGGGGACCGAGCGGAAGAGCTCGGCCCGCGCTTCGGCGGCGGGACGCGAGACGAGGTCGCGCGAAAGGTGGAACCAGGCGAGGGACGAACCGGCGAGCAAGGCCGCCGGGAAGCAGACATGGTCGAGCCAGCGGTACGTGAACGGCTCATGGCCGCCGGCGGCGGCGGCTCCCGCGCCGGCCAGCAGCCCGACGAAGCCGACGGCCATCACCACGCGCTGCGCGCGGGCTTCGGCGCAGACGGCGAGCAGCGCGGCGACGGCGAACCCGAGCGCCGCGGCGACCGTCCAGAGCACGACGCCGGCCCAACCCCACGGCGCGACGACCAGGATGAGGCCCGCGAGGAGCGTCACGACGCGTTCACGGGCGGTGAAGGAAGATTGGGAGGAGTGAGAGGGCATGAACTAAAATGGAGGATCCGTGGACCTGAGGGCTGGAGGCTAGAGGCAGTGCAAAGGTGCAAATCGGAGCGGAGCTCCCGTGCAAAAGTGCGAAGGTGGGACCAACTTCAGGTGACGGGTGACGGGCACGGGATTCGGCGATTCAGGCGACGGCATTTCGGCCATCGGCCGCAGGAACCCGGAGCCGGCTGCCGAAGGCCGAACGGCTGACACCCGAATGGCCGAGGTCCCGGTGGCCGTCACCTGTCACCACCAAGAAAATGGACGAAGCAAACTTTCCGGTTTCCGGTCTCCCTTTGAGTGAAAGCCATCCCGCCACCGGCCACCCGGCGATGCCATTTGCCACCCGAGAACGCATCCCACTTTTGCACCTTTGCACAGGCCGCAGGCCGATTGGCACTTTTGCACCGAATGCTCACACGATCCCCGCCTGATAGATGTCGTGGATGCGGATGAGGCCGAGGCAGCGCTGGGTGGCGGCGTCGGTCACGGGCAGGACGGAGATCTGGGAGGGGCGGTCTTCCATGATGCGCGCGGCTTCGGCGAGGGACATCGGCGCATGGGCGCGGATGGGGTTCGCCGTCATGATGTCGGCGGCGCGGGCCGTGTTGATGTCGACCCCGCGGCCGAGCGCGCGCCGGAGGTCGCCGTCGGTGATGAGACCCGCGAGCGTGCCGTCGGCCGCGAGCACGCAGGCGGCGCCGTGCGGGTGACGGGTCATCGCGATGACCGTGTCGCGGAGGGCGTCGCCCGGCTTCGCCACGGCGCAGCGCTCGAGCGGCTGGAGCGCCTCGCCGACGGTGAGGGTCAGGTTACGGCCGAGCTGGCCGGCGGGATGGAAGCGCGCGAAATCGGACGGGCCGAAGCCGCGCTTCGTCATGAGCGCGGCCGCCAGCGCGTCGCCGAGGGCGAGGGTGAGGAGCGCGCTCGTCGTCGGCACGAGGCCGAGCGGATCGGCTTCCGGGCGGGCGCCGATGTCGAGGACGACGTCGGCCTGGGTCGCGAGGGGCGACGAGGTGTTGCCGACGATCGCGATGATGGGCGACTTGAACGAGCGCAGGACGGGGATCAGCCGGACCAGCTCGGCGGTCGTGCCCGAACGGGAGATGAGCACGACCGGGTCGCCGGCCTGCAGGATGCCGAGGTCGCCGTGCACGGCGTCGGCCGCATGGAGGAAGATGGCGGGCGTGCCCGTGCTGCAGAGCGTCGCGGCGACCTTCTGGCCGATGAGGCCGGATTTGCCGACGCCGCAGAGGACGACCTTGCCGGGGTGGGCGGCGATCAGGTCGACCGTCCGCGTGAACGCGCCGTCGAGACGCGTGGCGAGTTCGGCGAGCGCGGAGGCTTCGGCCTGCAGGAGGGCGCGGGCGGAATGGAGGGGGGTGGACATGGGCGTTGAAGAGAGAGGACTGCGTAGAGGGCTGGGTTGAGGACTGAATGGATTAGGCTGCTAGAGGCAGTGCGAAGGTGCAAAGCGGAGCGGAGCTCCTGTGCAAAAGTGCAAAGGTGAATGTAGGGGTAGGGGTCGGGACAGGGGTCGGGGCAGGAAATAAATCCACCAGGATCTCAGGTCAGGCTACTCGCCCCAGGGTTTGTTCGCTCGGATTCGGATACTGATTTTGCAGGCCTACCCCTACCCCAGCCCCTACCCCAATCCCTGGAAATACTTTTGCACTTTTGGACGATAATGTGCCGCGCTTCCGGCGCGTCACATCATCTTCCGGGCGGCTTCGAGATCCTCCGGCGTGTCGATGGCGACGGGATGGTAGTCGGTGACGACGGTCTGGAAGGTCAGGCCGTGGGCGAGGAAGCGGAGCTGCTCGAGGGACTCGACGGCCTCGAGTTCGGTCGGCTTGAGCTGGGCGTAGCCGGCGAGCGTGGCGCGGTCGTAGCCGTAGACGCCGATGTGCACCCAGTAGTCGCGCCGCTTGACCCATTCGGCCGGATCGACGCCGCGCAGGTGCGGGATCGGGCTGCGCGAGAAGTAGATCGCCTCGCCGTTCTCGGCGCGCACGACCTTCACCACGCTCGTCGCAAGGAGGCGCTCGGTCGCTTGGATCTTGGAGACCGCGGTGACCAACGGGCATTTCGTCTCCTTCCAGCGCGTGATCAGTCCGTCGAGAAGGTCAGGCTGGATGAAGGGCTCGTCGCCCTGGACGTTGAGGAAGAAATCTCCCGGCAGGCGGTCGATGACGCTGGCCATGCGGGCGGTGCCCGACGGGCAGGCCGGATCGGTCATCAGGACCTCGGCGCCGAAGCCACGGGCGACGCCGGCGACTTCTTCCGAATCCGTGAGGAGGACGACGCGGTCCGCCTGGCGGACCTGCTTCGCGCGTTCCCAGACGTGCCGGACGACGGGCTTGCCGCCGAGGTCGAGCAGGACCTTGCGCGGCAGGCGCGTGGAGGCGATGCGGGCGGGGATGCAGAGGGTGACGGAGGGCATTTTTAGATCAGGGGACGAGCGGGCACGTGGGCACGGGGACAAGGGGAGAGGCGAACGAGCGGCTCAGTTGACCAGAGGCTCGGAGGCTCAGAGGGAGGGACAAACTGGCTGGCAGGTTGACCAGTTGCCCAGTGGACAAGGAAGGCAGCAGACGAACGAGGGCCGGAGGCTTAGGAGGAGAGGAAGTGCAAAGGTGCAAATCGGAGCGGAGCTCCTGTGCAAAAGTGCAAAGGTGAAATCAGGGGTAGGGGTAGGGACAGGGGTAGGGGTACGAAAATCTTCCTGGTCTCGGGTCTCAGCCGTCGGGCTTAGGTCACTGGCCACCAGGTGTGCACGCTCAGTATCGGGTACGGTAGTCGAATGCCTACCCCTGCCCCGACCCCTGCCCCTTGAAATACTTTTGCACCTTTGCACAGGCCGAAGGCCGATTTGCACTTTTGCACCAAGGCGCCGCGGCTCACTTCCGCGCTTCGGCGTAGTTCGCGAGATACCATGCGTAGGCGTCACGGATGCCGGCGGCCATGCCGATGCGGGGCTTCCAGCCGAGGGCGCGGATGCGCGACACGTCCATGAGCTTGCGCGGCGTGCCGTCGGGCATCGACGGATCGAACTCCAGCCGGCCGGTGAAGCCGACCGCCTCGGCGACGAGGCCCGCGAGGGCGCGGATGCTGAGCTCTTCGCCGGACCCGACGTTGATGTGCCCCGGCTCGGAATAACGGCCGAGGAGCAGCAGGCAGGCCTCGGCGAGGTCGTCGGCGTGCAGGAACTCGCGGAGCGGCGTGCCCGTGCCCCAGAGCCTGAGCGTCGTGTCGCCGCGGAGCTTCGCCTCGTGCATCTTGCGGATCATCGCCGGGAGCACGTGGGAGTTCTCGAGGGAGAAGTTGTCGCCCGTGCCGTAGAGGTTGCAGGGCATCGCGCTGATGAAATCGCAGCCATGCTGGGCGCGCGCGTGGTCGCAGAGCTTGATGCCCGCGATCTTGGCGACCGCGTAGGCCTCGTTGGTGACCTCGAGCGGGCCGGTGAGGAGCGAATCCTCGCGGATCGGCTGCGGGGCCAGCTTCGGGTAGATGCAGCTCGAGCCCAGGAAGAGCAGCTTGCGCACACCGGCGAGGCGGGCGCCCTCGATGACGTTGGCCGCCATCACGAGGTTTTCATAGAGGAAGTCGTAAGGTTCGTCCGAGTTGGCCTTGATGCCGCCGACGCGCGCGGCGGCCATGACGACGTAGGCCGGCCGCTCCGCGGCGAAGAAGGCGCGGGTCGCGGCGCCGTCGCGCAGGTCGAGCTCGGCGGACGGGCGCGTGAGGACGGCCGTATGGCCGGCGGCGCGCAGGGCGCGGACGACGGCGGAGCCCACCATCCCGCGATGGCCGGCGACGTAGATCTTCGCGGCGCGGTCCATCAGCGGTTCGCGTGGGCGACGGCCTTCAGGTCATGGTCGACCATCTTCTGCACCAGCTGCTCGAAGGAGGTCTGCTGCGGGTTCCAGCCGAGCTCGCGGACGGCCTTGGCCGGGTTGCCGAGCAGCTGCTCGACCTCGGTCGGGCGGAAATAGCGCGGGTCGACGGCGACGAGGGTCTTGCCCGTCTTGCGGTCGACGCCCTTCTCGTCGACGCCCGTGCCGCGCCATTCGAGCTCGATGCCGGCGCGGCGGAAGGCGTGGGTGCAGAATTCGCGGACGGCGTACATCTTGCCCGTCGCGATGACGAAGTCGTCGGGCTGCCGGTGCTGCAGGATCAGCCACATGCACTGCACGAAGTCCGGAGCGTAGCCCCAGTCGCGCTGGGCGGAGAGGTTGCCGAGGAAGAGGCAGTCCTGGCGGCCGTGGACGATGTTGGCGACGGCGAGGGAGATCTTGCGCGTGACGAAGGTCTCGCCGCGGCGTTCGGACTCGTGGTTGAAGAGGATGCCGTTGGAGGCGAACATGCCGTACGCCTCGCGGTAGTTGCGGGTGATCCAGTAGGCGTAGATCTTGGCGACGCCGTAGGGGCTGCGCGGGTAGAAGGGAGTCGTCTCGGACTGGGGCACCTCGACGACCTTGCCGTAGAGCTCGGAGGTCGAGGCCTGGTAGACGCGGACCTTCTTCTCCATCTTCAGGATGCGGATCGCCTCGAGGAGGCGGAGCGTGCCGACGCCGTCGGTGTCGGCGGTGTATTCCGGGATGTCGAAGGACACCTTCACGTGGGACATCGCGCCGAGGTTGTAGATCTCGTCGGGCTGGACGTCCCCGATGAGGCGGATGAGGCCCGTGGCGTCGCCGAGGTCGCCGTAGTGCAGCTGGATCTTCTTCGTGTGGATGTCGCGCACGAGGTCCTCCATGTAGAGGTGCTCGATACGGCCCGTATTGAAGGAAGAGGAGCGGCGGATGACGCCGTGGACCTCGTAGCCCTTGCTGAGGAGGAACTCGGCGAGGTAGGAGCCGTCCTGGCCCGTGATGCCGGTGATGAGCGCGCGTTTCTTCATGTGGTTGCTAGGTAAGAGGGGAATCGCTCAGGCGGAAGGCTTTTTCGCGCCGGCGATGATGCGGGAGCTGCTGTCGATCTTGGCGCCGAGGCCGTCGACGAGCTTCGCGCCGTGCTTGGCGAGCACGGTCATCTCCGGGATGTTGCCGGCGTGGCGGTCGCCGCCCTTGCAGAAGACGGCCTCATGGCCCCGGGCCTTGGCTTCGCCGAGGAGCCAGTCGAGCGTGGCGCAGACCGAGCCGTCGACGTCGATGGAAAGCACCGCGCGGTCGACGACGCGGAGGGCGGTCGTCACGGCGAGGCGAGTGTCCTGGTCGATGAAGGCCTTGCCCTTCTTGAGGGCGGCCTGGGCGTCGGTGTTGACGATGACCCAGAGGACGTCGCCTTGGGCGCGGGAGAGCTCGAGCAGCTCGAGGTGGCCGCGGTGCAACGGATCGAAATAGCCGGAGGTGATGGCGATGCGCATTTGCGTGAAGGGGGTGGCGGCTAGCGGCTGGCGGTTAGCGGTTAGGAAGATGACTGCGGAGGACAGAGGGCAGATGACGGATGACCGAGGATGCGAACGGGGGAAATGAGTCGGGGGTTCGGTTGCATGGCCTAACCGCCAACCGCTTACCGCTATCCCTTCGTACCTATTTTACGCACCCGGGCAGGCTACCGCACGTGGAGGCGGTTTTCGCCTGCACGTACGGGAAGGAGGGACTGTCACCGGCCGGGCCGGCAGGAAGGGTCAGGCCCCTGGGGGCGGAAGCAGGAGCGGCGCGAGTTCAAGGGCTCGGCTGTTCCAGCGGTTGAGGCGGGTGAGGCGCTCGATGACTTCAGGTTGGGCGCCGCGGGATTGGGCGTCGGCGAGGACGCGTTGCAGGCCGGGTTGGGCTTGTTCGAGGGCGGGGAGGACTTGGCTCCGGAGCAAGGTGACCAGGGAGGCGGCCAGGGAAGGCGTGGGCTGCCAGCGTTCGCGGCGCGAACCCGGTTCCTTGACTGAGAGGATCATCTCATGGCCTCGGAGGAACTTAAGTCCTTGGCTGACAGAGCCTTTGCTAATTCCAAGCCGCCCTTGGATGTGGTCGAAATCGAGGGGTCCCGACGAAACATAGAGCAAGGCGTAGATCTCGGCGACCGAGCGCGGGACGCCGAGGATACCCGCCATCCGGACGAAGAAATCCGCGAGCTCGATCTCATGGGGCTGCAGCGGCTCATAAGAAGGGCGGCTCGGACGCCGGCCGGCGGACTTTTCTGAAGGGGGTTTCATCAGGTTTAAGCCCTGCAGTCGGGGGCTTCCTGATGTTTCAATAATTTTTGAACTTAGGCAAGGGGCAATGTGTACAACCCGGAAATACGGACCCTCCCTCCCCTCTCGGGAAGTGCGGATCTGAAAAGCTTCCACCTGGCGCCCCCTTGGGGATTCGAACCCCAGTTACCTCAGTGAAAACGAGGTGTCCTGGACCGGGCTAGACGAAGGAGGCGGTCGGTGGAAGCGAAGAACGTAGGAACGAAGTCCCGCTGGTCAAGTTTTTAGAAACGAGCCCGAAGGACCCCCGTTCAGCGACCGAAAAGGCTCCGGTCTTCGTAAGGATTCTTCGGCTGTCCGTCCTTCTTCGCGCCGTGCAGGCGCTGTTGCTGCACGCCGTACCAAGCCATCCAGGCCGCGGAGGCGATGAACAGGATCAGGAACGCGCGGATCGCCCATTTGCGGGCGGCGGAAGGCTCGTCGATTTCGGTCATCGGCCTCCGACCATGGCCGAGGAATGGGGCTTGGCAACCTCAGGCCCTTTTTTACATATGTCATCACCCCCTCAGTCTTACCCCGTTTCCCAAGATTCTGCATGAGTCCCAAGCAGAAGCCGTTGGTGGTCATCATTGAAGACGACCGTAGCCTCGCCGCCGCGCTCGCCGATCAACTCCTGAACGCCGGCCTCTCCACCCAAGTCTTCCACAAAGGAGCGACCGCGCTCAAGTTCGTCGGCGAATCCTACGTCCACCTCGTCCTGCTCGACCCGAACCTGCCGGACCTCGACGGACTCGCCGTGCTCGACAAGATCCGGCGGCTGCCGCATTCGCCGGCGGTCATCTTCCTCTCCGCCCTGCGCGACGGCGAGCACGTGGCCCAGGCGCTCGAGGCGGGAGCGGACGATTTCGTCGGCAAGCCGCACCATCCCGCGGAGCTCATCGCGCGCATCCACGCGGTGCTCCGGCGCAGCGAGACCGCGGGCGACAGCCGCCTCACGGTCAACGCCGCGCTCGGGACCGACGTCTTCCTCTTCAACGGGGCGGAAGTGCACCCCGAACGCCTCGAGCTCGTCTTCGCCGGGGGCAAGAAGCACAAGCTCGGCCGCAAGGAGCTCGGCATCCTCTACCACCTGCACGCCAACCCCGGCGTCATCATCAGCCGCCACAGCCTCATCCACGCCGTCTGGGGCGTGCACGCCGACATCCGCAGCCGTTCCCTGGACCAGTACGTCGCCAAGATCCGCGACGCGTTCGAGGACCACGGGCGCAAGCTGGACAGCCTGCGGACGATCCACGGCATCGGCTACTGGTACGAACCGGCCCAGGCCGGCGGAGAAAACGGCGGCCGAAGGGCCCGCCGGGCTTGATTCCCCGGAGAACCCCGCCATCAGTGGGGACATGGACATCCGTTGTTACCTCAAACCCAGCTGCGGCTGGAGCAACGGCGTGCGCGCCATCATGGCGAAGTACGCCCTGAACTACGTGGACGTGGACATCATCAACAACCCGGCGAACTACGCCGAGATGGTCGAGAAGTCCGGCCAGCGCCTCTCCCCCTGCGTCGAGATCGACGGCGTCATGCTGCCCGACGTCTCCGGCGCCGAAGTGGAGCAGTATCTCCTGGCCAACAAGCTCGGCGTCCCGAACGACAAGGCCCCGGCCGTGCCGATCGACGCCCCGTGCACCGACGAGGAGCACGAGAAGATGCGGATCAAGACGATCCGGTTCTTCTGAGCGCGTAAGCGCCGAGGTATTGGCGGTTAGCGGTTAGCGGTTGGCGGCTAGTTGCGCATCAAAGGGAAACCGGAGACCGGATCATTGGCTGGGGTGTCTTGAGGTAGGGACGCGTCGGTGACGCGTCCGGCTATTCTCAAAAAGGTCGCGACACCGTCGCGCCCCTACCTCGGAACTCGGCACCCGTCGCCTGAGGCTTTTGTTACGTTCCCAACCGCTTACCGCCAACCGCTAACCGCTAAAACCTTTTACTCGCTCTTCCCCGCCGCGAAATCGGCGAGCGAGTCGGCGACCCACTGGCGCTGTTCGGCGGTGAGCTCGGGGAAGATCGGGATGCTGAGGACTTCGGCGGCGAGCTGCTCGGAGACGGGCACGCGGTCGTGGCCGCGGTACCTGTGGTCGACGAAGCACTGCTGGCGGTGGAGCGGTATCGGGTAGTATATCTCGCAGCCGATCTTGCGCGCGGTGAGGAAGGCCTTGAGCGCGTCGCGGCGGCCGCCGGGCACGCGGAGCGTGAACTGGTTCCAGATGCCCTGGCCGGAAAAGTCGACCGGCAGGAGGATCTTCGCGGCCTTGTCGGCGCCGGGGCGGTTCTCGGCGATCCCGCGGGCGCCCTTCAGGGCCGTCTGGTAGAAGATGGCGTTGCCCGCGCGCGCGCAGTTGTACGACGGCAGGTGCGGGAGCTTGAGGTGCAGCAGCGCCGCCTGGAGCGGGTCCATGCGGAAGTTGGCGCCCACCTCGCGGTGATGATACTTCGGCTGCATGCCGTGGACGCGGAGGATGCGGGCGCGTTCGGCGAGCGCGTCGTCCTGGGTCGTGACCAGGCCGGAATCGCCCATGCCGCCGAGGTTCTTGGACGGGAAGAAGCTCGTCGCGCCGAAGTCGCCGACCGACATCGTCGCGCGGCCTTTCCAGCGCGCGCCCATCGACTGGGCGGCGTCCTCGACCACGCGGAGCCGGTGCGCGGCGGCGAAGGCCTGCAGGGCGTCGAGGTCGCCGGACTGGCCGAAGAGGTGCACCGGCATGACCGCGCGCGTGCGCGGACCGACCTTCCGGGCGGCGTCGGCGAGGTCGAGGTTGAAGTGGTGCGGATCGACGTCGACCCAGACCGGCGTGGCGCCGAGGCGGGCGACGGAACCGGCGGTGGCGAAGAAGGTGAAGGACGGGATGAGGACCTCGTCGCCCTCGCCGAGGCCGAGCGCCATGAGCGCGAGCAGGAGCGCGTCGGTGCCGGAGGAGACGCCGAGGGCGTGCTTCACGCCGAGGAACGCGGCGCAGTCCTTCTCGAAGGCCTCCAGGCGCGGGCCCATGATGAACATGTTCGAGCGGAGGACGTCGCGGAAGGCGGCTTCGAACTGCGCTTCGAGGGCGCGGTTCTGCGGGCCGAGGTCAAGGAGCGGGACGTTCGTCATGGCGCAGGGGGGTTTTCCCATCCCCGGCCCGCACGGGCAACATCATTCAGTCCGCCGCCGGGAGCGGAGGACCAGCCAGGCGCCGAAGGCGGCGAGCGGGAGCGTCCAGAACTGGCCCGCCGTGAGACCGAGGACGTAGCCGTCGTCGGGCGAACGGAAGGCCTCGCAGACGATGCGGCCGACGGAATAGAGCAGGAGGAATTCGCCGGCGAGACGACCGGACGGCAGGCGCAGCGGATAGCGGCGGAGCACCCAGAGGAGCGGGAGCAGCCCTTCGGCGAAGGCCTCGTAGAGCTGCGACGGATGCCGCGGCTCGGCGCCTTCGCGCGGGAAGATCACCGCCCAAGGGAGGTACGAGGGGTCGCCGACGAGCTCGCCGTTGATGAAGTTGGCGATCCGTCCGAACAGGAGGCCGGCCGGCGCGAGGGCGCAGAGCAGGTCGCCGACCGCGAAGAAATCGGCCCGGACGCGGCGCGCGAACCAGACGCCGGCGAGGAGCACGCCGAGGAAGCCGCCGTGGCTGGCCATGCCGCCCTCCCAGACCCGGAAGAGCATCAGCGGATCGGCGGCGAACTCCGCGCGGGCGTAGAGCAGAACGTGGCCGAGACGGCCGCCGGCGATCACGCCGACCATCACCGCGGTGATCAGCGCGGACTCGTCGAGGGCAGCGCGCAGCGGCGTGAGGCCGGCACGCCGCCACCGGCCGAGCAGCCAGGCGGCCACCATGAAGCCGGCCGCGTAGGCCAGCCCGTACCAATGCACCCCGCGCAGGCCCCAGCTCTCCGGGAAACGGAACGCGACCGGGTCGAGGTCATGCGTCCAGTAGGCGAGCAGGGCCGCGTTCATGCGCCGGGCTTGGGGGCCTCCGGACCCGGGCGCCGGCCCACGCGATGGCCGCGCTGGCGGGCGAGCTCGCGCATGTCGGGATGCGGGTCGTCCTTCTCGTAGATCTCGACGCCGAGGAGCGACTCGAAGACGTCCTCGAGCGTGACGACGCCGGCGAAGGCGCCGAACTCGTCGACCACGACGGCGAGATGCTGGTGGGCGCGGACGAGATCATGGAGGGCGTCGGACAAGGTCGCGTTCTCGGGCACGACGTGGGCCTTGCCCATGAGCTCGCGCACGCGGACCTCGCGGCGGCCCTCGCCGGCGGCCTTGAGCAGGTCGCGGCGGCGGACGACGCCGACGATGCGGTCCGGGTTCTGCTCCCAGACGGGCATGCGGCCGTGGGGCACGTTCGGGTAGAGGCGGAGGACGTCGGCGACCGTGAGGTCGGCCTCGATCGACGTGACGACGGAGCGGGGCGTGAGCACCTGCGAGACCGGGATGTCGTCGAGGCGGACCGCGTTGGCGACGAGGTTGCTCTCGGCCTGGGTGATCTTGCCTTCGCGGGCGGCGGCCTGCGCGAGGCTGCCGATGTCGGCGTCGGCGCGGTCGACGCCGGGCTCCTCGGGCGGGGCGAGCGAATCATGCAGCTTGCCGAGCATGCGGAGCATCTTGGCGGCGCCCCGCACGAGCGGGAGGGAGGCGGCCACCCGCGGGGCGAGCGCCACGCGGAAGTGGATGCCGACCTTGCGCGGGAGCATCATCGTGAGCCAGGCCATGAAGAACGACACCGCGATGACGCCCAGGACGGTGCCGACGGCGAAGCCCCAGCTCTCGCCGATGCGGGGGAGGAAGCGCACGCCGACGAGCACGCCGCCGAGCAGCGCGCTCATGCCGACGAACGCGGCGGACAGGACCTCGAAGGCCGCGAGGGTGTTGCCCTGGTCGCCGCGGCAGCGTTCGAGCGCGACGGCGGCCGCGGCCTGCCGGCGGCGGAGGTCCTCGAGTTCGGCGTGCGAGAGGGCCGAGACGACGCCGGCGACGAGGGAGATGCCCGCCGCGCTGCCGTTGAGGAGCACGAAGACCAGCCAGAGATACCAGACGGATTCCATGTGTGGCTGGGATAGGCGAGGCGGCCCGGTTTGGCGAGGGAGAATCCCGGCGTTGACCCTGCGGAGACCCGGGCCGAGACTGCGCGCATGAACCCCCGCGAGCTCCGGATCGTCTCCGCCCTGGCCGTCTTCCTCACCGCGGGGCTGCCCGCGGCCGCCGGCGCGATCGCCTTCCGCGCGCAGCCCGTCCTCGTGGGCGGGATCGTCGGCGAACCCGGCGCGCTGCCGGCGCTCACCGGCGTCTTCTTCAACCACTTCACGGGCGCGCTCCTCGGCCTGCTCGTCGCCGGCCTCGGCGTGACCGCGTACGCCGCGCGCGCCCACCTGCGCGAGACGGACGACGTCGTGCGCATGACCAAGCTGCTCGTCGCGACCTGCTGCGCGGCGCTCGTCAGCGTCGCCTTCCTCGCCCTCTTCGTGCTCGCCGCGGCGCTGCCGGCCTACGCCAAGCTGATGCAGCGCTGAGCGCGCCACGCGGCCAGGGCCGCGAGGAGCGGGCGGGCGGCGGCGGGATCGCCGGACCAGAGCGGCCGGCCGTCGACGTCGTCCCACTGCGAGACCGCGGCCGCGCCGCCCGGCAACGTCGATCGCAGGATGAGGATCGCCTCGGCGCGGACGGGGACCGGCGACTCGGTCGCGCGGACGGGCCGGCCGGCGCAGCGGACCAGCTGGCCGAGCGCCGTGCCCGGGAGGCGACCGGTGGCTTCGGCCGGGACGTGCAGCACGCCGGCCTCGACCCACGCCAGGCTCGAGCGGGAACCTTCGCTGACGAAGCCTCGCGCGTCGAACTGCACGCCTTCGACGCCGGCCCCGACGCCGAGCGCGCGGAGCTCGACGGAGGCGGCCAGGGAATTGGCCCACGGCGCGGATTTCGGCCGCGGCAGCCATTCGGCGGCGTCGCGCACGGTGCGCAAGGAACGCAGGCGGAAGACCTCGGGCGACGGCAGCAGGGCGCGCAGGCCGAGCTCCTCGAAGCCCGCGCCGACGACGAGCCGCAGCACGCCGTCGCGTCCGCCGAGGAGCCGGAGCGCGTCGCGCCAGGCGGCGAGGTCGCCGACGGCGAGCGGTCCGGGCGCGAGACCGGCGCGGTCCAGACCCGCGCGCAGGCGGGCCAGATGATCCTCGAGGCACTCCGCCGCGCCGGCGCGCAGCGCGACCGTCTCGAAGAACGCGGCGCCGACGGGGAAGCTGCCGGGCGTGGCGTCGCCCGCGACGAGGACGCCGTTGCGGCAGACCTGGCTCATGGGAGGGCCGCGCGGGCGGCGGCGAGGAGCGGCGCCTGGGCCTTGCGCAGGCTCTCGGCGTATTCGCGGGCGGGCACCGAATCGGCGACGACGCCCGCGCCCGCCTGGACGAACGCGCGGCCTTCCGCGGTCCAGAGCGAGCGGATGATGATGTTGAGGCAGAGTTCGCCCGAGGCGCCGATCCAGCCCAGGGAGCCCGTGTAGTAGCCGCGGGCCACCGGTTCGAGTTCGGCGATGACCTGCATCGTGCGCACCTTCGGCGCGCCCGTGACCGTGCCGCCCGGGAAGAGCGCGCGGACCACGTCGGCCGGGCCGGCGCCCGCGGCGAGGTCGCCTTCGACCTGCGAGACGAGGTGCATCACGTGGGAGTAGCGTTCGACCGCCATGAACTCCGGCACGCGCACCGTGCCGGGACGGGAGACGCGGCCGACGTCGTTGCGCAGGAGGTCGACGAGCATCAGGTGCTCGGCCTTCTCCTTGGTGTCGCCGGCGAGCTCGCGGGCCCAGGCGAGGTCGGCGGCCTCGTCGGCGCCGCGCGGGCGCGTGCCGGCGATCGGCCGGGAGGCGACGCGGCCGCCCGCGACCTCGACGAGGAGCTCGGGCGAACCGCAGGCGAGGGAGACGCCGGGCAGGCGGACGAAGCCCATGTACGGCGAAGGATTGGCGGAACGGAGCGCCTCGTAGGCGGCCAGCGCGTCGACCGGCGGGACCTCGAGCCGCGTGGAGAGGTTGACCTGATAGGTGTCGCCGGCGGCGATGTATTCCTGGCAGCGGGCGACCGCGCGGACGAAGCCGGCTTCGTCGAACGACGCGGCGAGGGGCGCGGCGGGGACGGCGGGCGCCGCCGGCGACGCGGGGCCGGGCGCGCCGCACGCGGCGTGCCAGCGCGCGGCGAGTTCGCGGGCGCGGGCGCGGGCCGCGCGGAGGGCAGCGTTCGGCGCGCCCGCGGGACAGAGCACGACGACGGTGAGCTCCTGCTTCGCGGCGTCGAAGACGCAGGCCTCGTGGGCTTCGAGGAAAGCGGCGAGCGGCGCGCGGACATCGGCCGGCGCGGGACGGACCGGCTCGAACTGCGCGGCGAGCTCGTAGCCCAGCAGCGCGAGCAGGCCGCCTTGGAAGGCGGGCCAGCCGGGGAGGCGCGGGGCGCGGACCTCCCGGGACCAGCGTCGCAGGTAGGCCAGCGGCTTTTCGGTCGTCTCCTCGTGGGCGCCGTCCTCGGCGTGGAGCACCACGCGGCCGTCGGCGAAGAAGAGCGTCGCGCGCGGCGCGGCCGGCACCGCGATCGTGAGGGTGCCCGTGCGGCCGCTCTCGAGCACCGCGTGGTGACGGCCCGTGAGGAAGGCCGACCAGGCGGCCGGCAGGCGCGCGGCGGGGAAGCGCGCGAGATACGGCAGATGCGTCCAACCGGGACCCGCGTCGGCCCAGTCGGAGGCCGAGACCTCGGCCAGGACGGCGGGCGCGTCACTCATCGGCGAAGTTCAGCTTGTAGCCGGCAAAGTCAGGCCCCGACAGGATCTCGCCCGCGCGCTCGGCCGTGAGCCCGTAGACGTGCAGTTCCTGACGCGAGCCCTTGGAGACCACCGTCACGCGCAGGCCGCCGCCGAGCGTCATCACCTTGATCGAAAGCGTCTTCGCGCCCACGCGGGCGCTGATCACGCCGCGCGACACGCGGCCGTGGCGCTCGAGGGCTTCGGCCACGGGACGGGCGGCGTCGGTCAACGACGTGTGCGTGCCCGCCCTGCCCCGCCCCTTGGCCATGCTCAGGCGATCTCCCAGCTATAGGGATGGGAGGAGAGGAACTCGCAGCCCTTCTTCGTGACCACCACGCAGTCCTCGAAGCGGCAGCCGCCGATGCCCGGATAGTAAAGCCCCGGCTCGACGGTGACCGCGTGGCCGGCGACGAGCGGCAGCGGATTGCGCGTGGAGAGCGCGGGGTCCTCGTGGATGTCGTAGCCGAGGCCGTGGCCCGTGCCGTGGAAGAAACCGACGTAGACGCCCTTCTTCAGGCCGGTCTCGTAGCCGAGCGACTTGAAATACGCCTGCACCACCGTGTGGACCTTGGCGCCGGACACGCCCGCGCGGATGGCCTTGATCGCGCGGCGCTGGGCCTCGAGCACCGCGAGCACCATCTTGCGCTGGGACGCGTTCGCCTTCCCCTTGAGGTAGGTGCGGGTCATGTCCCCGTACTGGCACGAGGCGACGTGACGGGGATAGATGTCGCAGACGATGAGCTCGTTGGCGCGGACCGGGCCGGCGCCCGAGCAGTGGCAATCGACGGCCTGGTCGCCCGGGGCGATGATCAGCCCGATGTCGCAGAGCGCGCCTTTCCGCAGGATGGCGACCTGCGCCTCCTCCTTGAGGATCTCCGCGGTGAGGGTGCGGCCGCGCCACCGCAGCACGCCCTTCTTGTCGGCCCGGGACTCGGCGAGGATCTGCTCGACCGCCCGGAAGCCGGCGGCCGCGGCGGCGTTGCCCGCGCGGATGCCGGCGAGCTCGGCCTTCGACTTCACCTGACGTTCGGGGAAGAGCTCGGGGGCGCCGCGTTCGTTCTGCTGCGCACCGACGGCGTGGAGCTCGAGCCCGAGCTCGCGGAGGCGCTGGAAGAGGCCCACCGGGAAATCCGCCGGCACGCGGAAGCGCTGCACGCCGCGCTGGAGGGCGGCGAAGACGATCGCGTCGGCCACGCCCGCCTTCGGGTTGGTCTTGCGCAGGTCGGCGATGATCGCCGTGAGGTTGAGGACTTCGTCGAAGGCGGATTCGTCCTGCGCGCGGCCGACCTCCATGCCCGGGAGCAGGCCCACGCGGCGACGGCCGACGGAGAAGGCCGGGAACGGGTCCGAGGCGTGGAAGCCGCCGAACCAACGCAGGTCGGCGTTCTTGGAAGGAGTCGCCATCATGAGGACGTCACGGACGGCGGGAGCGGAGGAGCGGGCCATGGGCGGAGGATGACGGAAGTCGGCTTCCCGTGAAGCGCAAACGGCATCGCCCGCCGGCCGGGGAGCCGCCTCGCTGGACGACATGCCCCACCTGCCCTCGGCCGCCGCCCAGCCCTTCGACCTCACCGCCCTGCTCATCCCGGTGCTGCCGTGGTGGGAACTGCTGCTGCGCGGGGTCATCGTCTACGCCTTCCTGCTGATCCTGATCCGGCTCACCGGCCGGCGGCAGACCGGGATGATGACTCCGTTCGATTTCATCCTGCTGCTCATCCTCAGCAACACCGTCCAGAACGCCATGAACGGCGGCGACAACAGCCTCGGCGGCGGGCTCTTCCTCGCCGGGACGCTCATCGTCATCAACTGGGCCATGCTCCTGCTCTCGCGCCATTTCCGCCTCGTGCACTGGGCGCTGGTCGGCCGCCCCGCGTTCCTCGTGCGCGACGGCGTCATCCAGGAGAAGGTCATGCACCGGGAACGGATCACGCACCACGAGCTCATGTCGGCCCTGCGGCAGGCAGGCCTGGCCAACATCGAGCAGGCCAAGGACGTGATCCTCGAGACCAACGGCACCATCAGCGTCATCCACCGGGCCTCGGCTTGACGGACCCGACGGACCCCGCACGATGGGACTCGTTCCTGGCGACGCGGGTATCGTTCAGTGGTAGGACCCCACTTTCCCATAGTGGTGACACCAGTTCGAATCTGGTTACCCGCTCCAGGACCGAGGGCCGAGGCTTGACCCCGGCGGACCCCCTCGGGATAGTGGGCGTCCTTGGCCACGCGGGTATCGTTCAGTGGTAGGACACCACTCTTCCAAAGTGGATACACCAGTTCGAATCTGGTTACCCGCACCAAGGGCTTCGCCGCTCAGTTCCGCCAGGGAAGCTGGCCCGCGGGCGTGACCTCAAGGAACTCCTTCCAGGCCTCGACCTCGTCGGCCGAGAGCGAGGACGCCACCACCAGGCGCCACTTCGGCTTGGCCGGGGCGCGGCGCAGGGTCATGCCCGCCTGCTCGGGCAGGCGGTTGGCCTTGCGCGAGTTGCAGCGCACGCAGGCCGTCACGATGTTCTCCCAGTTGGTCTTCCCGCCGACGTCGCGCGGGACGACGTGGTCGAGGTTGAGCTCCTCGTCGCGGAAGGTCCGGCCGCAGTACTGGCAGGTGTTGGCGTCGCGGAGGTAGACGTTGCGGCGCGAGAAGCGGATCTCGCGGCGCGGGACGCGGTCGTACTCGCCGAGGAGGAGGACGCGCGGGACGCGCACGACGATGCAGGGCGAACGCACGGCCTCGCCCGCGGGCGGCGGCGACTCCGCCGAGAACTTCAGCCACTCCGCGGCGCTGAGGACGCGGTGGCCGGCGGCGGGATCGGAGTAGATGGCCGAAGCGCGGCCGCGGAAGAGCAGGCTCATCGCCCGGAGCACGCCGACGATGTTCACCGGCTGCCAGAGACGGTTGAGGACGAGGACGCGTTGTTCGAGGCGCGGGGGCACTGCGCCTCCAAGATGACCGGCCGCGGCGAAGGGTCAACCTCCCCGCATCAACGACCCTTGGCTCCCTTCGCCGCCGGTACCGGCTTAGGCGCGGGCGGGGTCGTGAAGGTGTCAGGCAGGCCCACGATCATCGCCCCGCTCACATGGGGGGGGAGCGGGAACGGGATGCCATCGATCTGGACGCGCAGGCTCTCGACCGCCGAAGAACGGAGTTCGCTCGGCCCTTTCACATTGATGACCACCGGCTTGTCGCGGGGCGAAAGCACGCCGCGTCCAGGGACCTCCCCCGTGTTCTGTTCGATGACCTGATACTGGACGCCCGCCTTGACGGACCGGAGCGTGATCTGATGCGGACGGCCCGCCGGCGTGACCGGGGCGACGACCGTGGGAGCCGGAGGCTCAGGTCGCCGGGCCGGCGACGGCGAGCTCAGATAAAAAACGCGAGCAGGATCGCGACGACCGCGATGCCGATGATGCCGTAGATCAGCGTGTCGCGGCTGATCGCCAGCGGCGCGCCGCCGGCCTCGGGCTCGAAGGCGGCGTCGTCGTCGGCGCCGGACTCGAGCGGACGGCGGGAAGCCTTGGCGGAGTGGTGCGTGTTGAAGTCGGCGCCGGCCTTCTCGTCGTCGAGACGGAGGTACTTCGCGTAGACCTTGACGAAGCCGCGCTTGTAGACGTCGGCGAGCGGGATGGATTCGAACTGGTTGGCTTCCATCGCCTGGAGGTAATCGGTGCGGATCTTGGTGAACTCCGCGGCCTCGCGGAGGGTCACGCCCAGTCGCTGACGGGCTTCTTGGAGACGTTCGCCGAGGGTTTGCATGGGCCGACTTTCGCCCGCGGGCGGGAAATAGGCAAGCCTCTCGTGGCCGGCCGGCTCAGGAGAGGAAATGCCAGAGCCAGAACCAAGGCGTCGCGACCAGGCCGACCGCCTCGCGCATGAACTCCCGGAAGAACGGCAGGTTCACCGCGACGAGCAGGATGAGGAAGCCCCAGCGGGCGAGCATCAGGAACGTCTCCTCCGAATAGAGACCCAGCCGGACGGCGACGCGCGAGCCGTCGAGCGGCGGGACGGGGATCAGGTTGAAGACGACCAGGCTGGCGTTGAGGAAGACACCCATCTGCAGGAAATCGATGATCACCGCCTGCGAGCGGGGGTCGAAGTCGCCCAGCCCGCCGATGAGGGCGAAGACGCCGCAGAGCACCAGGTTCATCCCGGGGCCGGCGAGGGTGATGTAGATATCATCCATCCGACGGGTCCGGGGATTGGGCAGGGAGACCTGGACCGGCTTCCCCCAGCCGATGAGGCCGAAACCGGGGCTGAGGAAGATCATGATCGCGGGGAGGGCGATGGTGCCGATGGGATCCGTGTGGGCGAAGGGGTTGAGCGTCACGCGGCCCTGGAGGCGCGGGAGCGGGTCGCCGCGCATATCCGCCATCCAGGCGTGGCCGAACTCATGGAGCCCGATCGAGATGATCAGCAGGATGAGCTGGAGGGCGCCCCAGCGGAAGTGCTCGAGGTCCATCTCAGTGGCCGCAGCCGCCGCGGGGCTTGCCGCAGCCGCAGCCGTTCGTGTGGACGTGGTCGGACTTCAATCCTTTGACCGCCACCATCGGGAGCTGTTTCGCCAGCCTTTCCGAGCCGCAGAGGGGGCAGGCCGGTTTGTCTTGGGAGCTACGGACAAGCAGCTCGCTGGTCTTGCCACAGTCGGCGCAGGTGTAGTCGAAGATCGGCATGGCGGACGCCGATGAGCAAACGGCCGCGACCGGATTAGCCAATCCGAAAGCACCTCCGCACTCGCTCCTTGAGCCGTCGGCGACGGCGGCCTAGACCTCAGGCCATGTCGTACGCCGCCCGCACCCGACTCGCCCAGCGGAGAGGCCTCAGCCTGTCCGCGGCGCGCACGCTCGCGCGGCTCACCACCCCGCAGGCCATCCAGGACTTCCTCGTGGACTTCCCGCAGAACTTCGAGCCGGAGGGCGACACGGCCCGCTCGGTGGAACAGACCCTGAAACATCGCCGCGCCCATTGCATCGAAGGCGCCATGGTGGCGGCGTTCGCGCTCTGGCTGCAGGGCCACCCTCCCCTGCTGCTGGACTTCAGCGCGCACCAGGACATGGACCACGTCATCGCGCCCTTCCGCGTGAACGGCAAATGGGGCGCGATCTCCAAGACCAATTACGTCTGCCTACGCTGGCGCGATCCGGTCTACCGCAGCGTGCGCGAACTCGCGATGTCCTACTTCCACGAATACGCCAAGGGTCCGCGCAAGACCCTGCGCAGCTACTCGAAGCCGTACGACCTCAGCCGCCTGCCGGCCGAGAAGTGGGTGAACAATCCGAAGGACTGCTGGGAGATCGCCGACCTCATCACCGCCGCGCCGCATTACGAGATCGTCACCGCGGCGGAGGCCAGGCGCCTGCGGCACCGCGACGACGTCGAGGTGCGCTCGGACAAGGTCACCGTGTTCCCGATCCCGAAGTGGAAGCGCCAGCGGCTCTGAGCCTCAGCGGCGTCCGTCGTACCAGATCCCGCAGTGCTCCGGCCGCTTCGCCGCGCGGCCCGCGGTGAAGAGCATGCGGAAGAAGAAGCGGCCCGCCTCCGTGAGCGTGTAGAGCTTCAGTTTGCGCGAAGACGTGCGCAACGGATGGTCGGCGAGGATGACGAACCGGCGGCCGGAGCGGCGGGCCAGCGCCTTCAGGCGGCGGCTGAGGAAGACCTCTTCGCCCGCGTAGTATTCGGTCCCGAAACCGCCCACCGCGCGGAAGGCGGAAGCTTCGACCCAGACGCACGAGCCCGCGGCCCAGCCGGCGAGGCGGCTCCAGAGATTCCACAGCCCGCAGACGAAGCGGGCGTAGCGCGGCGTACCTGGCTCGAGTTCGACCGTACTGCCGCCGCCCAGCGCGCGGCCTTCCGAGATACGGGTCGCGATGGATGCGAAGAGTTCCGCGGAAGGCGTCGAGTCCGCGTCGATGAAGACGAGCCAGTCGCCCGTGGCGACACGCGCCCCCGCGTCACGGGCGCGGCCGATCTGGTTGACCGGCTCGAAGACCACCGTCGCGCCCGCCGCGCGGGCGACCGCCGCCGTAGCGTCGGTCGAATTGTTGTCGCAGACCACGCATTCCCACTCCCAGCCTCGGGCCGTGAACGCCGCCGCCGCCGCCTTCACCGCCGCCAGGGCGGCCGGAAGCAGCTTCTCTTCGTTGAAGGCCGGGAGGACGACCGACACGCGCATCACTTGCCGGGCGGCTTGGCGCGCAGCCCCAGCCACAGATCGGCGGGGTCACCCGCCTTCAAATACTGTACCTTGATGGGCGAACCGCGCGGGGCCTGCATCGGGACGCCGACGAAAGTGGTCGCCGCAGGGCAGAAATCCGGCGCCGGAAAGTCGATGCCCTTCCGTCCTTTCAGGTTCCAGAAAATATTCCACGCCCCGGCGGATCGGCCGAGGCCCTCGCCGCCGCCACAGGTGAAGAAATTGGCGCCGTCCGCGGAGACGAGATTGGTGACGAGGTTGGCGAACGGTCCGCGCTTGTGAAAATCCAGCGTGATGTCGACGCCCGAGCCGGCGCGGACGACATTGCCGCTCGACCAATCGCAGAAGGTCACGTCGTGATGGAACCGGACCTTGAACTCGAACTCCTCCAGGCGATGAGCCTGGCCTTTCAAGCTGACGCCGTGGTGGCCGATGAAACCACCGGGGCCGGTCGGCCGGCCGGCTCCGCACGTGATCCGGCGGAGGGTGACATGCGAACCGGAGACGAAAGGCCCGCTGTCCACGCCGTTGAAAGCAAGGTCTTCCATCCACCCATGATGGACGTCGTGAAACTCCAGCGGATTCCAACCATCCTCCTTGAAATGGCCCTTGTAAGCCTTGGCGTCGGTCACGAAGCCTATCCCGCGCAGGCCATATTCGTCCCGCGCGCCCGCAAGGGCGATGGTCGGCGCGAATTCCTCCGGCAGGTCGGCGAGCAAGGGCGCGCTCAAGGTCAAGACGCGCCCGTCGACGGCGGCGATCCGGGCGGCCAGCTCGACGCGGGGCGGGGGCTTCAGATTGGAGGTCTTGCCCGGTTCGCCCGCATAGAGGTGGCGGACCAAGCGGTCGCCGCCGCCGTTCAAGAAGAGGACGACCTCCTGGCCGGCCTTGAAACGGCCGGCCTTGGCCAAGGTCAGGCTCACGTCCCCGCGCTTGGCCGGCAAGACGGCCTGCGTGGGTCCGTTCTTGCTGGCGCCATGGAAAGTCAGCAGGCCGCCGATCCAGGACCACTGGGTCGTCGCCATTCCGCCGGCGTTCTTGGCCGGTGTCGGATCGAGATCCTCAAGCGATCGGGTGAAACGCAGGCGGGTCTTGGCCGAACCAGACCCCAGCAGCACCGTGCCGGGCTTGCGCGCATGGAGCCGGCGGGAAAGGAGGAATTCGCCCTCCGGAACGGCGATGACCCCGCCTTTGCGCAGCGCCTTCTCGAACGCGTCGGTGTCGTCGACCTTGTCGTTCGGCGAGGCGCCGAAGTCCGTGACCGAAGCGGCCGGCGCGAGCGCCTTCGGCAGCTCGCCACCGAAGTCATAGCCGGCCTCGGCATACGCGCCGAGGCCCGGCGGTATCGCCGCGATCAGCAACGAGCTGGCGAGGCCGGCGAACATCACCTCTCTGGCGCGTCCTCCAGCGCGCAGGCGGCCGCACCGACGACGCCGACTTCGCCGCCGAGGCCGGCGGGGACGATCGCGCAGACCGCGGACAGGCGCGGGAAGGCGTACTTGTTCGCGCTCTCGCGCATCGGGACGAACAGCGCGTCGCCGGCCGCGGTGACGCCTCCGCCGACCACGATGACGTCGGGATTGAAGGTGTTGATGACCGCGCCGAGGCCGCGCCCGAGGTAGTTGATCGATTCGGCCCAGATCTCCTTGGCCAGCGCGTCGCCTCCGGCCATCGCCTGGAAGAGGTGGTGCGTGGTGACCTGTTCGACGCCGCCGGCGAACTTCACGATGCTCGACGGGCGGCCGGCCGCGAGGGCCTCGCGGGTGCGGCGCGCGATGGCGGTGCCGGAGGCGTAGACCTCCCAGCAGCCCGGGTTGCCGCAGCCGCAGCGCGGGCCGTCCATGGTGAGCGGGATATGGCCGAGCTCGGCCGCGTTGCCGTTGGCGCCGCGCATCAGGCGGCCGTCGATGACCGCGCCGCCGCCGATGCCGGTGGAGACGGTGACGTAGACGACGTTCTTCTTGCCCTTACCGGCGCCGAAGCGATATTCGCCCAGAGCGGCGGCGTTGCAGTCGTTGTCGATGCGGGCAGGCAGGCCGCCGAAGGAATTGCTCAGGTGATCGGTGATCGAGAAGCCGGTCCACCCGGGAAGGTTCGGCGAACCGTCGACGCAGCCGCGGGCCATGTCGAGCGGACCCGGGGAGGCGACGCCGATGGCGACGAAGTCGGCCGGCTTGAGCCGGAGCTCGGCGAGGAGCTTGTGGGCGGCTGCCGCGACGCGCTCGCAGGCCTGCTGCGGGCCTTTTTCGGCGAACGTCTCGACGCGGCCGGAACCGAGGACGGAGCCGTCTTCGTTGACGACGCCGAAGGCGAACTTCGTGCCGCCGAGGTCAAAGGCCAATACTTTGCGCATGAGGGAAGGAGGAAAGGGGTCAGTCGCGGGCCGGACGGCCGAAGTCGTCCTGCAGGCGGACGACGTCGGTCAGGTCGGGCGTGGAGACTTCGAGCAAGACGCTGTCTTCGAGGGATTCGAAGCGGTGGATGGTGCGGGCCGGGATGTGGACGGACCGGCCGGGAAGCCATTGGCTCTGGTCGGCGGGCGTGACGAGCGCGGCCGAAGGCGTCTCGCCCGGGGCGATCGGCCGGAGCGTCAGGACCATCTTGCCGGAGATCAGGTAGAGGGTCTCGGTCTTGCGCTCATGGTATTGGAGGCTCAGGCGGCGGCCTTTCTTGACCTCGAGGATCTTGCCGGCGTAGGCCGCCTGGTCGGCGAACCAGATCTCCCGCCCCCATGGCTTCTCCACGGTCTTGGGAGGGTGCGAGGGTTCGGCCATGACTCTGTTCTGCCGAAAAACAGCCCGTTAGCCAAGCAAATCCCCGAGGAAGTCCGGCTGATCCATCGCGCCGACCAGCGGCCGCACCAGGTGTTCGGCGTCGACCGCGACGCGGTTGACGTCGGGCGAGACGCGATGGAGGGACAGCGTCCGGTCGGGGGCGGTGACGGCGAGCGTCGCGAACTCGTCCGGCGTGAAGGCGCGCTCCGAAAGCCAGGCCTGCCGGGCGGGGCCGGCGAGCACCACCGGCATGCGCGAGTGCACCTCGCCCGCCTCGCGGTTGGGGGCGACCGTCACGAGGCAGAGCGTCCGACGCGCCGTGCCGTCGGCGCCGGGACGCAGCGACCACAAGCCGCCGACCGCGAGCGGACCGCCGTCGGCCGCGCGGAAATAATACGGCACCTTCAGCTTCCCCTCCGTCTTCCATTCGTAATAGCCGTCGAGCGGCACGACACACCGACGGAGGCGGGCGGCTTCGCGGAAAGTCGGGCGGTCGAAGATCCCCTCGACGCGGGCGTTGGCATGGCCGGCCGTCTCGTCGGCCGGCGCCCAAGCGGGCACGAAGCCCCACGTCAACGCCTCGGTGCGGAGCACGCCCTGCTCGCGCCGCACGCTGAGCAGCGGCGTGCCGGGCGAGATGTTATAGCGCGGCGCCACCTCGGGTGCCGCGGCACCCAGGCTTTTCACGATTTCTTCCCAGCGCGAGAACTGGGTGACACGGCCGCACATGTCCGGGATTCACCAGTGGGGCGGACGTTCGTCGGCGGGCGGAGCCTGGTCGCCGGCATCGGCGGACTGGGTCAGCTTCGCTTCGGCCCGGACGAGCCGGTCGGACAGCTTCGAGACCTCGCGGGAGAGCTCGAGGATGATGCGGTCCTGCTGTTCGACGTGTCGTTGCAAGAAAGTGAGGCGTTCCTCAAGGGCGCGCTGGTGTTCATCCATGCCGGTAAGATGAGGGGGGCGGGCGGCAGGGCAAGGCGCCATGATGATTCCGGCAGGTGGCGGTTGACGGCTAGGATTATGGGTTGAATCCCGCCGTCAGTCGTAGTGGAATACCCCTATGTCCGAACCCCAGGACACACCCCCCGTGGAAACATCGGCGGAGCCTTTGGCCCGTCCCAAGCGTACCCTGTGGCAACGCCTCGGGGGAGAGGGCTTGGCCATGTCGGTCGTCATCCACGTGATCCTGGTGCTGGTCGCGATCGTCTGGGTGGTCTCCACCGTGACCGACGGCGCCGGCAAGAAGGACCCGAACGCCTTCGCTACCGGCGCCGGCGGCGGCGCGGGCGGCCCTAAGGCCAAGGAGTTCAAGACCAAGACGGTGCCCAAGAACGTCAAGTCGCTGGCCAAGACGAATACGCGTATCACCAGCAAGAACGCCAACGCCTCGCTGGCGATCGCCAGCCTTCCGAGCCTCTCCAATCCCCTGCTCTCCGCCGGCGCGATCGGCGGGGGCGCCTCGAAGGGCTTCGGCGGCGGCTCCGGCGGCGGCATCGGCGCCGGCAAAGGCACCGGAGTCGGCGGCGGGCGCAACTTCGTCTCCGTTTTCGGCGTCCGCGGCATGGGCCTCGACGTCGGCATCTCCGGTACCCTCTACGACATCAAGCAGGATCGCTCGGGCAAGCCGACGAGCGCGATGGGCGTGGACGTGTACCGCGACCCGGCCAACGGCAAAGCCATCGCCGCCTACCGGAAGGAAGTCAAAGAATTCCTGGTCGAGAATAATTTCAACGCCAGCGCCCTGAACGACAGGTACAAGTCTCCGAATACGCTCTACGCGCAGCAGATCTTCATCCCTCCCTGCCCTGCCACCGAAGCCCCCAAGGCCTACGGCGTCGAAGGGAAAGTCAAGCCGTCGCGCTGGATCGCGCACTACCGCGGCGTGGTCAAGGTGCCTCGTTCCGGACAGTTCCGCTTCGTCGGTTCGGGCGATGACTGGATGGTCGTGCGCTTCAACGGACGCATCGCCCTGGATTCCGGCTTTGAGAACGTGATCGTAAAGAATAACGTCTACCCCCAGTTCAAAGGACAGAATTGCGACGAGACGCACCCCTCGACGCTCGGAAGGCCGATGCGCTGCGGGCCGTGGATCGAAATCACCGCGGGGCAGGAAGTGCCGATCGACATCGTACTCGGCGAAACTCCGGGCGGAGGGTTCTACGCGTTCCTCTGCATCGAGCCGCGGGGAACGAACGGCCAGGGCGAAGGAATGAAGCTGCTGCGATTCTCCTCCGGCGCATTGCCGACCCAGATCGCAAACGGTTTTTCGCGCATCCCGAACGTGGACATGGAAGCGAAGGGGTGGATCTTCACCCCCGTAAGGATGGCCGGAATGCGCTGACGCTTCCTTACGTGCGTCCTCAGCGCATAGGGACTTGTCTCCCCGCGGTGTTAGGGCGATAACCTAGGAATGTCCACACCCCAGGACGCCACGCCCGCGGAAAGCGGGGCGGAGCCTTTGGCCCGTCCCAAGCGCACCCTTTGGCAACGCCTCGGGGGCGAAGGCCTGGCGTTGTCGGTCGTCATCCACGTCATCCTGGTGCTGATCGCGATCGTCTGGGTCGTCTCCACCGTGACCGACGGGGCCGGCAAGAAAGAACCGAATGCTTTCGCCACCGGGGCGGGCGGCGGGGCGGGCGGCCAGAAGGCGAAGGAGTTCAAGACGAAGGTGGTGCCGAAGAACATCAAGTCCCTGGCCAAGACGAACACCCGCATCACCAGCAAGAACGCCAACGCCACGCTCGCGGTGGCGAGCCTGCCGAGCCTGTCCAATCCCCTGCTCTCCGCGGGCGCGGTCGGCGGCGGCGCCTCGAAGGGCTTCGGGGGAGGCTCCGGCGGCGGCATCGGGTCGGGCAAAGGCATCGGCTCCGGCGGCGGCCGCAACTTCGTCTCGATGTTCGGCGCCCGCGGCGGCACCGCCACGCTCGACGGCATGATCGGCACCTTCTACGACATCAAGCAGACCAAGGACCGGAAGCCGACGGCGGCGATGTCGGGCGGCGGTGCCGTCCCGTCCTACCGCAAGGTGGTGCAGTCCTTCGTCGACGGCGGCTGGAACGCGTCACGCTTCTCCGGATTCTACCGAGCACCGGACCAACTGGTCAGCATGCAGCTCTGGATACCCTCCCAAGGGGCCGACGCCGCGCCGAAGGCCTTCGGCGTCGAGAAAGAGGTCAAACCCTCTCGCTGGGTCGTACATTACCGCTGCATGATCGAGGCGCCGAGCTCGATGCCGTTCCGCTTCGTGGGCTCAGGAGACGACTGGCTGATCGTACGCTGGGACCGCAAGGTCGCCCTTGACGACGGCTATGAGCGCATCGAGGTCGGCGGCGACAACCGCTACAAGGACTTCGGCCAGACCTGCGCCGATGAATTCAAAATCGACCGTCGCCCCGGCACGCTCGGTCGCCTCCGGGCCGGACCCTGGATCCGGCCGGTGAAGGGGCAAAAAGTGGCCTTCGAGGTGCTGATGGGCGAGACCCCCGGGGGCGTGTTCGACATGTACCTGGCGATCGAGCCAGCGAAGTCCGAGACCACGAAGAACGGCCAGTTCGAGGGGACGGGGCGCCTCAAGCTGTTCCGCTGCGGCACCGGCCCGCTGCCCTCGGCGGTGCTCAGCGCCAAGCGCGGCCTCAATATCGATATGTCGGCAGGCGACTGGATCTTCAAGGCGACACGGGATGCCGGCGCAGGAATGGCCCGCTAACCGATCCCGTAGAACCGCGCGCAGTTGCCGCCGAAGAGGCCGGCGCGCTCGGCGTCGGTCAGTCCGCGGGCGTAGTCATCGACGAGACGGAAAGCCTGCTCGTAGCTGCCGGCGAAGAGACAGACCGGCCAGTCGGAGCCGTACATCAGGCGGGACGGCCCGAAGGCCTCGAAGACCACGTCGAGATACGGACGGAACTGCTCGGCCCGCCAGTGCTTGTGGTCCGCTTCCGTGAGCATGCCTGACACCTTGCAATGGACGTTCGGGAGTTTCGCCAGCCGGCGGAGCTGCGACTTCCAGGGCTCGATCGTGCCGTCCTTGATGTGGGGCTTGGCGAGGTGATCGAGGACGAAGGGCTGGAGCGGGAAGTTCTCCGCGAGTCGGATGGCGGTCTCGAGCTGCTTCGGGTAGATCAGGATGTCGTAGGTGAGTCCGTAGGCGTGGAGCTTCGAGATCCCGCGCTGGAAATCCTTCCCCAGCATGAAGTCCACGTCGGGCTCTTCCTGGACGACGTGACGGACGCCGACGAACTTCGGGTGGGCGGCGAGGCGGGCGAGGTCGGCCTCGACGCGGGAGGAGCGGAGGTCGACCCAGCCGACGACGCCCTTCACGTTCGCGTGCTTATCCGCGAGGGAGAGGAGCCAGTCGGATTCGCCGACGGCCTGGCGGGCCTGGACGGCGATGGAGCCGTCGAAGCCGAGCGGCCGCTGGAGCGCGGCGAGATCGTCGGGCAGCCAGCTGCGGTGCAGCGGCGAGCCCGGCGGGATCCACGGGTATTGCGCCGCGTCGTACGACCAGAAGTGCTGGTGGGCGTCGAGGCGCATGGCTTCAGGTCACGTCGACGATCGCCTTGATCACGCCGGACTCCGGCTTGAGCCAGGTCGGGAAGGTCGCGATCAGGTCGTCGAACTTCGCGTGGTGCGTGATCCACGGCTTCGTGTCGATCACGCCATCTTCGATCAGCCTGATGATGCGGGCGAAGTCCTTCGAATGGGCGTTGCGGCTGGCCATGATCGTCAGCTCGCGGCGATGCAGGTGCGGCGCGTGCGGGAAGACGAGGTCCTGCTGCGTGATGCCCACGTAGACGACGCGGGCGGCGAAGGCCGCGTAGGCGAAGCAGCCGACCATCGACTTGTTGCTGCCCGTGGCGTCGATGACCACGTCGGCGAGCTGGCCGTCCGTCAGGGCCGCGAGCGCGGCGACCTCGGAGCCGTCGCCCTTGGCCAGGATGACGCCGTCGACCTTCATGACGTCGGTGCAGAACCTCAGGCGGTCGGCGTTCATGTCCATCACGACGCACTTCGCGCCGGAGACCTTGACGAACTCCACGGCCGAGAGGCCGATGGGGCCGGAGCCGATGACGAGGACCGTCTCACCCGACTTGGGCGTGGCGCGGTCGACGGCGTGGCAGCCGATGGCGAGCGTCTCGACGAGCGCGAGCTGGTCGTAGGAGAGCTTCGTCGAGATGTGCAGCTTACGGGCCGGCAGCAGGAACTGCTCGGCCATGCCGCCGTCGCACATCACGCCGAGCGTCTTGTGGTTCTCGCAGCAGTTGGTGAAACCGCGGCGGCAGCTGTAGCAGGTCTGGCAGTTGATGTAGGGCTCGACCGAGCAGCGGTCGCCCGGCTTGACGTTGGTCACGCCCGGGCCGACGGCGAGGACCTCGACGCCGAGTTCGTGGCCCGGGACGCGCGGGTAGGAGTAGAACGGCATCTTGCCGAGGTAACCGCCGTAGTCCGTGCCGCAGATGCCGATGCGGTGGACGCGGACGACCGCTTCGCCGGGGGCGGGCGCGGGCGGCTCGGGGAGGTCGATGCGCGCGAACTGACCCGGCTGGTCGAGGCGGATGGCCTTCATCGGCTCAGTTGTTCTCCTTCAGGCCTTCGAGGTGGCCGAGGTTCTTCACCGGGGCGAAGATCGCCTGGACCTCGGCGAGCAGCTGCGGGTCGATCGGCTCGGCGGCCCACTTGGCCCAGTTGCGGATGTTCGTCGGGTTGGCGCTGCCCGAGACCGTCGTGGCGATGTCGGGATGCTGGAGCGAGAACTGCAGCGCGAGCTTGGCGATGTCGCTGCCCTTGGCGGCGCAATGGGCGGCGGCGGCGCGGGCGGCGGACTTCACTTCCTCCGGCTCCTTGAGCCAGGCGGGCAGCGGGGCGTTGGTGAGCAGGCGGGCGCTGAAGGGGCCGGCGTTCATCACGCCGACGCCCTTGGCCTTAAGGTAGGGCACGGTCTCGTCGGAGAAACGGGTGTTCTGGAGCGTGTGCTGGTTGTAGCTGAGCACGCAGTCGACCTCGGTCTGGTCGCAGATGAACTTGAAGATCTTCTGCGGGTAGCCGCTGAAGCCGATGGCCTTCACCTTGCCGGCCTGCTTGGCCCGGCGGAGGGCCGGGATCGTCTCGTCGACGATCTGCTGCATCGGGACGAACTCGATGTCATGGCAGAGGATGATGTCGAGGTGGTCGGTGCCGAGGCGGTGCAGGGAGACGTCGATGCTCTCGGCGACGCGCTTGGCGCTGAAATCGAAGTGCTGGAGGTCGTAACGGCCGAGCTTCGTGCAGAGCTTATAGCTGTCTCGCGGGACGCCGCGGAGGGCGATGCCGAGGAGCACCTCGGACATCCCGCGGCCGTAGAAGGGCGACGTGTCGATGAAGTTGAGGCCGCAGTCGAGGGCGACCTGGACGGACTTCAGGGCGTCGTCGAGGGCGACGCTGCGGAATTCCTGGCCGAGCGACGAGGCGCCGAAGCTGAGGATCGGGAGTTCGATCCCGGTCTTGCCGAGGGTGCGGGTCTTCATGGGGCGAAGGTTCAGGCGGTGCGGCAGCCGACGGTGAGGAGCACGTTGCCCCAGAGCGCCTGGTCGCCGGTCTGGATGGTGAGGATGTGGTCGGCGGATTCGACGGCCTTGTAGAAATCCCACTTCAGGATCGGCTGCAGCTCGAGCTTCAGGCCGGCGGCCTTCACTTCCTGGCGGAACTCGGCCCACACGGGCGGCTCGCCCTTCTGCGCGTAGGAGTCGTCGGCCGGGATGCCCATCGTGTTGACGGCGTCGACGGGGACGGCGCTGAGCACCGCGCGGAGGACCTGGGCGACGGTCGGGATGCCCGGCGAGAGGTTGAGCGAGACCAGCTCGGCGTGCGGGCCCTTCTTGCCCCAGACCGGGTAGTTGCCGTCGGCGATGAGGATCACCGAATGGTGGCCCGCGCGGGCGAGCACTTCGGAGATCTTCGGGTGGATGAGCTGGTGCTTGAGCATGGTCTTAGCGGGGTAAGTGGGCGCGGATGGCCTTGATGGTCTGGGCGGCGGCGGCTTCGGAGTCGGGCAGCGGGAGGATCTCGCCGGAGAGATAGCCGGCATAGCCGATGTCCTTGAGGGAGGCGACGACCGGGGCGACGTCCGTGTGCCCGAAGCCGATCGCCTGGCGGTTGCTATCGGCGAAGTGCACATGGCCGACGTGGCGTCCGCAGGCGCGAAGCGTGGCGGCGTTCGAGACCTCCTCGATGTTCATGTGGAAGAGGTCGCAGAGCAGCTTCACGTTCCTGATGCCGCGGGCTTCGAGGAACTGCGCGGCGTCGAGCTGGCGATTGAGGAGGTTCGTCTCGTAGCGGTTGAGCGGCTCGTAGAGCAACGGCACGCCGTGGCGGGCGGCGTGGGCGCCGAGGTCGGAGAGCGCTTCGGCGAGCCAGGCGAGCGCCTGCTCGCGGGAGACGTCGCCCTCGGCCTTGCCCTGCATCGAACCGATGATCGCCGGGGCGCCGAACTCGCCGCCGACGTCGATGATCGCGCGGATGAACTCGCGGGCCTGGGAGCGGATCGCCGGATCGGCGTGGGTGAGGTGCCACTTGTGGACGAGCCAGCCGCCGCCGGTGCCGAAGGCCGCGGCCGCGAGGCCGTGCTGTTGCAGGAGCGTACGCAGGGCCGGCCGGTCGATGGACGCGGCCGAAGGGGCGAAGATCTCGAGCGCGTCGAAACCCAGCCGCGCGGCGGAGGCCGCGGCGGGAGCGAGCCCGTCCCAATAGACGAACGGACCACCCTTGGCTTGGGCGACGAGGGAGACCGTGATCGCGGACTTAATCACGAGGGAACTCTGCCCCACCGCGGAAGGTGGGGCAAGTTCCGCTTGCGACGGTGTTTAGCCGAAAAACGGCAGGTTACTCCGTCATCCCCGGCGAGGTGCGGCTCTTGACGAGACGCTGCACCAGGGCGAAGCGGAGGATCTGCTCCATCTTCGCGACCTCGACCGGGTCCACGTCCTTCTGGTTACGCGCGGCCTCGACGGCTTCGCGGGCGCGGGCCTCGGCGTTCTCGACGGCCTTCAGGTCGATCTTCGTCTCGTCGATGGCGGCCTCGGTGACGACCGAGACCTTGTCGGCGACGACGCGGACGAAACCCTGGTCGATGGCGAGGCGCGAGGCCTTGCCGTCGACCGTCAGGATGACCTCGCCGGCGGCGATGACCGCGGTGATGGGCTGGTGGCCGGGCAGGATGCCGATGCTGCCCAACGCGGTGGGCAGGGTCACCTTGTCCGCCGTGCCTTCGAAGGCGCGGCGGTCAGGGGTGACGATTTCGACCTTAAGGGACATCGGGTCGGATTACTTGGACTTGCCCGAAGCGGCGAGGACCTCGTCGATGCCGCCCTTCATGTAGAAGTCGTTCTCGTTCACGTGGTCGAGCTCGCCGGAGAGGATCATCTCGAAGCCGCGCAGCGTGTCGTCGAGGGCGACGTACTTGCCGGGCGAGCCCGTGAAGATCTCGGCGACGTGGAAGGGCTGGGAGAGGAACTTCTGCACCTTGCGGGCGCGGAAGACGACGAGCTTGTCCTCGGGGGACAGTTCGTCGAGGCCCAGGATCGCGATGATGTCCTGGAGGTCCTTGTAGCGCTGCAGGAGGCCCTGCACGCCGCGGGCGACGCGGAAGTGGCGGTCGCCGACGACTTCGGGCGCGAGCGCGGTCGAGGTGGAGGCGAGCGGGTCGACGGCCGGGTAGATGCCCAGCTCGGCGATGCGGCGCTCGAGCACGACGGTCGAGTCGAGGTGCGCGAAGGTGTTGGCGGGAGCCGGGTCGGTCAGGTCGTCCGCCGGGACGTACACCGCCTGGAAGGACGTGATGGAGCCCTTCTTGGTGGAGGTGATGCGTTCCTGGAGGTTGCCCATCTCGGAGGCGAGGGTCGGCTGGTAACCCACCGCGGAGGGCGAGCGGCCGAGGAGCGCGGACACTTCGGAGCCGGCCTGGGAGAAGCGGAAGACGTTGTCGACGAAGAGGAGCACGTCGCGGTTCTGCTCGTCGCGGAAGAATTCGGCCATCGCGAGGGCCGAGAGGGCGACGCGCATGCGGGCGCCGGGCGGCTCGTTCATCTGGCCGTACACGAGGGCCACCTTGGACTTCGAGAGGTCCTTCTGGTCGATGACGCCCGCTTCGGACATCTCGTGGTAGAGGTCATTGCCTTCGCGGGAGCGCTCGCCGACGCCGGCGAAGACGGAGAAGCCGCCCTGCTTCATCGCGATGTTGTTGATGAGCTCCATGATGACGACGGTCTTGCCGACGCCGGCGCCGCCGAAGGCGCCGACCTTGCCGCCCTTCACGAACGGGCAGATCAGGTCGATGACCTTGATGCCGGTGCCGAGGAGCTCGGCGGAGGTGGACTGCTCGGTGAGGGGCGGGGGCAGGCGGTGGATCGGGTAGCGCTTGGTGTGCGCCACTTCGCCGCGTTCGTCCACGGCGTCGCCGGTGACGTTGAAGATGCGGCCGAGGACGCCGTTGCCGACGGGCACGGTGATCGGGGCGCCGGTGTCGAGGGCTTCGCCGCCGCGCACGAGGCCTTCGGTGGTCGTCATCGCCACGGCGCGGACGAGGCCGTTGCCGAGGTGCTGCTGGACTTCGAGGATCAGCTTGGTGGCCTTGCCTTCGACCTTATAGTCGATCTGGATCGCGTTGTAGATCTCAGGGACCTTGTCGGCGGGGAATTGGACGTCGACGACGGCGCCGAGGACCTGGGTGATCGTTCCTTTAGTGCTCATGATATTTGTAGAAGTTGGGTGAGGAGATTATTGGGCGGCGGCGCCGGCGGTGAGCTCCAGGATCTCCTGGGTGATCGCGGCCTGGCGGGCCTTGTTGTATTCGAGGGAGAGGGCGGCGCCGATCTTCTTGGCGTTGTCGGTGGCGGCCTTCATGGCGACCATGCGGGCGCTGAACTCGGAGGCCTTGGACTCGAGGACGGCCTGATGGACGGCCTGCTTGAAGAAGAGGGCCGGCAGCTGGTCGAGGATCGCGGCGGGCGAGGGCTCGAAGAGCATGTCGCGCTCGTCCTCCTCGAACTTCGGCTCGGGCAGGCCGAGCTTGGCGCGGAACTCACGGGCCTGCTGCACGAGGCTGTCGGCCGGCAGGAGCTGCTGGACGCGCGGGGTCTGCACCATCGTGTTCTTGAAGTGGGCGAAGAGGACCTCGACGGTGTCGACCGTGCCTTCGGTGAAGGCCTTGAGGAGATACTCGGCGGCCGGGCGGACCTCGTTGAAGGACGCGCGGTCGGTGACGGGGAAGTCGGCGAGGACCTTGCGGCCCGAGCGCGCGAGCGCCTGGGCGCCCTTGCGGCCGATGCACACGAAGACGGCGTCCTTCTGCTCGGCGGCGAGGCGGATCAGGTTGCCGTTGAGCGCGCCGGCCATGCCCTTGTCGGGCGTGACGAGGAGGATGCCGCGGACCTTGACCTCGCGCTTGGTGAGGAGCGGGTGGGAGAATTCGCCGACCTTGGCCTGGGCGGTGTCGAGGATCTCGCCGAGGAGTTCGGCGTAGGCGCGGCCCGCGCGGGCGGCGTCCTGGGCGCGCTTCATCTTCGACGAAGCCACGAGCTGCATGGCCCGGGTGATCTGGCCGGTGCTCTTGACCGATTTGATCCGGTTGCGGATCTCGCGGAGTCCTTTGGGCATGGAGCGGGGCGGTGGCTAGGTGAGGAGAGGCGACGAGGCTCAGGCCTTGAAGCTGCGGCGCCAGGTCTCGCAGGCGGCCTTCAGCTCGGCTTCGCCGTCCTTCTCGATCTTGCTGCCGAGGCGGATCTTGGCGAGGACGGCCGGCTTGGCGGTCTCGAGGTGCGTCTGGAGGGAGGCGGCGGCGGCCTGGACGGACTTCACCGGCATGTCGTTGAAGAAGCCGTTCTGCATCGCCCAGATGATGCCGCACTGGATCTCGGCGGACTTCGGGGCGGTCGGGGGCTGCTTGAAGAGCTCCACGAAGCGGTCGCCCTTGTCGAGGATCGCCTTGGTCTTCTCGTCGAGGTCGGAGCCGAACTGCGCGAAGGCCGCGAGTTCGCGGTAGTTGGCGAGCTCGCCCTTCACCTTGCCGGCGACCTGCTTGAAGGCCTTGATCTGCGCGGCGGAACCGACGCGCGAGACGGAGAGGCCGACGGAGACGGCGGGGCGGATGCCCTGGTTGAAGAGGTCGGTCTGGAGGAACACCTGGCCGTCGGTGATCGAGATCACGTTGGTCGGGATGTACGCGGACACGTCGCCGGCCTGCGTCTCGATGATCGGCAGCGCGGTGAGCGAGCCCTTGCCGGCGAGGCGCGCGGAGCGCTCGAGGAGGCGGGAGTGGAGGTAGAACACGTCGCCCGGGTAGGCTTCGCGGCCGGACGGACGCTTCAGGATGAGCGAGATCTGGCGGTAGGCGGCGGCGTGCTTGGAGAGGTCATCGTAGACGATGAGCGCGTCCTGGCCGTTCTCCATGAACCACTCGCCGATGGCGGTGCCGGAGAAGGGCGCGAAGACCTGGTTGGCGGCGTTGTCGGCGGCCGAGGCGGCGACGACGACGGTGAACTCCATGGCGCCGGCCTTCTCGAGGGTGCCGATGGTGCGGGCGATGGAGGAGTTCTTCGTGCCGACGGCGACGTAGATGGAGTAGACCGGGCGGAAGTTGGCGTCGCCGGAGGCGAGGCCGACGCGGTTGGCGTTCGCCTGGTTGATGATGGTGTCGATCGCGATGGTGGTCTTGCCGGTGGCGCGGTCGCCGATGATGAGCTCGCGCTGGCCGCGGCCGATCGGGATCATGGCGTCGATGGCCATGATGCCGGTCTGCATCGGCTGGTCGACGGACTTGCGGGGGATGATGCCCGGGGCGATCTTCTCGACGGGGTAGCGCTCGCTGGAGACGATGGGGCCCTTGCCGTCGAGCGGGTTGCCGAGGGCGTCGACGACGCGGCCGAGGAGACCCTTGCCGACGGGGACGGAGAGGAGGCGGCCGGTGGTCTTGGCTTCCATGCCTTCCTTGAGGCTGGAGATGTCGCCCATGACGACGCAGCCGACGGTGTCTTCGGCGAGGTTGAGGGCGACGCCCTGGAGGCCGCCGGGGAGCTCGATCATCTCGTTCATCATGACGCCCGAGAGGCCGTCGATGGAGGCGACGCCGTCCGCGAGGGAGACGATGGTGCCGACGTTGGACTTGCCGGCGCGGGTATCAAGGCCGGCGATGGCTTTCTGGATCTGGTCGATCGCGTTGCTCATTGTGTTTAGTAAAGCGGGTTAAGGTTGGGGGAGGATTTCAGGAAAGGGACTTGGCGAGGGTGGCCAGGCGCAGGGAGGCGGAGAGGTCGGTGACGTCGTCGCCGACGCGCACGCGGAAACCGCCGAGGAGCGCGTCGTTGCGACGGGCGACCGGACGGACGGGGCGGCCGAGGGCCTTGGAGAAATGCGCGGCGATCGCGTCGGCGTCGGCCGCGGCGAGGGGGCCGGCGTGCTCGATGCGGGCTTCGCCGCGGGTCAGCTCGCGGCGGACGTTGGCGAGGTACGCGCGGAGGAGCGGGCGGAGCACGTGGGCCGGGCGGGACTTCGCGAGCGCGGCGAGCACGGCGCCCACGCGGTCGGACGAGACCGCTCCGCCCTCGAGGGAGAGGGCGAGGAGGCGCTTGGCTTCGGCTCGGACGGAGGCGGCGGACATCGGAAGAAGGCGGGCTTAGCGGGCGAGCTGCTTGACGGCGGCCTCGTTGAGGCGGCCGCGCGTGGCGTCGTCGAGGTTCTCGGCGAGGACCTTGGCGGCGGTGTCGACGACGAGGCGCGAGACTTCGCCGCGGACTTCGGCGAGCATCTTGACGCGGTCGGCCTCGATGGCGGCCTTGGCCTTGGCGATGACTTCGGTCTGGGCGGCCTGGGCTTCGGCGCGGGCGGCCTCGACGGCGGCCTTGGCGGCGTTGCGGGCTTCGGCGAGGATGCGGGCGGCTTCGTCGGAGGCGGCGTTCAGCTTGGCGTCGGCCGCCTGCTGGGCTTCGGCGAGGCGCTGCGTGGCGGCCTGGGCGTCGGCGAGGCCTTTCTCGATGAGACGGTTGCGCTCTTCCATCTGGCCGAGGGCCGGCTTCACGGCGAAGCGGTAGAGGACGAAGGCGAGGATCGAGAAGTTGATGACCTGGATGAGCAGGTGCGGGCCGTCGACGCCGAAGTCGCCGAAGAGCTTGATGATGTCGCCGAGGGGGCCGGACGAGGCGGCGCCAGGGGCGGCCGGAGCGGCGTGCGACGCGGCCTTGGCGGCGTCGGCGGCGAGGAGGGCGGAGAGGAAGGTCATGGTGAGGACTTTGAAAGGGAGGTTGGGATCAGCGCGGAGGAAAGAGAAGTGGCGGGCCCCTCGCGGGGCCGCGCCACGGGACCGATTACTTCGCGAGGAAGATCGCGTAGAACGCGACGGCTTCGGCGAGAGCCATGCCCAGGATCGACTGGACGAGGATCTTACCGGAAGCATCGGGGTTGCGACCCACGGACTCGACGGCTTTGGCACCGACGAGACCGACGCCGATGGCGGCGGCGAAGCAGCCGACGGCGGCGGGGAGGGAACCGGTGATTTCAGCGATGATCATGTGTGTTGTGTGTTTTGGTTTTTCCTCGGCGCGCCGCCGGGGGATTCCCGGCAGGTCGCGCGCCTCGAAAGCGAAAGGTCAATGGGCGTGCTCGTCGTCGTGGCCGCCTTCGTGGTTGCAGATGAGGCCGATGTACACCGCGGAGAGCAGCGTGAAGACGAAGGCCTGGATGACGCCGACGAGGACCTCGAGGAGGCCCGCCACGGCGGGGACGACGTACGGGGCCATGCCGCCCAGGGAGTGGATCAGGTTCTCGCCGCCGAAGACGTTGCCGTAGAGGCGGAACGAAAGGGAGATGAGGCGGAAGGCGATGGAGACGACTTCGATGCCGCCGACGCCGAGGAAGATGAAGCTCAGCAGGAGCCACATGGGCAGGCCGATCTCCTTCTTGTCGGCCTTGTTGCCGAAGAGGTCGAAGATCAGGACCTTGAAGCCGGCGTAACGCAGTACGAAGTAAGTCCAGGCGACGAACGAGAGCACCGAGAGCGCGAGCGTGGTGTTGAGGTCGGAGTTGGCCGGACGGATGGCGTCGAGCCAATGGCCTCCGTGCTGGAACTTGATCGTGCCGACGCCCGGGAGCAGGCCGCTCCAGTTCATCAGGAGGATGAAGACGAAGAAACCGCAGAGGAGCGGGAAGGTCTTGCCGATCATCTTCTTGCCGACGATCGGCTCGAGGGAGTCACGGAGGCCCTGCGCCATGCCTTCGACGACGGCCTGACCCTTGCCCGGGACGAGCTTCGGGGTGCCCACCGCGAGACGGACGCCGACGATGATCAGCAGCGCGATGATCCAGGTGGTCAGGATGGAGTTCGAGATCGGGAACCCGCCGAGATGGAAGAGGTCGGTCGCGGCCTGCGGCACGCCCTCGGAGCTAGCGAAAACGAGTGCCGGGGCGAAAAGACCAATGAGAGAAAGCGAGCGCATTTAGACGCAAAGAGGCATTGGTGAATGATTCCATAGGCGGGGGTCAACCCTACGCATACCCCCTGCCCCAGAGTAAGAGGAGCAAGGCCCACGCCATTAGTAATTCTAATTACCCTGAGGCCTCAGGGCGACAGCCGGACGATCTCCCATTTGTCGCCCTTTAGGGTGTAAACGAAGCGATCATGGAGACGATTTGTGCGGCCCTGCCAGAACTCGAAATGATGCGGAATCAGGCGGTACCCACCCCAGTGCGGGGGCTTCGGGACCTGGCCTTCGGCATGCTTGGCCTTGAGCTCGGCCAAGCGCGTTTCCAGGACCTTCCGGTCGGCGATGATTTCACTCTGATCCGAGGCGAGGGCGCCCAGCTGGCTGCCATAGGGGCGGCGGGCGAAATAGGCCACCGACTCTTCTTCCGATGTCTTTACCAGTGAACCAGTTATGTGAATCTGACGCTCCAGGGCGAACCAAGGGAAAAGCAGGGTCACCCGAGGGTTGGCCGCGATCTCGGCCCCCTTCTTACTCCCATAGTTAGTAAAGAAGGAGAAGCCCCGCTCGTCGGCGGCTTTGAGGAGGACGGTCCGGGAAGAAGGAAAGCCGTCGAGCCCCAGGGTCGAGAGGACCATCGCGTTCGGCTCCACCACGCCGGCCGCCTTGGCCTGGTCGAACCAGGCCTTGAACTGGGCCAGAGGCGACTCGAGCAGCTCGTGCCGGTCGACCCCGTGGGCGGCATACTCTTTACGGAAGTCCGAAAGGTCCATGCCCCCATCATGAAAGGGTCGGCCACGCGCGCAAGCGTTAGCACCCTTCCCTCTCGCCACTCGGACCCGCGCGTCCACCTTTGACGAAGTGAACTTGGTGCTGATCACCCCAGCGGAGGCGACGACCGGCTTGCCGGCCGACGACGGGCGCGCCCGCCATCTCCGCGAGACCGTCGGGCTCGCCGTCGGGGGCGCGTTCCACGTCGGCGTCGAGAACGGCCTGCGCGGCATCGCGACGATCGTCGCGCTCGCGCCGCGCCTGATGTTCACCGTCGCCTGGGAGAAGGCCGCGCAGGCGCGCCTGCCGCTCACGGTGCTCGTCGGCCTCCCGCGTCCGCAGACCGCGAAGAAAGTCCTGCACGACCTCGCGAGCCTCGGCGCCGCGCGCATCATCTTCTTCGAATCGGCGAAAGGCGACCCGGGCTACCTCACGAGCTCGCTCTGGAAAGACGACGAATGGCGCGAGCATGTCATCAAGGGAACCGAACAAGCCTGCTCGACGCTCGTGCCGGAAGTGACGCGAGTCGGTTCGCTCGCCGAAGCCGTCGCGCTCGTCGCGGCCGACGCGTGGAAGGTCGCGCTCGATCCGTACGAAGCCAACGGCACGCCGGAGCCTTCGGCTCCGGCGACGGCCGCGGTGCTCGCGATCGGGCCGGAGCGCGGCTTCGCGGAGACGGAGCGGGCCACGCTGCACGCGGCGGGCTTCACGTTCGCGCATCTCGGCGACCGCATCCTGCGCGTCGAGGCCGCGGCGCTGGTCGGCGGCGCGCTCCTGCTCGCGCACCTGCGCGCGTGGACGAAACACCGGCCGGTCGGCGGCTGATCACTCCGCGGCCTTGCGGACGAGGACGGACGCGGCGGGCTGGCCTTTGCCTTTGCCGATGACCTTGCGCAGCTTCCAGCCCGCGGGCACCGGGACTTCGTAGCCGCCGGGCGCCTCGAGGACCACGCGCACGTGCGCGCCCTCTTCGGCGTAGCTCACCGCCGTCGCGGCGATCTCCGCGCCCTTCGTCTGCCAGAGCTCCCAGGGCGGATCGGCGAACACGAGGTCGAAGCGGCCGGCGGCCACGCCGGGCTTGGTCGCGTCGCCGGTGATCTTCGTGAAAGGCAGTTCGGCGACGCCCATCGATTTCGCGACCGCGGCGGCGTTGGCCGCCAGCTCCGCGCCGATGCGCTGGTCGACGCACGTGGCGCGCAAGGCTCCGCGGCTGAGCGATTCGAGTCCGTAGGCGCCGGTGCCGGCGAAGAGGTCGAGCACCGCCGTGCCCGGGACGAACGCGGCGAGCGAATTGAAGACCGCCTCACGGATGTAATCCGTGGCGGGGCGCACGCCCCCCTGCGTGGGGACGCGGAGCGGGATGCCTCGGGCGATGCCGCCGGTGACGCGCATGACCTCAAGTTCGCGCGGCCGCGCGGAAGGTCAACGGCGTTCGGCGCCGAGCGCCTGCCGGGCGGGCGACCAGCACGTGGTGCGGCCGCCGACGTCCGCGCGGACGAGCGGCTGCTTCGAGCGCGGACAACGTCCGCCGTCCCGCCAGCGGTGGTTGAAGAGCCAGGTGTCGGGCGGATCGGACCAATCCTTGCCGATGACGGCCATCGCTTCGGCGCAGACCTCGCGCAAGGTCGCATGCAGCTTGCGCACGGACTTCGGTCCGAACGCTCCGGCCTTGGCCTGCGGATGGAAGCCCGCGCGCCAGAGGACCTCGTCGGCCATCCAGTTGCCGATGCCGGGGAAACGTTCCTGCATGAGGAGCACGGGCTTGATCGCCGTGCGCGCGCGCCGGCGTAGGAACACCTCGACGACGCCGACGGTGAACTCCGGCGACAGGATCGCGGGCGGGATCTTCGCCCACCACGGCGGCACGCCGTCGCCCTGCCAGAACTGGACGCGGCCGAACTGCCGCGGATCGACGAAGACGAGCTCCTTGCCGCCCGTCATCCGCAGCTTGAAGTGGTCGTAAGGCGTCGGCTCGCGCTCCGCGTCGCCGGCCTCGAGCCGACCGGTCATGCCGAGATGGACGCCGAGCCACGTCCCGCCGGAGAAACGGAAGGCCATCTGCTTCGCCGCGGCGAAGGACTCGACGAACTTCGCTCCGACCAACGCCTTGGTCAGCGCCGCCGCGGGGACGCCCCGGCCGATCCGGGCCTTGGGATTGAGACGGACGGCGGAGACCTTGCGACCCAGGCCGGGGTCCCAACGACGGCGGAAATATTCGACTTCGGCGAGCTCAGGCATGGGACTTGGTTTCACCTAAGCGGAAGAGGGAGCGAAGGAAAGCCGGCGGGATTCTTAGATTATTAGGCACGACCCTAGGAGGTTTTGCCTATTTTTAGGCAAAACTACCCCCTAGGGACGTTGGCACGGGGTCTGCATAATATTGGGCATGGGCTCATCCACGCCATCCCTCTTCCCGATGCTCCGATTATGGGCCATCATCCTGTTCTGCGTGCTGACGTATATCCACGCCACCGCGACCTTAGGTAAGGAGTTCGCCCGCAAGACCGTCCGGGCTCTCCGTTTGGTCGACCGCCACGGGCTCCTGAGCTTGGTCGCCGCTTCGGTCGGCACCCTGATCGATGGACCCCTTGAGAACTCCGATCTCACGAAGAAGTCCGCCATCCAGGCCCAACAGGCAGGCTGTTAAGCGCTGGCAAGCCGGTCGGCCGTGCGTTGATTGGGAGCATGCACTCGGCCGACCCCGCCCGCTACGCCCAGCCCTCCTTCCAGGCCCGCTGCGGGAAATCCGGCCTGCACCTGCCGAAGATCTCGCTCGGCCTCTGGCATAACTTCGGGAGCGTCGACGACTACGCCAACGCGCGGGCGATCGCCCTGCGCGCCTTCGACCTCGGCGTCACGCACTTCGACCTCGCGAACAACTACGGCCCTGCGCCCGGCAGCGCCGAGGAGACCTTCGGTCGTATCCTACGGGAAGACCTGGGCGCCTATCGCGACGAGCTCATCATCTCCACCAAGGCCGGTTACACCATGTGGCCCGGGCCGCACGGTGATTTCGGCTCGCGCAAATACCTCCTCGCGTCGCTCGACCAGTCGCTGAAGCGGATGGGGCTGCCCTACGTGGACGTGTTCTACAGCCACCGGCGCGACCCGCGGACGCCGCTCGAGGAGACCATGGGCGCGCTCGCCCAGGCGGTGCGCTCGGGCAAGGCGTTGTACGCCGCGATCTCGAACTACGGCCCGGAGGACACCGTGCGCGCGTGCGCGCTCCTGCGCGAGCTCGGCGCGCCGTGCGTGCTGCACCAGCCCAAGTACAGCCTCTTCGAACGGACGCCGGAAGCCGGGCTCCTCGACGTCGTGGAAAAGGAAGGCCTCGGCTGCGCGGTCTTCTCGCCGCTCGCGCAAGGCATGCTCACCGACCGTTACCTGCGGGGCGTCCCCGCCGACGCGCGCGCCGGCAAGCCGCACGGCTACCTGCGTCCCGAGCAGCTCGACGCCGCGCGCATGGCGAAGGTCCGCCGGCTCGCGGAGGTCGCCGCGGAGCGCGGGCAGCCGCTCGCGGGGATGGCGCTCGCCTGGGTCCTGCGGGACCGCCGCGTGACCTCGGCCCTCATCGGGGCGAGCAAGGTCACCCAGCTCGAGCAGTGCGTGGCCGCGGCTTCGTCGGCGCCGTTCGCCGCGGAAGAACTCCGGCGCATCGACGCCATCCTGGCCGGCTGAGCGCACTCCGGGGTTGTGCCGCCGGACTCCGCCCGCAAGGGTGAGGCCATGACCGCCGGCGCCGCCCTGCCCTTCAAGATCAGCGTCCTCGTCTTCCTGCGGGACGAGGCGGGCCGCCTCCTGCTCATCCAGCGCACCAAGGCGCCGAACCTCGGCTGCTGGAGCCCGATCGGCGGCAAGCTCGAGATGGGCGTCGGCGAATCGCCGTTCGAATGCGCCGTGCGCGAGACCTTCGAGGAGACCGGCGTGACCGTCGCGACCGAGGACCTGCACCTCTTCGGGATGATCTCCGAGAAAGGCTACGAAGGCCAGTCGCACTGGCTCATGTTCCTCTTCGACTGCCGCAAGCCGCTGACGGCCCTGCCGGCGACGATCGACGAAGGCCGCTTCGCCTTCTTCGCGCGCGAGGAGCTCGGCGATGTCGCCGTGCCGGAGACGGACCGCACCCTGCTCTGGCCGGTCTACGACGAGCACCGCCGCGGCTTCATCGCCTACCGCGCCGAATGCCACCCCGGCGCGCCGCTGCGCGTCGTGGTCGAGGAGACCAGCGCGCGGCCGCACCTCGACTGACGATGGACGCCGCCGGAAGCGAAGCCGAGTTCAAGCGGACGAACCGCAAGCCGGCCTATCCGATCGGCGAGGAGCTGCGCGCCTACCTTTCGCGCGAAGGCCGCGAAGTCCCCCTGCCCGTCTCGTACGCGCAGCTCCGCCGGTTCACCGCGGCGATGCCGCTGCTCGAACGCGGGAAGGACACCCTCTGGGAGACCGTGGCCTATCCGCCGGAGGAGATGGGCCGGCTCTCCCAGGGCCTGCTCGAGACGTATGCGCTCCTGCGCGGCGAAGGCGGCATGAAGGTCTTCAGCCACGTGTACGTCGACCGCGTGGACTTCTGCTCCTTCGGCAACTCGCAGCCCTTCCGCGTCCGCATCGTCAACGCGTACAACGAGAACCACGACTACTTCTACGTGAAGGTCGGCGACGCCTCGCGCGTGTGCGGGCTCGAGCTCGAGCACCTGCTCTCGCCGAACCGCATGCTCTACCTCACCTGGGGCGAGACCCTGGTCGAGGAGCACGTCACCGGGATCCCGGGCGACATCTTCGCCGAGAAATGGCTGCACGCCGACGGCCACCACCCGGTGCGCCTGGCCAAGGAGCTCATCAAGTTCGAGGAGCGCTGCCTCGTGCGCCTGCTCGGCGACATGCGCGCCTACAACTTCGTCATCGCCGTCACTCCGGACTTCGACGCCACCGCCATCCGCGTGCGCGCCATGGACTTCGACCAGCAGAGCTATGACGGGCGCCTCCGCTTCTACCTGCCCGGGTCGTTCAAGGAGAACCGGCCCTTCGCCCAGCTCTGCGCCAAGCACATCAACGCCGCCTCCGCCGCCCAGTACCGGCGCGAGGAGCAGTCGCTCATCCACCGCCGGCACCTCGCCGCGCCCGACCGGGTCAAGGACCTCCTGGCCGCGATGCGGGCCAATCCCCTGACCGCGCCCGAAAAAGCCAGGGAACTCGCCGACGGGCTGGCCGAATACCACCGGGACCCGGCCTTCCGGCAGCACGCCGACATGGCGGGCCTGATCGGCGAGAGCCTCGCCCGGCTCGACCGCCTGCTGCGCTCTTAATAGTAAGCGCTGGACAGGACGCGCGCCGGACGGGCAAACTCCGAGGCCTGCGATGAGCGACTCCTTAAGGCACGAATGCGGCATTGCCCTTGTCCGGCTGACCAAGGACCTGAAATGGTACCAGGAGAAGTACGGCACGCCGCTGCACGGCTTCAACCAGCTCTTCCTGCTGATGGAGAAGCAGCACAACCGCGGCCAGGACGGCGCCGGCATCGGCTGCGTCAAGATCGGCGCCGAGAACGGCGAGGCCTTCCTCTTCCGCGACCGCGAGATCGGCGCCCAGGGCCTGACCCAGATCTTCACCCGCCAGATCAAGGCCTACTCCGACAAGATGCGCGAGGCGGTCATCGTCCCGGAGTTCCCCGAGACCGTGAAGCGCCACTTCGACTTCGGCGGCGAGCTCCTGCTCGGGCACCTGCGCTACGGCACCTCCGGCAGCTTCGACTCCGTCTCCTGCCACCCCTACGCGCGCAAGTCCATCTGGCCGACCCGCAACCTGCTCGTCGCCGGCAACTTCAACCTCACCAACACCGGCGAGCTCAACGCCTCGCTCACCCAGCGCGGCGCCCACGTCATCTACTCGACCGACACGCAGTCCATCCTCGAGGAGATCGGCTTCTGGCTCGACGAGGAGCATGACCGCCTCTTCAAGGCGTTCAAGGACCAGGGCCTCGAAGGCGCCGCCGTGCAGGCGGAGATCTCGAAGCACATGGACATCGGCAACGTCCTGCGCCGGGCCGCCAAGCACTGGGACGGCGGCTACGCCATCGCCGGCCTCGTCGGCAACGGCGACAGCTTCGTCATCCGCGACCCCAACGGCATCCGCCCGTGCTGGTACGCGCGCACCGAGGACCTCATCGCCGTCGCGTCCGAACGCGTCGCGCTCATGACGATCGTCGGCGTCGGCCAGGAGGACGTCCACGAGCTCCCGCCCGGCCACGCGCTGATCATGAAGGCGGACGGCCGCCACTCGATCGAATCCTTCCACGCCCCGGGCGAGACCCGCCACTGCTCGTTCGAGCGCATCTACTTCTCCCGCGGCAACGACCCCGAGATCTACGCCGAACGCAAGGCCCTGGGCGCCGCCCTGGCCGACGACGTGCTCGCGCAGATCCGCGACGACCACGACAACGCGGTCTTCTCCTACATCCCGAACACGGCGGAGATCGCCTGGTACGGCCTGATGGAGGAGCTCCGCAAGCGCCGCCGCGCGCAGGTCAGCGAGCGGCTGATCGCGGCGCAGCGCGCCGGGAAGCTCGACGAGGCCCTCATCGAGAAGCTCGTGCTCGGCGGCTGGCCCCGCGGCGAGAAGGTCGCCCACAAGGACGTCAAGCTGCGCACGTTCATCTCCCAGGAGAAGAACCGCATGCAGATGGCCTCGCACGTGTACGACATCTCGTACGGCACCGTGCGCGAGGGCGACACGCTCGTCTGCGTCGACGACTCGATCGTCCGCGGCACGACGCTCCGCCAGTCGATCCTGCGCATCCTCGCCCGCCCGAACCCGAAGCGCATCGTCATCGCCTCGACCGCCCCGCAGATCCGCTACCCGGACTGCTACGGCATCGACATGTCCGAGATGGGCAAGTTCCTCGCCTTCCAGGCGGCCGTCGCGCTCTGCAAGGAGCGCGGGATGGCCGACCTCCTCCGCGAGGTCTACGAGGACTGCGTCGCCCAGGCGAAGAAGCCGACCAAGGAGATGCGCAACCACGTGAAGCGCATCTATGACGCCTTCACGGAAGAAGAGATCGCCGCCAAGGCGGCCGAACTCGTCTACCCCGCGAAGAGCGGCTGGAAGGGCGAGCTCGTCCTGGTCTTCCAGAAGATCGCCTCGCTGCACAAGGCCTGCCCGACGAGCCGCGGCGACTGGTACTTCACCGGCGACTACCCGACCCCGGGCGGTCTCGGCGTGCTCAACCAGGCCTACATCAACTACTGGGAGAAGCGCGAAGGCCGCGCCTACTGATCAGGCGTAGAGGCGGAACGGAGCGGCGCGCGCGCGGAAGGCCGCGGCGTCGCCGTCCCAGCGGCGCGTCCAGCGGGCGAGGTCGACGCGCGCGCCCTGCGCGCGGAGCTCCTCGAAGAAAGCCTCGCTGCCGAGATGCTTGATGAAGAGCTCGCGCTTGCCGCCGGTGAGCCCGGCGAAAGGGTTCGGCGCCCAGACGCAGGCCTGGCGGAAGAGCTGCAGCGAGATCGCGGTGGGGCGGAACACGGCGTAATCCGTGACGGCGAGGTAGACGCCCTGCGTGCCGTCCGCGAGCTGCTGCGGCTGCGGCGTCAGGCCGGGGACCGTGGAGCCCAGGGCGGCGACGAGCTCGGCGGCCTTGCGGCGCGGGTAGGTGAGGAAACGGAAGTTGCGGCCGACGCCGGCGCTGTGGCTGAAGCCGGAATCCATGCAGCCGAGGCCGGTCATCGCGTACCCGAGGGCGGCCTGCGGGTTGTCGATCATCGGCGAGGTGGGCGTCCACCGGAGGCCGGTGAGGTTCCAGGTCATGGCGCGGCGCCAGCCGCGCATCGCGACGACCTCGAGCTGGCCGCGACGCCGCGTGGCCTCGTCGACTTCGAGCACGCCCGGCGTGGCGACGGCCCAGCGGGCGAGCTCGCCGATGGTGAGGCCGTGGACGTACGGCGTCTCGTAGGCGCCGACGTAGCTGCGCCACTTGCGGTCGAGGAACGGTCCGTCGACCTTCTCGCCGCCGAGCGGGTTCGGCCGGTCGAGCACGATGACGCGCACGGGACGCGGCGCCGCGAAGCAGGCCTCGATCACGAGGCGCATGCAGCTCACGTAGGTGTAGGAGCGCGCGCCGATGTCCTGGAAGTCGATGACGACCGCGTCGAGTCCGGCCAGCATCTCCGGCGTCGGCTTGCGCGTCGCGCCGTAGAGCGAATAGACCGGCAGGCCGGTGCGCGCGTCCTTGGCGTGCCCCACCTTGGCGTCGGCCTTGGCCACGCCGTCGATGCCGTGCTCCGGACCGAAGAGCTTCGTCAGCCGCACGCCGGGCGCGCGCGCGAGCACGTCGGCCGTGCGCTGGCCGGCGCCGTTCACGCCGGCGCGGTGCGTGACGAGGCCGACCCGCAGGCCCTGCAGCCGGGCGAACCCTTCGGCCGCGAGGACGTCGATGCCGAGGAGCACCTTGCCGGCCGCCGCGCCGGCCGGGGCCGCGGGCGGCGCCGACGGCACGCTGACCGCGCCGCCGCCGCCGGCGCAACCGGACAGGGCGTAGGCGCCCAGCGAACCCAAGGCGGTGAGGTGAAGGAAGTCGCGGCGGTCCATGGGGAAGCAGTGTCCGCATCTTCGGCTTTTCGCCGGACGGTTCAAAGTCCGAATTCGAAAATCCGTTTGCAGGCGGCGACCCCCGCCGACACCTTCCCGCCATGCGCGTCGCCCTCCTCGGTTCCGGTCGCGGCTCCAACGCCGACGCGGTCCTCCGCGCCCAGGCCGAAGGCCGCCTCGGCAAGGCCGAGGTCGTCGGGATCTGGTGCGACGTCCCCACCTGCAAGATGCTCGAGCTCGGCCCGAAGTACGGCGTCCCCGCCCGGTTCCTCGACACCGGTCCGTTCAAGACGAAGTTCTCGCCCGAACGCGAGCAGGCCTGGGCCGACGCCCTCAAGGCCGCCCGGGTCGACCTGGTGGTGCTCGCGGGCTTCATGCGGGTGATCAAGGCGCCGCTCCTCGACGCCTTCCCGGGCCGCATCATCAACCTCCACCCGAGCCTCCTGCCGGCCTTCCCGGGTCTCGACGGCATCGGGCAGGCGTGGAACGCCGGCGTCCCCGAAGCCGGCTGCACCGTCCACTGGGTCAACGCGGAGATCGACGGCGGCGCCCACCTCGGCCAGACCCGCGTCGCCCGCGCGCCGGACGACACCCTCGAGACCTTCGCGCAGAAGATCCACGCGGCCGAGCACGCCCTGCTGCCGGCCGTGATCGCCCGCCTGAGCGAGACGCTTTCCTGATGATCGAACTGAAGTGCCCCATCCACGAAGACATGGTCCAGCCGCTGGAGGACCATTTCTGCGAACTCACCCGTTCCTCCTGGATGCTCTTCCATGAAGGCCCCGGGAAGCCGCACTTCGTGATGGGTTACTTCGAGACCAAGGCCGAAGCCGACGAGGCGTGGGCCGGCCTGCGCAAGGCGTTCAAGAAACTGCCCGAGGCCTACGACGAGACCGTCCTCGCCGACAAGGACTGGAAGGAAGCCTACAAGGAGCACCTCAAGCCCTGGGACCACGGTCGCCTGCACTGGGTCCCCGCGTGGATGCGCGGCCAGCACGCCGTCCCGGCCGACGCCGCGGTGATCTGGTTCGACGCCGGCCTGGCGTTCGGCACCGGCGACCACCCGACGACGCGCCTCTGCGCCATCCGCATGCTGGACTTCCTCGGGACGCATCCGGCCGCGCAGGTCTCCGTCACCGACGCGGGCTGCGGTTCCGGCATCCTCGCCCTTTCCGCCGCCAAGCTCGGCTGCGGCCGCGTCGCCGGCTTCGACCGCGATCCGGAATCCGTGCGCGTGAGCATCGCCAACCGCGAGGAGAACGGCCTCGCCGCCGATGCGGCCGCCTTCCACCACGCCGGCCTCGAGGAAGGCTTCCGCCTGACCGGCCGGGCCGACGTCGTGCTGGCCAACATCATCAGCGACGTCCTCTGCATCTACGCCGACAACCTCGTCGACGCCGTCAGCCCCGGCGGCGTGCTCGCCCTGAGCGGCATCCTCGCGAAGGAGCAGGCCGCCGTCCGCGCCCATTTCGAGGCGAAGTGCCAGGCCGCCTGGGGTCCCGGCGCCCGCGCCGACGGCCGCGTCATGGGCGAATGGAGCGACGTCGCGCTGTTCCGCCCGCTCTGAGGATTTGCGTCCGTCCGCGACGCCCCCACCTTCCCCGCATGCACGAGAACACCGCCCGCCGCCTCCGCTACGGCCGCTTCATCGCCCTGGCCTTCGGCGTCTTCTGCCTGCTGATGGCCGTGAACGAGCTGCTCGGCGGGCTGGACCTCGGCTTCGCGCGTATCCCGCCGCGCTGGGATCCCGCGGTCGTCACCTTCCCCCGTGCTTTGCGCGCCGAATCCTGGTTCCTCATCGCCTACGCGGGCCTGCTCTTCCTGCCGTGGCGGCGCATCACGTCGCCGAAGGCCTGGAACCGGCTCTTCGTCGTGCTGTGCGTGGCCTCGCTCGTCTTCGCCTTCGCGATGATCTCCGAGGTGATGGCCAAGAACTACGTGGCCCAGGCGGCCGGCATGAAGGCGCGCATCCCGGTCTTCCAGGCGATCCTGCTCTTCCTCTGCCTCGGCCAGATCCCGCTCGAGCTGTTCAGCCGCAAGCCGGAGCTGCTGGACTGATCAGGGCGCGGCGAAGAGCTGTCGCCAAGGGATGAGCCAAGGCCAGAGCAGGACGATGGCGAGGAAGCACAGCGCGATCCCCGCCGGGATCTCCCGACGACGGCCGTCAAGGAGGCGGGGCGCGGCGTAGACGAGCAGCCACACGGATTTGTAGATGACCTGCAGGAGCGGCAGCCAGGCGAAGCCGGCGGGCCAGACCACGCCCAGGGCGGAACAAGCGAGGATGCCCACCCAGAGCGAGCCGACCAACGTCCGCCAGCCGGCGCTCTCGGCGAAAACCCCGTGATCCGTCAGGGAAGGCTTGAGCAAGGTCCCGAAACCGATCGGCACCAGGATGAGGATATTGGCGCAGAATAAGACCTGCAGGGACGACATCTGTCAGAGCGCGGCGTGCAGGGCCTCGGCGCGGCGCAGCGCTTCCTCGAGGGTCGGCGCGGTGACGGTGATGTGGCCCATCTTGCGTCCCGGCGCGGCCTTGCCCTTGTCGTAGAGGTGCAGCTTGGCCGACGGATCGGCGAGGACCTTGGTCCAGTCGGGCTCGCGGCCGTCCCGCCATACGTCGCCGAGGAGGTTCACCATCGCGGACGGCGCCAGGGGCTTGGTCCCCCCGAGCGGCAGGCCGCAGACGGCGCGGACATGCTGTTCGAACTGGCTCGTCTCGTGGGCGTCGAAGGTCTGGTGGCCGCTGTTGTGCGGGCGCGGGGCGAGCTCGTTGACGACGATGCGGCCGTCCTGCACGAACATCTCGACGGCGAGCAGGCCGACCAGGCCGATCTTCGCGGCGATGCTGAGCGCCAGGGCGCGGGCCTCGGCGGCGGTGGCTTCGGCGACGCGGGCGGGGGAGAGCGAAAGGTGCAGGATGTGGTTCCGGTGGATGTTCTCCGCGGGATCGTAGACGGCGGTGCGGCCGTCGACGGTGCGCGCGACGAGGACGGAGATCTCCATCTGGAACGGCACCCACGCCTCGAGCACGCCCACGGCTCCGCCGATCTTGTCCCACGCGGCGGCGAGGTCGGCCGCGGCGGTCGGCAGCTTGACCTGGCCCTTGCCGTCGTAACCGAAGTCGGCGGTCTTGAGCACGCAGGGGAAGCCGATGGTCTTCACCGCGGCCCGCAGCTCGTCGAGCGAGGACACGACGGCGAAGACCGCGCAGGGGATGCCCGCGGCCCGGAGGAACTCCTTCTCGCGCCGGCGGTTCTGGCAGGTCGCCAGGACGGACGCCGACGGGTGGCACGGCACGGACCGCGCGACGAACTCGACCGTCGCGGGCGGGATGTTCTCGAACTCGAGCGTGACGCGGCCGCAGCCCTGGACGAAACGGGTGAGCGCGGCGGTGTCGCCCCAGTCGGCGGCGACATGCTCGTCGGCGATCGCGGCGGCGCAGGCGCCGGCGGAAGGATCGAAGGTACGGACCTTGTAACCGAGGCGGCGGGCGGCGATGGCCGACATCCGGCCGAGCTGGCCGCCGCCGAGGATGCCGATGGTGCCGCCGGGCTGCAGGGGTCGCTCCATGGCTCAGCGCTGCTTGCCCTTGCGGCCGGGAATCGGGTTGTCGAGGACGGCCTTGGTCTGCGCGGCGCGGTACTCGTCGAGCTTCTTGGCGAGCTTCGCGTCGGAGAGCGCGAGCACCGCGGCGGCGCCGAGGGCGGCGTTGATCGCGCCGGCGCGGCCGATCGCGAAGGTGTGCACGGGGATGCCGGCCGGCATCTGGACGATCGAGAGGAGCGAGTCGATCCCGTCGAGGGACTTGGACTGCACCGGCACTCCCATGACGGGCAGCGAGGTCATCGCCGCGACCATGCCGGGGAGATGGGCCGCGCCGCCGGCGCCGGCGATGATGACCTTCAGGCCGCGCCGCCGGGCCGCCAAGGCGTAGTCCTTCAGTTTCAGCGGGGTGCGGTGGGCGCTGACGACTTCGGCTTCGAAGGCGACGCCGAGCTGGTTGAGGGTGTCGGCGGCGTTGACCATCGTCTCCCAGTCCGACTGGGAGCCCATGATGATGCCGACCTGAGGGGCGGAGGAATGCGCGCGAGCCATGGCCGAAGCCTGTCGGAGGCGCCCCCGCCTGTGAAGCCCGAAGCGAAAAAACTAGTCCGCGAACGGGACGTACTCGGGGACGAGCCGACGGATGCCCTGCTTGCAGGCGCCGGGCTCCAGTCCGAGGAGCTCGGTGACCTGCGCGCGCAAGGCCTCGGGCGACGCGACGGGTTCGCCGGCGGCCACGAAGCGGAAGACCCGCGGGTGCGTCGTCGGCCGGAACAGCTCCCCGGCGCATTGCAGCTCCTCGACGAGCTTCTCGCCGGGGCGCAGGCCGATGATGCGGATCTCGATGTCGACGTCGGGGCGCAGACCGCTGAGCTCGATGAGCTGCCGCGCCACGTCGATGATCTTGAGCGGACGGCCCATCTCCAGGACGAGGATGTCGCCGCCCTCCCCGAGCGTGGCGCTCTGGAGGACGAGCCCGACCGCCTCGGGGATCGTCATGAAGTAGCGCTTCACCTCCGGATGCGTGACGGTGACCGGGCCGCCGGCGGCGATCTGCCGGCGGAAGATCGGGATCACGGAGCCCGACGACCCGAGCACGTTGCCGAAGCGCACGGCCATGAATTGCGTGGCGCCGCCGGGCCGGGCCTGGAGCGAGCGGAGCATCAGCTCGGCGAGGCGCTTGGTCGCGCCCATGACGTTGGTGGGATTGACCGCCTTGTCGGAGGAGATGAGCACGAACTTCTCCGCGCCGTGGCCCGCGGCGAGGTGCGCGACGACCCAGGTGCCTTCGACGTTGTTCTTCAGCGCCTCGCCCGGCTGCGCTTCCATCATGGGGACGTGCTTGTGCGCCGCGGCGTGCAGGACGAGGCTCGGGCGATGCGCCGCGAAGACGGCCGTCATCCGGGCGAGGTCCGTGACGTCGCCCACGACGGGCGTGATGACGGCGCCGTGGCCGGCGGCGATGAGTTCCTGCTCGGCCTGATAGAGGAGCACCTCGCACTGGTCCAGGAGCAGGAGGCGGGCCGGGCCGTGGGCCGCGACCTGCCGGCTGAGCTCGAGGCCGATGCTGCCGCCCGCGCCGGTCACGAGGACGACGCGTCCGCGGACCATCCCGGCGATGGCGGCGTCGTCGAGCTGCGCGGGCGCGCGGCCGAGGATGTCCTCGACGGAGATCGGCCGGATGTCGGCGGCGCGGACGCGGCCGCCGGCGAGTTCCGCCATCGACGGGACGACGAGCACCCGCAGCTTGGCGGCGGCGGCGAGGGCGCTGACCTCGCGGACGCGACGGACGCTCGTCGCCGGCAGCGCGAGGATGATTTCGGTGACGCCGAACTTCTCGGCCAGCTCGCCCATGCGCGCGGGGGAGCCGACCACGGGGACGCCGTGGATATGGAGGTCGTGCTTGGCGACGTCGTCGTCGAGGAAGCAGACCGGCTCGAGGCCGTGGCCGCGCCGGCCGAGCAGGTCGGCGACGAGCTGGGCGCCCGTCTGGCCGGCGCCGACGACGGCGATGCGTTCGACCACGCCGGCCGACGAGGCGGCGCCCGCGGAGAATCTTTCGCGCAGCGCGCGGACGGAGACGCGGAAACCGATGAAGAAGACCAAGGAGAGGTTGAAGTCGATCAGGGCGACGCCGCGCGGCAGGCTGAACGGGTCGCCCGGCGCGCCGGTGCCGAGCAGGGGCGGCAGGACCAGCGCGGCGAAGGTCGCCGTCGCGAGCGCGAGAGCCGTGCGCAGGGCGTCGGGGAGGCGGAAATAATAGAACACGCCGCGGGTCTGCCCCCAGAGCGCGAGCAGGGCGACCTTGAGCGGGACGAGCCACAGCAAGGCGAACGGCCGCTGCTCATACAGGTAAGCCTCGAAGGCGAGGTGTTCCGCGGTGGTCGGTTCGTCGGCGCCGACGAAGCGGAGTTCGTAGGCGAACCACAGGGAGAGCGCGGCCAGCATCCCGTAGGCCGCGAAGAAGAACGCGGCGCGCTTGAGGCGGGAGGCGGGGTTGACCATGGGGTCCGGCGATGATTAGGCTCCGCCGCCGATTATTCAATGACGATGCGGAAGCCCAGCGTGCGGCTTTTCTCGCGCTTATGGACCTGGCGGACTGCCAGCCCGGCGACGGGCGCGGAGGCCACGCTGCCGCCCACGACGGGAGCCCGGGTGTGGCCTTCTTCGGCCGCCACCCACTCTTCCACGTTGCCGACCAAGTCATGGAAGCCCTGCGCATCGGCCTTGGCGGAGCCCACGGGCCGGGCGTCGACGCCGTCGGTGTTCGCCGAGGTCCAGGCGCTCTCGGCCGGAGCCGGCTTGGTCAGGTCGCCGGCCGCCGCCGCATGCTCGCCGAGGAATGGGAGACGGGCGCGTCCGCCGAGGATCCAACCCAGGCGGCGGGCGAAAAGTTCGGCGTCGGCGTAGGCGACCGACTCCACCGGATTGGCTTCCCGGCGCAAGGCGCTCGGATTGGCGTCCATCAATGAAGCGTAGAGTCCTTGCGGAATCTCGGTGCGGTACATCCGGACCGACCGTCCGGGAACGGGGAGCAGCTGCCGGTCCGCCGCCGGGAGGTAACCCCGGATCGTCGCGGCATGGGAGGCGATGAATTCCAGTTCCTGGCGTTCTTCATCCTCCGGGCGGAAGACCCCGGTGCCCGCGTCGGCGACACGTCGCGCGTCCGCGAGGACCCTATCGGCCAGACGGAGGGCGTCGTCGACCTGCCGGGCCCGCAAGGCCTGACGGAGCCGGCCGACGTCGGCGCGGACCCGCGTGATGTCGTCATGGAAACGGGCGAAGTTCAGACGCGTCGCCATCGCCGCTTCCTTGGCGCGGTCGGCGAACTGGCTGCGCGGGTGCGCGGTGAGCAGGCGCGCGAACGCGTCCACCGCGTCCTGCCAACCCCGGGCGGCGCCGGGCCAGTCGGCCTTCGCTTCGGCGGCCTCGGCGGCGGCCTGGTGTCGACGGACTTCCTCCCAGACGAGGCCGGATAACGCGGTCTCGCGGCGCACGGCGAGCTGCTCGGCGCGGCCGAAAGCGGTGTCACGCACGTCGCGGAAACGGGCGAGGAATTCGTTCTCGGCGTCGAGGGCGGCCGTGAAGCGTTCCGCGGCTTCGGCGTAACGTCCGGCGGCGAAGGACTTTTCGGCCTCGGCTTCGAGGGCCCTCCCCTTCTGCCAGAGCGCCGAGGATTCGAGCCGCCGCAGGCGGGTGTCGAGCAGGGCGCGCCGACCGGAGTCGGCCAGACCGGAAAACTGCCACTTGTCCGCGATCTCCTGCTCGCAGGCGACGGCCCGGCGCAGCTTCTCGGCGGCGGCGGCTTCGTCGGTCTTGGCGAGGGTGAGCGCGGCGGCCTCAAGGATGGCCGATTCCTGACGCAGGCGCTCGCCGCGGAGGAGATGCAACCGGCGGCGGAGGGACACCAGACGGGGATCTTCGGTCCCGATGGAACGGAGCGACGTCAGATACTCCTCCTGCGCCTGGAAAGCCTGCTCCAGGAGCCGGATATCGTCTTCGGTGAGCTCGAACCGCTCCTGGCGGATCTTCTCGAAGGCCGCCTCCGCCGTGAGCGAGCGCTGCCGCAGGGCTTCGGCGTCCGCGGCGGAGACAGTGAGCTCGGCCCGACGGGTCGTCCGGCGTTCCGCGGTGTAGAGCAGGAGCGACGTGACGGCCAGGGCGGCGATCACCAGGATCAACAAGGGCAGCCGCAGCCGTTCCCACAGGGACTCGAAGGAGAAGCGCCCGCGCCGCGCCCGGGGATCCGCGGCGGGGACGAAGTCGGGGCTGGGTGGTCGTGGGCCGTGGCTCATGGGCGGACCGGCAACTTTGTCGCTGGCGGTTTGTTTGCTTTAATGGTTGGCTACTCTGGTTCATCACAGAACCCCCTTCAACCTTGGAAATGGCCTCCTTCAAGCGCATCGCCGTCGTCGGCGCCGGCCTCATCGGCGGCTCCATCCTCCTCGCGGCGGCGCGCAAGGGCCTGGCCGGTTCGCTCGCCTGCTGGTCGCGCTCGCCGGGCTCCCGGGAGACGCTGCGCGCGTTCGGCGTGGCGGAAGTGTTCGAGAACGCCGCCGACTGCGTCCGGGGCGCCGACCTCGTGGTCGTGACGACGCCCGTCGACACCGCGGAAGAGACTTTCCTGGCGATCGCCCCCGGACTCGCCCCCGGCGCGGTCGTGACCGACGCCGGCAGCGTGAAAGGCGCGATCCTGCTCGCCGCCCGTCGACTGCCGGCCGCCAATCCGTTCGTCGGCGCGCATCCCATGGCCGGCGGGGAGAAGGCCGGCGCCGCGCACGCTTCCGCGCAGCTTTTCGAAGGCCGGGTCTGCTTCCTCACCCCGACGGGCGCCGAGAACCCGCAGGCGCTGACCGCGGTCCGCCGCTTCTGGCAGGAACTCGGCTCGGTGCTGCATGAGACGGACGCCGCCCAGCACGACGAGATCGTCGCGGCCATCAGCCACGTCCCGCACGCGGCCGCCTCGGCGCTCATGCTCGCCGTGATGGACCAGCCCGGCTTCCGCCGCTTCGCGGTCGGCGCCGGCCTCCGCGACACGACCCGCATCGCCGCCGGCGAGGAGAACCTGTGGGTGGGCATCATGCTCGCCAACGCCCGCCATACCGTCGCCGGCCTCCGCGACCTCGAGCGCCGCGCCGCGGAACTCCGCGCGGCCGTCGAGGCCGGCGACGCCGCCGCCTTGCGCCGCCTCCTCGCCGAAGCCCGCCTCGCCCGCCAGAACCTCGACCGGCCCGAATGAGCCCGACCCTCGTCATCCGTCCCTTCCAGACCCCCGCCCGCGGCGTCGCCCAGGTCCCGGGCTCGAAGAGCATCACCAACCGCGCGCTGATCCTCGCCGCGCTCGCCGACGGCGTCACGCACTTCACCGGCGCGTTGTTCAGCCGCGACACGCGCATCCTCATCGCCGCCCTGCGCGCCCTCGGCTTCGAGGTCGCCGACGACGAGGCCGCCGGCACGATCCGGATCGTCGGCCTCGGGGGCCGCATCCCGCGCGACCGCGCGAAGCTCCACGTCGGCAACGCCGGGACCGCGGCGCGCTTCCTCACCGCCTTCCTCGCGCTCGCCCCGGGCGGCGCGTACGAGCTCGACGGCGACGAAGCCATGCGGGCCCGCCCGATGCGCGGGCTCCTCGACGCCCTGCGCGCGGCCGGCGGCCGCGCGGTGTCGCCGGACGGCGCCGACGCGGCCGGCTTCCCTTTCACCCTGCATACCACCGGGAAGCTCGGTCGGCTCGAGGTCGACGCTTCGGCCTCTTCCCAGCTCCTCTCCGCGCTCCTCATGGTGCTCCCCCTTTCGGCCGGGGCTTCCGTGACCATGAAGGGTTCGACGGTCTCCGAACCGTTCGTCGAGATGACGGCGCGGATGTGCGGACAGTTCGGCCGCCCGCTCGTCCGCCTCGCCGACGGCAGCTGGACGTGCGCGACGCCCGGCGCCTATGTCGCCCGGCCCGCCTACGCGATCGAACCCGACGCCACCGCGGCCAGTTATTTCATCGCGCTCCCGGCCGTCACCGGCGCCGGAGCGTCCGTGCGCATCGAAGGCTACGCTGACGGCGGCCTCCAGGGCGACACGGCGTTCGCCAAGGTCGCCGCGGCCTGCGGAGCCCGTCTGCGTCCGGCCGACGGCACGGTGGTCGCCGAGGCCTGGGCTGGCATCCGCGGCGGTGATTTCGATTTCAACGCGTTCTCCGACACCTTCCTCACGCTCGCGACCGTCGCCACGTTGGCGGACGGTCCCGTGCGGATCCGCGGGATCGCCCACACCCGCAAGCAGGAGACCGACCGCGTCCTGGCGATGGCGACCGAACTGGAACGCCTCGGGATCGGGGTCGAACCTTCCGCCGCGCAGCTCCGCGCGGACGAGAGCCTGTCGTCGCTGACGATCTTCCCCGACAAGGCCGCGCTACGACGGGCCGCCGCGGCCGGCCCCGTCGAGATCCGCACCTACGAAGACCACCGCATGGCGATGAGCTTCGGCGTCCTCGGCAGCCATGACCTCTTCGGCGACGGCCGGCCCTGGATCGCCATCCAGGACCCCGCCTGCACGGGCAAGACCTTCCCGCATTTCTTCCGCGCCCTCGAGGCCTTGCGCACACGCTTCGTACGCGTCTCCGTGGACGGCGGCGCCGCTTCGGGCAAGTCGAGCACCAGCCGCCGTCTCGCGCAGGTCCACGGCCTGCTGCACGTCGACACCGGCGCGCATTACCGCAGCCTGACCCGGGCGCTCCTGCTCGCGGGCGCTTCGGCCGACGATCCGGCCTCGGTGCGGACGGCGCTGGCCAGGCTCCGCATCGGCTCACGGATCGTGGCGCGCCAAGGCGCGCGTAGCTCGGCGCTCACCCTCGACGGCGTCCTGCCGGACGACGCCGACCTCCGCACCTCCGAGGTCAACGCGGCCGTCTCCAAGATCGCCGCCCTCCCCGCCGTCCGCGCCTTCCTCCTCGAATACCAGCGCTCGCAGGTGACGCTCGCCGACGAACAAGGCTTCGCCGGCATCGTCATGGAGGGGCGCGACATCGGCTCCGTGGTCCTGCCGGACGCGGAAGTGCGCGTCTTCCTCGAAGCCGACGCCGACGCCCGCGCCCAGCGGCGCGCGGCCGAAGGCCAGGCGGATCAGGTCACCCAGCGGGACCATCTCGACGCGACGCGCAAGACCGCCCCGATGGTCTGCCCGGAAGGGGCCTGTCGCCTCGACAACACGCACCTGCCCTTGGAGGCGGTGGTGGCTCGGATCGGCGAACTCATCCAGGCGGTCGCCCTGCCCCGATGATCCTCGTCTCGAAGAACCTGATCTACAAGGCCGTCTACCACGGCGCTCGTTCGTTCATCGAGGTCTTCGCCACGCTGGAAGTCGAAGGCTGGGAGAACGTCCCTTCCGGCGCATGCCTCTTCGCCTCCAACCATCAGAGCATGCTGGATCCGCCGCTGATCGGCTCCTGCCTGCCGCGCGAGATCTCCTTCATCGCCCGGCGTTCCCTCTTCGACAACCCCGTCTTCGGATTCGTCATCCGCGCCTGCCATTCCATCCCCGTCGACCGCGGCGAGGCCGACATCGGCGCGATCCGCTCGGCCCTCGGGGCCCTCGCCATGGGCGAAGGTCTGCTCATCTTCCCGGAGGGTACGCGCAGCCAGGACGGCGTCATCGCGGAAGCCAAGGCCGGCGCCGGGTTGCTCGCGTGCAAGTCCGGGGTCCCCGTCGTCCCCATCCGCATCCGCGGCGCGCGCGACGTCCTGCCTCGCGGGGCCAACTTCCCCCTGGGCTCGGCGCGCATCCGCGTCCGCTTCGGCAAGGCGATGCTGCCCGCGGAATACGATCCGGGCGCGGCGCACCGCGAACGGTCCATCGAGGCGTCACGGCGCATCCTGGAGCGCATCAAGTCGCTCCCGGACTGCGCCGAGCCGGGCCTCTGAGCGGATCGCTCAGGAGATCCGCTGCGGCATCACGACGCAGAGGAAATCATCCTTGAGCCCGCGGATGACGCCGGGGGACATCTCGTCCTTGAATTCGAAGTCGATCTCGTCCTCGGTCAGCGCCTTGAGGGGGTCGATGATGTACTGCGGATTGAACGCGATGTTCACGTCGGGGCCTTCGTACTTCACGGCGATCGGCTCATGGGCGTCGCCGCTGTCGGACTTCGCGGAAATCTCGAGGTTCTGCGACTTCTTGGTGACGCTCATCCGGATGGTGTTGTTACGGTCGTCGGTCATCAGCGCCGCGCGGTTCACGCTCTCGAGGAGCTTCTCGCGTTCGAGGCGGACCTTCGAGCCGGCGTCCTTGGGGATGACCTGGCGGTAGTTCGGATAGTTGCCTTCGACGACCTTGGAGACCAGCTGGATGCGGTCCACGAGGCCTTCCTCGTTCTTCGGGATGTCGATGGTGAAGCCGACCTGGCGTTCGTTGTGCGAGACGTGGGCTTCGCCGCCGGATTTCAGCAGACGCATCAGTTCGATGATGGTGCGGGCGGGGAGGATGAGCGCGAGGGTCTTGTCCGTGCCGGCCAGCTTGCGTTCGCACTTGGCCAGACGACGGCCGTCGGTGGCGACGACGGTGAGCTTGCCTTCGGCGAATTCGAAGAAGACGCCGTTGAGGATGTAACGGTTCTCGTCGGACGACTGCGCGTAGCTGACCTTGCGGAGCATGTCGCCGAGATCGTCCTGGTTGATCGAGATGGTCGGCTGACCGGCGAAGTTGGAGATCGGCGGGAACTGGTCGGCGGGCAGGCCGGCGACCTGGAAGACGGAGCTTCCGGAGGTGATCTTGACGCGATCCTTGCCGGTGAGTTCGACGATCGTGTCGCTGCTCGAAAGGGCGCGGACGATCGGGACGAGCTTCTTGACCGGCAGGGTGATGCGACCGGGCGAAGACACCGCGGCCTTGATGCGGCAGCAGATGCCGAGGTCGAGGTTGGTCGTGGTGAGGGTGACCGTGTCGCCTTCGGCTTCGATGAGGACGTTCTGGAGGATCGGCATCGTCGCACGGCTGCCGACGACGTTGGTCACGCTCGAGAGCCCGTTGAAAAAGTGATTCCGGTTGACCTTGAACTTCATGATGACGTCAGAATTGAGCAGAGGCGGGGGCAGAGGCAACCCCTCATTGCCCACATCCCGGCCCTGTCGGTATCTATTCTCTCTTCATTTATAAATACCCGTAGCATCAGCAGGGGTCGGAAGTCCGTACACAGTTCCGCAAGACGCTGGTGAGAGGGAGCATCCGTCCCGGCCGCTTTTGTGCCCGAAGCGTGAATAACCCTCGGCTTGTTCACAGGCCGTCACGGGCACGGATTGTCCACCGCCTGTTCACACCTTGGACACCGGTTCATCATCGTCGTCGGGCGCCGGGTCCATCTCGCTCTTCTTCAGGAGGAAGGCGTGACGGAAAAGGCTGTAGCAGACGTAACCGAGGAAGACGGCCGGAAAGGCGTACTGGGGGTAACGGAAGATCACCGCGCCTAGGATGATGATGAGGATGAAGCCCCGGGTCTTGGCCCGGGTGGTCCAGTCGAGCTTCTTGAAGCTCGGGAAGCGGACGTTGCTGACCATCAGGAAGGAGATGACCAGCATGACCGGCAGCAGGATGAAGGGCCACTTATGCACGGCCTGCTCGAAGGGGTCCTTCTGGTCGGGGTTGACGATGACGTTCGATAGGACGAGGACCAGCGAGGCGATCATCCCGGCGGCGGCCGGGGACGGCAGACCTACGAAATCGCCCCCGGCGGCGCGCTTCTCGTTGCCGGGGACCAACGGGTTGGTCAGGACGTTGAAACGCGCCAGACGTACGCCGGCGCAGAGCAGGTAGATGAAGGCGAGCAGCCAGGTGATGAGCTGGACGTTATCCGTGGCGCCGGGCTTGATGACCAGGAAGCACGCCATCAGGGCCGGGGCGACGCCGAAGGAGACCGTGTCGGCGATGGAATCGAACTCCGCGCCGAACAGGGATTCCCGCTTGGTCGCGCGCGCCACCCGACCGTCGAAGAGGTCGCAGAGACAGGCGAACAGGATGAACCAGACCGCCATGTTGTAATGTTCGGCCCGTCCTTCGGGCGTCAGCGTCGTGAAACGGGCTTCGATGCAGTTCTTGATCGCGAGGAAGCCGCACAGCATGTTGCCGGCCGTGAAGAGGTTGGGCAGCAGGTAGATGCGGGCGGCCTCTTCCGGGGACGCATAGGGACGTTTTTCGGGAGGGGTCGTCACGGTCAGGACTTCGGGGGTTCGTCGAGGTATTTCCAGAAGCCGCCTTCTTGCTCGATGCGGGCCTCGTCTTCCGGGAAAGGCAGGTGGGAGCGGAAGGCGAAGTCGGCGTACGTGTGCTTATGCAGCACGTAATGGGCGAGCAGCGAGCCTTCGCCGGCTTCGAAATAGATGCGGAACTCGCCGACGCGCAGGCGGTGGTAGGTATGCCCGCCGCGGCGGACGGTGCCGAGGTCCGAGCTGCCACGCAGCAGTTCCTCGGCGGTGAGCGACGTGAACGCCTCGACGACTTCCATCTGCTCCAAGGTCGGCAGCTTCGCGAGCTCACGCATCGCCTGATCGCTGAAGTTCACTTGGTACATCGGTGAGGTCGAGCAAACGCCACGGGGGTCCGCACCGCAATCATTCAGTTGCCTGCGTCCACGCGGAGACCAGCGCGGCGGCTTGTTTTTCCACCAAATCCAGCACTTTTTCGAAATCGTCGCTTTCGCCGTAATACGGATCCGGCAACGCGACATCCCCGAGGAAGAGCGCCAGCCGATGCCGCTCCTCGGCGGGACAACGACGACGGAGTTCGCGGAGGTTGAGTTCATCCGCGGCGAGGATCAGGTCGAAGGCCTGGAAGTCCGCGGCGTGCACCTGACGGGCGCGCAGGGCGGACAGATCGTAGCCGCGCTCCCTCGCATGCCGCACGGAGCGCGGATCCGGCGGGTCGCCGACGTGGTAGTTCTCCGTCCCGGCGGAATCAAACTCGATGCGCAGGCCCGACTGACGGGCTTTCACGCGGAGGACTTCTTCCGCCGTCGGGGAGCGGCAGATGTTGCCCATGCACACGAGGAGCACCCGACGGGGCCGACCCATCTTGGCCACGGCTCAGACTTTGCCGCCGAAGCTCTGGTGGTCGTCCAGGTCCAGGACGTCGAACCAAGTGACGATGTCCTCGCGCTTGGCGCCGGCCGGAGTCGACGACTGGTAATCGGTCAGCTTGCCCCGACCCGAAGGACCGCCCGGGGCGCGCTGCTCGTGGTAGGCGCTGAACGCCGCGATTTCGTAGGCTTGGCGCGGCTTCTTGGCATTCCCCATCATCCAGGCCAGGATTTCGCCATCACCTAAACCCTTGTCGATCTGAGCCTTAAGTTCATCCGCCTCGATACCGAGGAAGTCCAGGACGTTGCGATCCAAGGAGCAACCATAGGTATATTCCCCATTTTTGCCGGCTTTCGTGGCCCTGGCCTTATCGATCATGCGCGGGAGGATGACCAGGCCACCGAGGCGAACCCGGGGGCTGCGAGGGGGGTGCTGGGTGAGGTCGTAGAGGTCGTGGGCCATAGACAAGGGGAAAACTACCCCCCTGCCCTGCTTTCGCAAGAAAACAGGACGTTTTGCAGGTTTGCCAAAATGTCACACCTCTCTATACATCACTCCCATGACACCCTTGGCCGCAGCCATCGCCGAGCATCCCCTCACGCGGGAATGCCTGCTGGGCTGTGCCGCCGTCTTCCTGGCGGCGGCGCTGCTGGACGGCTTGGCTGCGAAGGATGCCTCGGGACGCTGGCCGACCGCCGGCCTCTGGTTGCTGCGCGGGGGTTGGATCATGTTGACCGCGATGCTGGCCTATCAGGGCCTGCGGGCGCACGCCCTGCCCATCGGCAGCGCTTCGGAACTCTTCCTTTCCATCGGCTGGGGGCTCGCCGGGCTGGCCCTGTTCCTGGACCTCACCTTCACCCACCGCTTGCCGACCTGGGCGATCGCCGGCGCGACGACGCTCTGCCTGACCGTGGCGGCGTGGCTCGGCGTCGTCGGGCAGCCCGCCGATCATGCCGACAAGCCGCTGATCGTCATCCACGTCGGCGCCGCGGTCCTCGCTTACTGCGTCCTCGGCGCGCAGGCGCTGAACTCCGCCGCCTACCTCCTGCAGGACCGCGCGCTGGCCCGCCGCGAGTTCGGCGGGATCTACGCCTTGTTGCCCGCCCTGGTGCCGCTCGACCGCATCGGCGGCCAGCTCATGGGCGCCGCCGTCTGGCTCCTCGGTCTCTCGCTCGTCATCGGCGCGACCGACTGGGCCCAGCGTGACCTCGCCCTCGTCGCCTTGCCCAAGCTCGCCGCCGCTTCGCTCGCCTGGGCCGCCTGCCTCTTCGTCACCGTCCAGCGACGCCGTCATCGTCTCGCCGGTTCGGCCTACGCCCGCGCGTCGTTGCTCGTCTTCGTCCCCGCGCTCGTCGCCCTGTATCTCTCGCTCCCCGCCGCCCGATGAGCGAACGCGTCCGCAGTCTCGTGGCGCTCAGCGCCACCCACCGCACCGCCGGCCTCGACGAGCGCGCGGCCTTCACCGTCCCCGCCGGCGGCGCCGAGGCGTTCTACGCCGCCGCGCGCGAGGCGGGCCTCGCCGAAGCCGTCCTGCTCGCGACCTGCAACCGGCTCGAAGCCTACGGCGTCGGCGACGAAGCGGCCGCCCTCCACGTGCGCGCCGCCCTCATCAAGGCCACGGGCGCGGCGCCCGCGGTCCTCGACCAGCATCTCCGCCCCGTGCCCGGCCTCGCGGCCGTCGAACATCTCTTCGCCGTCGTCTCCGGACTCGAATCCCAGATGGTGGGCGAGGTCGAGATCGCCGGTCAGGTGAAGGACGCCTACGCCGACGCGCTCGCGCGCGGCATGACCGGCCCGGTGCTCAACCGCGTCTTCCAGCGCGCCTTCCAGGCCGGCGCCTGGGCGCGCACGCACACCGGCATCTCCCAGGGCCAGGTGAGCCTCGGCAACGTCGCCGTCGAGCTCGCGCAGCGCGTGTTCGGTTCGCTCGACGAGGCGCGCGTGCTGGTGCTCGGCACCGGCGACGTGGGCCGCCAGGTCGTCCAGGCCCTCGTCTCGCGCGGCGCCGCGCAGGTCTCCGTCGCCTCCCGCACCTTCGACAACGCCCGCGCGCTCGCCGAGGAGTTCGCGGGCTCGTCCCTCACGCTCGCCGACGCGCTCCGCCAGGCGCACGCGCATGACGTGATCGTCGGTTGCGCCACGGTCGAGCGCGCCCTGCTCGACGTCGGCGCCCTCCGCGAGACCGTCGCCCGCCGCCAGGGCCGGCCGCTGCTGCTCGTCGACCTCGGCGTGCCGCGCAACTTCGACGTCGCCGCGCGCGCCCTCGAAGGCGCCTACCTCTCCGACCTCGACGACCTCGCGGCCGTCTCCAACGCCAACCTGAAAGCCCGCCTCGCCGAGGTCGACCGCGCCCGCGCGGCCCTCGCCGAGAAGGCGGCGCGCGTCTGGGGCGCCGCCAACCACCAAGCCTCCCCGGAAGCCTGAACCATGAAGCCCACGGTGCTCATCGTCGACGACGAGAAGAACATCCGCGAAGGCCTCCGCGCCGCGCTGGAGGACCGCTACGAGACCTTCGTCGCGAAGGACGCCGCGGAAGCGGCGCGCCTCATGCAGGACGTGCCCCCGGACGCCGTGCTCACCGACCTCCGCATGGCCGGCGAGGACGGCCTGGCGGTGATCGACCGCGCGCTCAAGCTGCCGCAGCAGCCGGTGTGCATCATGATGACGGCCTACGGCGACGTCGAGACGGCGGTCACCGCGATGAGCCGCGGCGCCTACTGGTTCTTCCAGAAGCCCGTCGACCTCCGCCAGGTGGAGCTCGTCCTCGAGCGCGGCCTCAAGGCGCGCACCACCGAGAAGGAGGTCGTGACGCTCAAGGCGCGGCTCGACCGGAAGTTCGCCCTCGGCGAAGTCGTCGGCTCCTCCGCCGCGCTCCAGCATTCGATCGAGCAGGTCCGTTCCGTCGCCCCGTCCAACGCGACCGTGCTCCTCCTCGGCGAGACCGGCACGGGCAAGGAGCTCTTCGCCCAGATGATCCACCAGGCGAGCCCGCGCGCGAAGGGACCCTTCATGGCCGTCCATTGCGCCGCGATCCCGGCGAACCTCCTGGAGTCCGAGCTCTTCGGCCATGAGAAGGGGGCCTTCACCGGCGCGAACGAGCGGCGCGTCGGCCGCTTCGAGTCCGCGGACGGCGGCACGCTCTTCCTCGACGAGATCGGCGAGATCGACGCGACGACCCAGGTGAAGCTCCTGCGCTTCCTCGAGACGCGCGCCGTCGAACGGCTGGGTTCGCACCGTCCCATCGCCTTGGACCTGCGTCTCGTCTGCGCGACGAACCGCGACCTCCGCCAGATGGTGAAGGAAGGCAAGTTCCGCGAAGACCTCTACTACCGCCTTTCCGTCGTGCCGCTGCGGCTGCCCCCGCTGCGCGAGCGGACGGATGACATCCCGCTCCTGCTCGCCCATTACCTCGAACGTTTCGCGAAGGAGAACGGCGCCGCGGCGCCGCGCCTCTCTCCCGAGGCCTTGGCGATCCTCGTGCGCTATCCGTGGCCGGGCAACATCCGCGAACTCCGCAACGCGTGCGAGAACCTCGCGGTCCTCCGCGCCGGCAAGACGGTCGGTCCCGCCGACCTCGACGCCCGTTTCACCGCGCCCGTCTCCGTGCCGGGCGGTCCCGCCGCGCCGGCCCCCGGCGCGACGGCCAACCTCGACCGCACTTTGAACGAGAAGCAGCTGCTCAGGCAGGCGCTCGCCGCCGCCGCGGGCAACCGCACGCGCGCGGCGGAGCTCATGGGCATCTCGCGCCGCACGTTGCATCGCAAACTCCTGCAGTGGCCGGAACTCGATCCCGGCCCCGAGACGGCGTGAGGAGCCTCCTGCTCGCCCTGCTCGCCTGCGCGGTCGCCGAAGGCGCGGACCTCGTCGGCACCGACCTGCTCGACGGACGTTTCGTCGCCGGCCTCCGCGCCGCGGCCGGCCCGGCCGTCGCCGATTTCGCGGGCACCCTGCCCGCCCGCCGCGCTTTCACGGAAGGCCGCGCCGCGGCCGCCATCCTCCTCATGCGTCCGGGCGAAGCCTCGCCCGTCGCCGGCGCCCGGGAATTCCGGCTCGCGTCCGCGGTCGTCGTGGTCGCGACGCACGGCAGCAACCGGATGGACCAGATCAGCTTCGAGCAGCTCGCCAACGCGTACGCGCGCGATGCGCGCGCGCCGGCGCGCAATTGGAACGACCTGGACCCGGCCGCGCGTTCGGAACTCATGACGCCGGCGCTGAGTTCCCCGCCCGGCACCTTGGTCCTGGAGATCTTCCAAGGCCTCGTCCTCGAGGGACAGGCGTTCCGTCCGGATGTCCGGCTGCGCGTGGAGCCCGCCTTGGCGGCGGATCTCCTCGCCTCGCGGGCCGGTAGCATCGTCCTCCTGCCGAAAGCCCCGGCCGCCCGCGGCCGGGTCCTTCCTGTCGCCGACGGCCGCCCTGGCCGGTCCGCCACCGCCTACGGGCCGGATGAGAACAACGTGCACAATGGCGATTATCCCCTCCAGCTGCCCCTCATCCTTCATGTCCGCCCGGACAAAGTCGCCGCCCTCCGTCCGGCCCTCCGTTGGCTCTGCTCGGACGCCGCCGCCAGCCTGCTGGCGGACCAAGGCCTGACCCCCGCCCCGGCGGCCGCCCGGGCCGCCTTCCTCCAAAGGCTTGACACTCGGTGACCCGTTTGGTCTGCTCTCCCTCCAACGCGCGCGTAGCTCAATGGTAGAGTACCACCTTGCCAAGGTGGCTGTTGCTGGTTCAAGTCCAGTCGCGCGCTCCACTTTAAAAATGGAGCCAAAACCCGCCGAAACCCGGCGGGTTTTTCATTATCGGGAAGTCAGTCGACCCGCGGCAGGGTGACGATGATCCGGAGGCCCTTCGGTCGCGCCGGTTCCGCCCCGGCGGAGCCGCCATGGAGTTCGGCGACCTGGCGGACGATGCTCAGGCCGAGCCCGCTGCCCCCGGCCCGTCGGGATTTGTCGGTCCGGTAGAAACGGTCGAACAGCCGCGGGAGATCGGCGGGGGCGACCCCCGCCCCGTCGTCCTCGACGCTCAGTTCGGTCCCGTCGGTCGTGTCGCGGGTCGCGATCCGGAGCCGGGTCAGGCCGGCGGCATGGGCCAGCGCGTTGTCGATCAGGTTCTGGATGAGCCGACGGGCCTGGAGCGGATCGGCGCCGACGTCCTGCTGCGCCGCCAGGTCCAGGCTCAGGGACACGCCCGCGGCCTTGCAGCGCGCGTCGAATTCCGCGGCGACCTCGCGCGCCGCCGTGTGCAGCGCGCCGGCCTCCCGGCGGACTTCCTGCGATGACTCCAGGCTCGCGAGCGCCAGCAGGCCTTCGACGAGCCCCTGCAGTCGGCCGACGGAAGCCACGATCTTCTGCGTGAAACGCGCGCGGTCTTCGGCCGACATCGTCGCCTGGTCTTCCGCGAGCGTCTCCGCGTAGCCGCGCAGGATCGTCACCGGCGTCCGGAGGTCATGGGAGACGTTGGTGACGAAGTCCCGCTCCATCGCCTGCAGGCGCTTGAGCGCGGTCACGTCCGCCAGCACGAAGATCGCGGCGTCCGGCCCGAAGGCCTCCGGGTCGGTGCGCGCGCCGGCGGCCTGCAGCCAGACGTCGGCCAGCGGCGCGCGGTTCAGGAGCAGCGTCGCGCGCGCGTCGCCTTCGCCGCGGACGCGGCGGATGAGCTCGATGAAATCGGCGCTGCGCACGAGCGGCACGACGGGCCCGCCGACGTCCTCTTCGGCCAGCCCGAAGAGCGCCATCGCGGCGGGGTTCGCGAGCCGCAGCCGGTCCTGCGCGTCGACGACGAGCACCGCGTCCGTCAGCGGCGCCAGCAGCGCCTCGATGCGTCGCCCCGCGGCGGCGCGGATCTCGTCCTCGTTCGCGGCGCGGCGTTCGATCGCCTTGAAGAGCTCCTCGAGCCGCAGCGCGCGGACGAGCCAGCCTTCGGGGCGGCGCGCCTCCGTGTCGCCGCGGAGCGCGCGCCGCGCCCAGCGGAGATGCGCGGCGTGTTCGCCCAGCGCCCAGACGGCGGCCGCGCCGAGCGCGCACAGGAGCAGCCAGGGGAGCCAGGTCATCGCCTTCTCATGCTGTCGTCGCGACGGGGACGCGCGAGCGCAAAGCGGTTCAGCCGTTCACGCGGTAACCGACGCCGCGCACCGTGTCGATCACGTCGCCGGCCGGCCCGAGCTTCTCGCGCAGGCGCCGCACGTGCGTGTCGACGGTGCGCGTCTCGAGGTCCGGCGAGTAGTTCCAGACGTCCGACAGGAGTTCTTCGCGCGACTGCACCCTGCCCTTGCGCTCGAGCAGCAGGCGCAGCAGCTTGAATTCGGTCGCCGTGAGTTCGACGGGCTTGCCGGCCGCGGTCACTTCGTGGCGTTCGATGTCGAGCAGCAGCGCCCCGGCGGCGAGCCGCGTCGTGGGCTTGGCCGCCGCCGACTTCGCGCGGCGGAGGAGCGCCTGGGCGCGGAGCATCAGCTCGCGCGCGTCGAACGGCTTGGTCACGTAGTCGTCGGCGCCGGATTCGAGCCCCTTGACCTTGTCGGCCGTCTCGCCCTTGGCCGTGAGGAAGATGACCGGTGTGTCCTGGAGGAGCGCGTCGGCGCGGACCATGCGGAGGAGCTGCACGCCGGTGAGTTCGGGCATCATCACGTCGAGGATGATGAGGTCCGGGCGGAAGTCGCGCGCCAGGCCGATGGCCCGGAGGGGGTCGTTGAGCGTCCGGATGGCGTAGCCCGCCTGCTTGAACTTATAGTCCAAGAGCTCGGTGACGTCGGCTTCGTCATCGACGATCAAGATGCGCTTGAGGTGTTCGGCGTCCATGGTGCGGCTTCACTTAAGAGCACCCTGCCCTGAAGCGCCAGAGTTAGGTGACAAGGATGGCGGTCGCGTGACGCAGGCACATTTATAACATAAATTATTCACTATTAACATCTTATGAATTTAAGATACACGACCGTTACATGGTGCGGCCACAATCTTTACAGAGGGTGTTCCACGTGGAACACCCCTCCCCTCCCCCTTTTTTCTGCCCGCTTATTTTGAGCGGAAAAGGACCATCAGCAGCGAGATGTCGGCCGGATTAACCCCGCTGATCCGGCTGGCCTGGCCCAAGGTCTTGGGCTGGATGGCGTGGAGCTTTTGGCGCGCCTCAATCCGCAGTCCGTAGGCCTTCAAGAAATCAAAGCCCTCCGGCACTTTAAAAGAGTCCAGATCGTGCAGTTTACGGGCGTTGCGGGTTTCGCGTTCCAGATAGCCTCGGTATTTGACCCGATACATGACCTCCGCCTGCACTTCGGGGGCTTCGGCAAGGAATGTGGGCGGTAAATCCTTAGGGGTTGATTCCCAGTTACGACGGATGACGTCGCCGGCGATGCCGCCAGGGATGGCCAGCTTTTCCAGGTATTCGATCCAGTGAGCCACTTTTTGGGCCTTGGCTTGAATCCGAGCCAACCGATCCGGCGGCACCAAGCCGAACTCGGCGATTTTGTCCTTTAGGCGGAGTTCGGCGCTGCCGTGGTTGAACAAAAGGCGGAATTCGGCTCGGCTCGTGAACATCCGATAAGGCTCTTGGGTGCCTTTGGTCACCAAATCATCAATCAGGACGCCGATATAGGCTTCGTCGCGGCCGAGGACCATCGGGGTCCGGCCTTTGACCTTACAGGCGGCATTGACCCCGGCTACCAACCCTTGGGCGGCGGCTTCCTCGTAGCCCGATGTCCCATTGATCTGGCCTGCGAAGAAGAGGGCATCCACCTTTTTAGACTCCAGGGTGGGGTAGAGTTGGGTAGGGGGCGCGAAATCATACTCCACGGCATAAGCCGGGCGCAGCATGACGGCGTTTTCCAGGCCAGGGACGGAGGCCAGCATCTGCAGCTGGACCGTGAAGGGCAGGGAGGTGGACAATCCGTTGATGTACCATTCGTCGGTATTTCGTCCTTCTGGCTCTAGGTAGAGCTTATGGGCGTCCTTATCTGAGAACTTCACGAACTTGTCCTCGATGGAGGGGCAATAGCGCGGGCCGACCCCGGTGATCTCGCCTCCGTATAAGGGGGAGAGGTGGAGATTCTCCTGGACGATCTTACCCGTGGCGCCTGTGGCTTCCGTCATCCAACAAGAGACCTGCTCGCTTCCCGGGGTCCATCCAGGGAGTCGCTCGCCCGCTTGTTCCACGTGGAACAAATCGGTTTGCTGCCGGGTGTCATGGAAGGCGAAGAGGGTAGGGGAGGCGTCGCCTGGTTGCTCCTCGCACTTGGTGAAATCAATGGACGATCCGAGGATGCGCGGAGGGGTGCCGGTCTTGAGCCTTTGGAGTTCAATGCCAGCCTCTAAGAAACTGGCTGACAATGACTTAGCACTAAAGTCACCCAGCCGACCTCCTTCGGTTTTATTCGCCCCGATGTGCATCAGGCCGCGCAAGAAGGTGCCCGTCGTCACGACCACGGTCTTGGCGTGGAAATCGAGGTCCAGATTGGTCTGCACCCCGACGACGGCGCCCGCTTTGAAGATCAGGCCGGTGACCTGGGCCTGGAAGATGGTCAGACCCTCCTGCAGTTCGCAGAGGTGCTTCATCCGGAACTGGTAAGCCTTCTTATCGCACTGGGCGCGGGGGGCCTGGACGGCCGGACCCTTGGATGAGTTGAGCAGGCGGAACTGGATGCCGGTGACGTCGGCGGTCAGGCCCATCTCGCCCCCCAGGGCGTCGATCTCCCGGACGATGTGCCCCTTGGCTTGTCCCCCGATGGCGGGGTTGCAGCTCATCTGGGCGATGGTGTCGATGTTGCCCGTCAGGAGCAGGACATCCACGCCCATGCGGGCCGCGGCCAGGGCGGACTCCACGCCGGCATGGCCGGCCCCGCAGACGATGACGTCGTAGGGGCGGTCGGGCCCGAGGCGGATTTGTTTGTGAGGTCGCATGGGCGCTCCCTCACCGGAGGGAATCACTTACCTATGCAGAAGGAAGCAAAGAGCTTGTCCAGCATACGCTCATTGTCGATGCGGCCCACGATCTCCCCCAGGGCGTCCAGGGCGGCCCGGGCCTGGGCGGCCGCCAACTCGGTCTGGATCGGGGCCTTCAGGTGGCCGACCGCCTCGGTCAGGGCGACCGCCGCCCGGGCCATGGCCTCGGCGTGACGGACCGAGACGACGAGCTCTTCGGCGCCCGGGGCGATCTCCTGGGCGATCAGGAAGTCGCCGAGCTTGGCGCGCAGCTTCTCGGCGTCGCGGCCGTCCAGGAGGCAGGCCGACAGCTTCATGAGCTGAGGCAGGAAATCTTTCTGCGCCGGGTGCGCGGGCAGGTCGGCCTTGTTCGCGACCACGAGCGTGCGCGCGGGATCGAGCAGCGCGACGAGTTCCGCGGGCAGGGCGGGGGGCTCGGCCGCGGCGTCGACCACGAGGAGCAGCAGGTGCGCGCCGCGCGCTTGTTCGAGCGAACGCGCCATGCCCAGGTTCTCGACCGTCGAGCCGCCGTCGCGCAGGCCGGCGGTGTCGATCGCGGTGACGGCGAGCGGCAGCCCGGCGACGGGCGCCTCGAGGTAGTCGCGCGTGGTGCCGGCCTCCGCGCTGACGATCGCGCGCTCGGCGCCGGTCAGGGCGTTGAGCAGGCTCGACTTGCCGGCGTTCGGCGCGCCGACGACGGCCACGCGCAGGCCGGCCCTCAGGGCGCCGTCGTGCTTCGCGGTGCGGGCGTATGCGGAAAGTTCTGACGCGATTCCGGCCAAGCGGGACGCCGGTCCGCGCGGATCCTCGGGCGGGAGGTCTTCCTCCGGGAAATCGATGTGGGCCTCGAGTTCGGCGAGGACCTGCAGCGTGCGGTCGGTCCACCGCGCGACGTGCCGGCCGAGCTCGCCGGCGAGCATGCGCCGCGCGGAGGCGAGCGCGCGTTCGGAGCTGGCGTGGATCAGGTCCGCGACGGCCTCGGCCTGCGTCAGGTCGAGGCGGCCGGCGAGGTACGCGCGGCGCGTGAACTCGCCGGGCTCGGCCAGGCGGCCGCCGCGCGCAAGGCAGTCCTCGGTGATCCGGCGCACGAGCAGCGGGTTGCCGTGGCAGGTGATCTCGAGCGAGTCGTTCCCGGTGAACGAACGGCCGGCCGACCAGAGCACGACGACGACCTGGTCGATCGGCGCGCCGGTCTGGTCGCGCCAGATGCCGAGCGTCGACGTCTTCTCGGCGGGGGGCGCCTTCCGGGCGAGCGCCGCCGTCGCGATCGAAGCGGCGAGCGGACCGTCGATGCGGACGATCGCCAGGGCCGAGCGGCCCGCAGGAGTCGCGGCGGCGACGATGGTCTCGGTGGCGGACATGGGACGGCGTGAGCCGAGGTCATCCCAAGGGGCGAGGGGAGGGGAGGCAAGCGGTGTCATACGTCCGCAAAAAGGCTGGAAGGGAAGGGCGGGCCTGCCAAAGTCCGCCCGAGACACTCCCGTGGAAAATCACCGCTTCCTTCTTCCTGAACCGGCCCGCCAGATCGCGGCGGCCCAGGGCACCCCTTGCTATGTGTACGACCAGGCGACCCTCGAGGCCCAGGCCGACGCCATGCTCGCGTTCCCGAACGCCTTCGGCCTGACGGTCCGCTTCGCGATGAAGGCCTGCCCCAACGCGGCCATCCTCAAGGTCTTCGCCAACAAGGGCCTCCATTTCGACGCCAGCTCCGGCTGGGAAGTCCGCCGCGCCATGCACGCCGGGGTCCCGGCCGACCGCATCTCGCTGTCCTCCCAGGAGCTGCCCGAGGATTTCGCGGCCCTCCTTAATAAAGGAGTGCACGTCAACGCCTGCTCCCTCCTTCAGCTGGAGCGGATCGGCCAGGCCCTCCCCGGCCACGAGGTCGGCCTGCGCTTCAATCCCGGCAAAGGCTCGGGCGGCAACGGCAAGACCAACGTCGGCGGACCCGACTCCTCCTTCGGCATCTGGCATGAATGGGCCGACCAGGCCCAGGCCATCGTGAAGCAGCACGGCCTCAAGGTCGTCCGCATCCACACCCACATCGGCTCCGGCAGCGATCCGCTGGTCTGGCAGGAAGTCTCCGCCGCCAGCCTCGCGCTCGTCGCCCGCTTCCCGGCCGTCCAGACCCTCAACCTGGGCGGCGGCTACAAGGTCGCCCGCGTGGCGACGGAGAAGGGCACCGACCCGCAGGTCGTCGGCGCCCCGGTCAAGGTCGCCTTCGAGAAGTTCGCCGCGGCCGACGGCCGTAAGCTCCGTCTCGAGATCGAGCCCGGCACGTTCCTCGTCGCGAACGCCGGCGCCGTCCTCGCGCGCGTCCAGGACGTCGTCTCCACCGGCGCCCGCGAATTCCTCAAGCTCGATTCCGGCATGACGGAGATCCTCCGTCCGTCCCTCTACGGCTCGCAGCATCCGGTGCATCTCTATCCCGCGAAGCCCGCCGCCGGTGAGCGCGACTACGTGATCGTCGGCCATTGCTGCGAATCCGGCGACCTCATCAGCTGCGCGCCCGGCGAGCCCGAGACGCTCGCCACGCGGCGTCTCCCCGTCGCCGCGCCCGGCGACCTCTGCGTGATCGGCGGCGCCGGCGCCTACTGCGCCGGCATGAGCACCAAGAACTACAATTCGTTCCCGGAAGCGCCGGAAGTCCTCCTCCGCCGCGACGGGCGCGTCTCGCTCATCCGTCGCCGCCAGTCCCTCGAGCAGATCCTGCAGAACGAACTGCCCGCCGAAGGTCTCTGAACGTGACGCTCCTTTCCCCAGCGCTGGGCGAGACGCTGCCGGACTCGCCGCACGCGACGGTCGTCTGCCTGCCGACGCTCGCCGACGTCGAGAGCTACGAGCGCAAGGAGCCGCGCGTCTGGGAGCGGCTGCGCGCCGGTTATCCGCGCTTCGTCCGGAACGCGCTCGTCGCGCGCGCGGCGGCGGAGGCCGCCCGGCGCCTCGGCCGCGCCGGCGAACTCTTCCCGCTCGTCTCGGAAGCGGCCGCCCGGCGCCTCGCCGCGCACGTCGGCGCGGAGCTCGCCTCGCTCGACGCCGTCGGCGACTGGTGGCTGGCCGTGACGCCCGCCGGCGACGCCGCGCTCCGCCTCGCGAAGATGGTGCAGCACACCGGCACGCTGATCTCCTCGCGGCAGGCCGAAGCGTGGCTCGCCGGCGCGGCGCCCGCCGACGCCGCCGACGCGCTCGCGACGACCCGCGCCACGCTCGCCCCGTACCTCGCCGGCGTGGCGCCGGCCGATCTCCTGGTCGCCGCCGCCGGCATGAACGCGGTCGACGCCGGCCTCGCCGCCGTCGAGTCCGTGCAGCGTCCGCGGGGCCGCACCGCCTGGGTCCAGCTCGGCTGGCTGTACGTCGACTCCACCCGGCTCTTCGAGAAGGCGCGCGACGCGAGGCATCACTTCGTCGCCGACGTCCGCGACCTCCGCTCCGTCGAGCGGCTCCTCGCCACGGGCACGGTCGCCGGCGTCCTCACGGAGATCCCGAACAACCCGCAGCTCGAGACCGCCGACCTGCACGTCCTGCGCGCCCTCTGCGACCGCTACGGCGCCAAGCTGCTGCTCGACCCGAGCAGCGTCGGCCTCGCCTCGGTCGACGTCCTGCCGTTCGCCGACGTCGTCGTGTCGAGCCTCACGAAGTACGCCGGCTCCGAAGGCGACGTCATGGCCGGCGTCCTCGCCGTCCATCCGGACCGTCCCGACGCCGCCGCGCTCCTCGCCGCCGCGCGCGCGCGGCTCGAGCCCCTGCATCCGCTCGACCTCCGCGTCCTCGCCGCCCAGATCGGCCGGATGGAGGACGTCACCCGCCGGCTCTCGGCCAACGCGGCCGAACTCGCGCGTCGGCTCGCGGCGCATCCCGCCGTCGCCCGCGTGCGCACCGCCGACCAGGGTCCGACCGCCGACGCCTATCGCCGCGTCCGTCGGCCGGGCGCCGGCGCCGGCGCGCTGCTCACGCTCGAGCTGCGCGGCGACCTGCGCGCGGTCTATGACCGCCTCGCCGTCGGCAAGGGCCCGAGCTTCGGCCTGCGCTACACCTTGGCCGCGCCGTTCCTCTGGCTCGCGCATTTCGAGGAGGTCACCACGGAACAGGGCAGGGCGGGTCTCCGCGCCGCCGGCCTCGACCCGGACCTCCTGCGCGTCTCCGTCGGCCTCGAGCCGGTCGAGGAGATCTGGGCGGCGTTCGTCGCCGCGCTGCCCGAATAAGCGACCCGCCGGTCGGCGGGTCGCGGGGGGTTCACTCGGCGTCCTTCTCGTCGGCCGTCGGCTCGTCGTCGGCTTCGTCGTCCTTGACGCCTGGCTTCTTCGCGCCGGCCTTCTTGGCCGAGCGGGCCTTGAGCATGCGTTCGCGGAAGGCCGCGCGCTCCTTCTCCTGGAGCGCCGGCGCGGCGGGGTCGACCTTGCCGAGCGCTTCGTCGTAGGCCTTGCGGTAGGCCGCCTCGGAATCGTTCGAACGTTTGCGAGCCGTCTTGTATTCCGCGTAGGCCTTGGCGGTGAGGGCGCGGTCGGCCTTCGCCTGCTGCTCGGCGGCGGCGATCTCCGGCAGTTCCAGCGCCGCCTTGCGGGCGGCGACGAGGCGGGCGTGGTCGGGCTCGGCCGCGCCGGCCTCCTTGGCGGGGGCGGCGACGAGCTGGGCGTGGACGCCGACGGCGAGGAGCACGGCGGCGAGGGTGGCGTGGGTGGTGTTCATGGTGTGGGTGGGAACGGGCTTGAAGGAAGGGCGTCGAAGTCGGACAATACAAGTCCCTCGCCCTGAGGTCCGCCCCATGAGTCTAATCCTCCGCCTCCTCCTGGGAGCCTTCCTGCTCGTGCCGGCCGTCGCGTCGGCGCAGAAGAACCGGCCCGCGCCGCAGCTGGAGATGACGCCGCTGCCCGCCGTGCCGACGATGCCCGACGCTTTCCCGCAGGTCGTCGGCACGCAGGCCTTCGGCCCGGCCTACAAGTTCACGAAGGACCCCGCGGTGCTCGAAGCCGCCAAGGGCATCGCCGCGATGGGGTCGCGCATCCTCAAGATCGACGCCGTGTCCGGCGGCCAGCTGACGCCGTACATCGCGATGCCTTTCACGCACTACGTCGTCTGGTACCGTTCGAACGACGCCTGGACCAAGGGCCTCACGCCCGAGCTCCGTCGCCGCGAATACAACGCCCTGTACCTCTTCACCAAGGACCTGCTCACGCGTTACGACGCCACCGGCAAGACGTTCTTCATCGGGCACTGGGAGGGCGACTGGTACCTCCTGCCGGACAAGGACGTGAAGAAGGACGCCCCGCCGGAGCGCGTCGCCGCCATGATCGAATGGCTCGCGCTGCGGCAGAAGGCCGTCGACGACGCCCGCTCCGAGGTGCCATACAGCAAGTGCCGCGTCTACACCTACGCCGAGGTCAACCGCGTCCGCGACGCGATGAAGGACGGGCGCCGCCGCATGGTCAACGCGGTGCTGCCCAAGCTCGCCGTGGATTTCGTCTCGTACTCCGCCTACGACTGCCAGCTGCTGCCGGCGGAGGAGGTCCGCGCCACCCTCGACTACGTCAACGCGCAGCTGCCGCCGAAGCCGGGCCTCCCGGAGAAGCGCGTCTTCATCGGCGAGTGCGGCCTCTCCTGGAAGGCGTGCGGCGGCGACGGCGCCAAGCACGAGCAGCGCAACCGCGAGATCCTCGGGAAATTCCTGAGCTGGCGGCCGCCCTTGGTGCTCTTCTGGCAGTACTACAACAACGAGGTCGTGGACGGCGAGCAGGTCGGTTTCTGGCTGGTCGACCACCGGAACCAGAAGACCCCGCTGCACGCCACGCTCACCGCCCTCTACAAGGCGCAGGAGGAGGCCGCCGGCGAACTGCGTTACAAGACCCGGCGGCTCCCGCGCTTCGACGAGATGGCGGCCTTCAGCGAGGGCTGGCTCGCCGCCGGCGGCGCGCGGTGAGGACTCCGCGCTTGAGACCCGCGGCGGAACGACGAGCGTAGGACGATGCGCAACAAGCTCCTTCTCGAGGCCGTCGGCACCTTCTTCCTGTGCGCGGCTTCGCTCATGAGCGCCGGCGCCCTGCCGGTCGCCGCGTTGTTCGCCGCCCTCCTCTACATGGGCGCGCCCGTCGGCGTCATGCAGTACAACCCCGCGCTTTCGCTCGCCGGCCGGCTCCGCGGCCGGACCGGCACCCACGCGTTCGCCGCCACCGTCGGCGTCCAGGTCGTCGCCGCGCTCGCGGCCGCCGTCGTCGCCGGCGCGATGATCGGCCATGACGCCGAGCGCACGAAGGAGGCCGTCGACGCCCTGGGCGCGCCGGTCTTCGAGGGTTACGCCGCGGCCGGGGCCGCGGAGCTGCTCGGCACCTTCCTCCTCGCCCTCGTCTTCCTGCTGGTGGGGAGCTCGCGGCTGACCGCGGGCAACAGCTACTTCGGCCTCGCCCTCGGCCTGACCGCCTTCGCCTTGCAAGGAGTCTTCGGCGACCTCGGCCCGGCCGGCAATCCGGCCACCGCGCTCGCTTCCGCGCTCTTCGGGACCTGCGCCGCCCTGTGCGAGGGACTCGAAGGCACGAAGGCCTTCGTCACCGAGACCGTCTGCCTGGCCAAGCTCGCGCCGCGCGTCGCCGCCGACGTCGCCCTCCAGTTCCTCGGCGCGGCCCTGGCCGCCTGGTTCTTCCGGCATCTCTTCCCGGAAGACCGCTGAATTCCTGCGGGAGGGCTTGAATCGGGGCGGGCAGGTCCCAAGGTGGCTGCATGTCTCCGCTCCTCACCGCCCATAAGCACTACGGCTCCCTCCTCCTCGTCCTCGTCCTGGCCGTCATCGTCGTGGCGCTGACCAAGGGACCCAAGCCCGTCCTCCAGCGCATCGTCGCCGTCCTCGTCGACATCAACCTGGTGGTCGGCGTCGTCGCCCTCTTCTACACGGCCAAGCCGATCTCCTGGTTCCACCCGATCTTCGCCCTCGGCGCGGTCGGCCTCCTGCACGCCGGCGCCAAGAGCGAGGACCAGGCCAAGGTCGTCCGCTGCTTCTCGCTCGCCCTCGTCCTCCTCGTCGCCGCCTGGTCCGTCAACGCCTCCTGGGGCCCCGATTTCTTCAAGAGCACGCTGATGTTCAAGGTCGGCGCCACCGCTCCGGTCGCCCCGTAAGCGCCCGAGTCACGTTTCGGTCACGACGGCCCGGACATCGTCCGGGCCGTTTGACTTCCCGTTGACGCAGGGCTTGTTCAGGGGACACTCTCGCCGTCCGCCGTCGCCGATGTACCGCCTCGCCCTCAACATGCTCTTCGGAGACCGCGCCAAGCTCGCGATGCTCCTCTGCGGGCTGGCCTTCTCGGCGCTCCTGATGGCCCAGCAGAGCTCGGTCTTCTTCGGGATCATGAGCTGGACGTACACGCCGATGGTCAACATCCGCGCCCAGGTCTGGGTCAGCGACCCGATGGTCGAGCAGGTCAACGACGCCAAGCCCCTCCGCGACACCGACCTCGGCCGCGTGCGCTCCGTCGACGGCGTCGCCTGGGCCGCGCCGCTCCACACCTCCTTCGTCCAGGCGCGCATGCAGGACGGCAACTTCAAGCTGATCACCCTCGTCGGCATCGACGCCGACACCTTCGCCGGCGCGCCCGCGGTCCTCTCGCAGGGACGCATCGAGGACCTCCGCCTCCCGGACACCGTCATCGTCGACGAATGGGGCGCCGCGCTCATGGGCCGCATGGGCGTCGGTCCCGACGGCAAGCCGCGCAACACGCCGCTGCAGGTCGGCGACACCTTCGAGATCAACGACATCCAGGCCCGCATCGTCGGCATCTGCCGCGTCAAGCGCGCCTTCACCGGCGGACCGTTCGTCTACACCACCTACGACCGCGCCAAGGGCTACACGCTGGGCGCCCGCCGCACCCTCAGCTTCATGCTCGTCGAACCCCAGAAGGGCGTCGCCCCGGCCGAGCTCTGCGACCGCATCGAACGCGACACCGGGCTCAAGGCCTGGACCTCGGACACCGTGATCTGGAGCTGGGGCGAGCGCAGCCTGGCCCGCAACACCTTCTGGTGGTTCTGGACCAACACCGGCATTCCGTTCTCCTTCGGGACGGCGGTGCTGCTCGGCCTCTTCGTGGGCATCGCCATCTCGGGCCAGACCTTCTACTCGTTCGTGCTCGAGAACCTGAGATATTTCGCCGCGATCAAGGCGATGGGCGCCGGCATGGGCGTCATCGCGCGCATGCTCATCGTGCAGGCCTTCACCGCGGGGCTCATCGGGTTCGGCCTCGGCGCGGGCATGGCCCAGGCCATCGGCCGCGTGATGATCGAGAAGGGCATGCCGCCGTTCGTGATGTACCCGCAGATCCTCTGGGCGACGTTCGCCCTCGTGCTGGGCATCAGCCTCGTCTCCGCCGTCATCGGCATCATCAAGGTGTCGCGCGTCGACGCCGCCTCCGTCTTCCGCGGATGAGCCGCCTCGCCCACACCGTCGCCGTCCGCGCCACCGGCGTCGACATGTTCTTCGGCACGCCGGAGAACCGCGTCGTCGCCCTCAAGCAGGCCGGCTTCGAAGCGCGCCGCGGCGAGCTCATCATGCTCGTCGGCCCCTCCGGCTGCGGGAAGACCACGCTCCTCTCGGTCATCGCCGGCACGCTCACCCCGCAGGCGGGCGCGGTCGAGGTCTTCGGCCAGCGTCTCGACGGCCTCGGTCAGGAGGCCCTCACCGCCTTCCGCCGCCGGAACCTCGGCTTCGTCTTCCAGTCTTTCAACCTCATCCCGACGCTCACGGTCGCCGAGAACGTCATGGTGCCGCTGCTCATCCAGGGACGTCCCTTCGACGAAGCCCACGCGCGCGCCCTGGCGATCCTCGACCAGGTCGGCCTCAAGGGCCGCGAGGAAGGCCGGCCCAACGCGCTCTCCGGCGGCCAGCAGCAGCGCGTCGCCATCGCCCGCGCCCTCGTGCACGAGCCGCCGCTCCTGATCTGCGACGAACCCACGTCCGCCTTGGACAAGGACACCGGCGCCCAGATCATGCAGATGGTCCGCGACCTGTCCCGTTCGCCCGAACGTTGCGTCGTCGTGGTGACCCACGACCACCGCATCTTCCGTTTCGCCGACCGCATCGCGGAGATGGAAGACGGCCGCATCAGCCGCGTGGTCGACGACCCGAAGCTCCTGGACACCACCCATCTCTGACCGACCCTTTATGTTCAAGAAACGCCTCCTGCTCTTCGCCCTCGCCCTCGCCGGCGCCGGCGCCGCCCTGCAGCTCACCCGCGGCACGGCCACCGAGACGCCGGTCCAGCCGCCGCCTTACGAGCCCGCCATCCGCGACAAGGACGGCCTCATCGCCGCCGCCGGCCTCGTCGAGGCCGTCGCCGAGAACACCCTGCTCGGCTCGCCGACCTCGGGAACCGTCGCCAAGGTCCACGTGAAGGTGTGGGACAAGGTGAAGGCCGGCGACCCGGTCCTCACGCTCGACGACCGCGACCTCCGCGCGCAGCACGCCGTGCAGAAGGCCGCCGTCGACGCCGCCGCCGCCACGGCCGAACGCGCCGCCGACGTCGCCCGTCGCTGGACCGGCATCAAGGACAGCGGCGCGGTCTCCGCCGCCGACCTCCTGTCCTACCAGATGGCCGCCAAGGAGGCGCAGGCGAAGCTCGCGCTCGCGAAGGCCCAGCTCGACCAGACCGCCGTGCTCCTCGACCGCCTCGTGCTCCGCTCGCCGATCGACGCCACGGTGCTCCAGGTCGGCGTCCGCGCCGGCGAGTTCGTCGCCGCCGGCGCCAAGGCGCCCGTCGTCCTCGGCGACATCACGCGCCTGCAGATCCGCTGCGACGTGGACGAACAGCTCGCCACGCGCATGCGCGAAGGCCTCCCCGCCAAGGGCTACCTCAAGGGCGAGAGCTCCCTCGCCGGCGCCAAGGACCGTTCCATCGCCCTCAAGTTCGTCCGCATCGAGCCTTTCGTCATCCCGAAGACCTCGCTCACCGGCGCCAGCATCGAGCGCGTCGACACGCGCGTCCTGCAGGTGATCTACCAGTTCGACCGCCCGACGGGCCGCGCGCTCTTCGTCGGCCAGCAGATGGACGTCTACATCGACGCCTCCCAAGATGCGCCGGGCAAATAAGACCTTCCTGCTCGCGGCGCTCGCCCTCGCGGGCTGCGCGCACGATCCGGCCGCGAAGCCCGCCGCGCCGGCGGCGCCCGCCGCCTTCTCGCAGGGCGGCGTCGTCGCCGACGCGAAGTGGGCCGAGGCCTTCCGGGACCCCGCCTTGCTCGAACTCCTGGCCCGTGCCCGCCAGGGGAGCCCCGACCTCGCGCTCGCCCGCGCGCGCCAGCGCGAGGCCGTCGCCTTGCTCCGCGCCGCCGACGCCGGCGACCAGCCCGCGTTCTCCGTGGCCGCCGGCCAGGAGGCCTCCCGCATCTCCGTCGCCAACGGCCGCTTCCCGCCCGGCATCCCGCGCCGCACCGACGTCACCGCCGTCGCCGCTAAGGCTTCCTGGGAGCTCGACGTCTGGGGCCGCGAGGCCGCGAAGTCGCAGGCCGCCGCCGCCGACGTGCGCGCCGCGCAGTTCACCGCCGCGCAGGCCGACCTCGCCCTGTCCGCCGAGGTCGCCCGTCTCTGGTTCGCGGTCCGCGGCGCCCGTGAGCAGCTCGCCTTCCTCGAGACCGAATTCGCCACCCGCCTGCGGGAGATGCAGCTCGTCGAGCAGACGGTCGCCGCCGGCCTGACCGACTCCGACCCCCTTTCTTCCGCGCGCCTCGCCGCCGCGCAGGCCAAGGTCGACGAAGGCCTCGGCCGCCGCCGCGTCGCCGCCGCCGAGAACGCGTTGCGCGCGCTCATCGGCGCCGCGCCCGGCGAAAGCCTGCCGGTCGCGACCGGCGTCGCCGCGATGCCCGCCTTCGGCGCCGGCGTGCCGTCCGAACTCCTGCTGCGTCGTCCCGACCTCGCCGCCGCCGCCGCGCGTCTCGACGCCGCGGTCGCCCGCGAGGGCGCGGCCCGCGCGGACTTCTATCCTTCGGTGACGCTCAACGGCCAGGCCGGCTGGCAGGCGGACCCGGCGTCGAACATCGGCCGCGGCGCCGCCGGCTTCTGGAGCCTCACGCCCGCGATCGACCTGCCGGTCTTCGACGCCGGTCGCCGCGAAGCCAACCTCGAGGCCGCGCGCGCGCGGATCGACGGGTCCGGCGCCGAATGGACCAAGGCCGTGCTCGGCGCCTTCCGCGAGGTCGAGGACGCGCTCGCCGACCTGCGCGAGCTCGCGCAGCAGGAAGAACTCACCGCCCGCGTGCTCACCGCCGTGCGTTCCCGCCTCGCCAACGCCGAGAGCCGCGCCCAGGCCGGCCTCGCCGACGAGAACGAGCTCACGCTCGCCCGCCGCGACGAAGCGCTCGCCGCGCGCACGCTTTCGGCGGTCGTGTGGGAACGACGTCAGGTCGCCGTGCGCCTCGCCGCGGCCACCGGCGGCGGTTGGTCCGCCAAGTAAGCCGCCAAAGAAGAAGGGCGTCCGTGCGGACGCCCTTCCTGTTTCCGTCAAGGCGCTCAGGCCTTGAGCTGCGGGCGCTTGGGATCCGGCCAGTCGATGTGGAAGAACTCGCCGCGGGGCTTGTCCTTGCGCTCGTAGGTGTGGGCGCCGAAGAAGTCGCGCTGACCCTGGAGCAGGTTCTGCGGGAGGTCTTCGGTGCGGTACGAGTCGAAGTACGAGAGCGCCGAGCCGAGGGTCGGCACAGGGATGCCGTGCTTCACCGCGAGGGCGATCACCTTGCGCCAGTTCTTCTGCGCCTTCTTGACCGTCTTCTTGAAGTACGGGTCGAGGAGCAGGTTCGCGAGGCGGGGCTTCTTGCCGAAGGCTTCGGTGATCTTCTGGAGGAAGCGGGCGCGGATGATGCAGCCGCCGCGCCAGATCTGGGCGATCTCGCCGAAGTTGAGCTTCCACTTGTACTCGTTCTGCGCCTCGCGCATGAGCTGGAAGCCCTGGGCGTAGGAGCAGATCTTGGAGCAGTAGAGGGCGTCGCGGATCTGTTCGATGACCTTCGCCTTGTCGGGGTTGGTCATGGCGCGCTTCGGGCCCCGGAGGGCCTTGGCGGCGGCGACGCGCTCTTCCTTCACGGCGGAGAGGCAGCGGGCGAAGACGGCTTCGGCGATGGTCGGGGCGGCGACGCCCATGTCGAGGGCGTTGGCGCTCGTCCACTTGCCCGTGCCCTTCTGGCCGGCGGTGTCGAGGATGACGTCGACCAGCGGCTTGCCGGTCTCCGGGTCCTTCTGCTTGAGCACCTTGGCGGTGATCTCGATGAGGAAGGAGTTCAGGTCGCCCTGGTTCCATTCCTCGAAGGTGGTGCCGATCTCGTCCGGGGTCATGCCCAGGAGGCCGCGCATCAGGTCGTAGGCTTCGCAGATCATCTGCATGTCGCCGTACTCGATGCCGTTGTGGACCATCTTCACGTAGTGGCCGGCGCCGTCGGGGCCGATGTGGGCCACGCAGGGGACGCCGCCCTTGATGGGCTGGCCGGGCTTGGCGCCGGTGAGTTCGACGCCGGTGACGGCGTCGACCTTGGAGGCGACGGCTTCCCAGATGGGCTTCAGCTCGGCCCAGGCGGCGGGGTCGCCGCCGGGCATGAGGGACGGCCCGAAACGGGCGCCTTCTTCGCCGCCGGAGACGCCGGAGCCGATGAAGCGCAGGCCCTTGGCCTTGAGCTCGCGTTCGCGGCGGATGGTGTCGGTCCAGAGGGCGTTGCCGCCGTCGATGATGATGTCGCCCGGCTCGAAGACCGCGGCGAGCTCGTTGATCACGGCGTCGGTCGGGCCGCCGGCCTTGACGAGGATCACGGCCTTACGGGGCTTCTTCAGGGAGGCCGCGAAGTCCTTCATGGTGGGGCAGCCGGTCAGCTTGCCCGGGGTCTTCGGGTTTTCCTTCACGAACTCGTCGGTCTTGGCGGTCGTGCGGTTGTAGACCGAGATCGCGAAGCCGTGGTCGGCGATGTTGAGGGCGAGGTTCTGACCCATGACGGCCAGACCGATGAGACCAATGTCGGATTGCATAAGAGAAGCCAATGCGAACCCCCGTCGGCAGGCATGGCAAACAAGAAAAGGGTCGGTTTCGCTCAAAAGGACCCGTTTTCGCCCCGACCGAGCCGCCTTTCCCCTCGCCTCATCCGAGCGGTTTCCCATCGTCCATCGCCGTCATGTCCCAGCTCGTCGGCAAGCGCATCACCCTCGGAGTCACCGGTTCCATCGCCGCCTACAAAGCCGCCGACCTGACGTCCCAGCTGGTCAAGTACGGCGCCGAGGTCCAGGTGGTCATGACCAAGGGCGCCACCCAGTTCATCACCCCGATGACCCTCCAGGTGCTTTCCCGCCGGCCGGTCGCCTTCGACCTCTGGGCCGAGGGAGCCAATTCCGTCCCCGGGCACATCGAGATCGCCGATTCGTCGGACCTCCTCCTCGTCGCGCCCCTTTCGGCCAACGTCCTCGCGGAGTTCGCCCACGGCCTCGCGCCGGACCTCCTGACGAGCATCTATCTGGCCACCCGCGGGCCGGTCCTGCTCTGCCCGGCGATGAACGGCAAGATGTACGAGCACCCGGCCACGCAGGCCAACCTGAAGACCCTCCGTGCGCGCGGCCATGCGGTGGTCGAGCCGGCCGAGGGCATGCTGGCCTGCGGGTACGAGGGCGTCGGCAAGCTGGCCCCGGTCGAAGAGATCGTGAGCCGCGTGCTGTCGATCCTGGGCTGAGCCGATGGATCCGCGCGCCCTCCGCCAGCGTCTCGCGGCTTCGGCGAAGGAGCTGGGATTCGACGCCTTCGGGGTCGCCCCGGTCGAGGTCGACGTGCGCGCGGAGTATTTCAAGCAGTGGATCGCGGACGGGATGCACGGCGACATGGCCTGGCTCGCCCGTAATCCGGACCGCCGCACCGACGCCCGCAAGGTGCTGCCCGAGGCGCGCAGCCTGGTCGTCGTGGGGCTCAACTACTATCAGCCGCATCCGCCGGCCGGCTACCGGATCGCGAAATACGCGCTCGGCGCCGATTACCATGACGTGATCCTCGGGCGCCTGCAGGCGCTCTGCGCGGTCATGCGGGAGCTCGGCGGCCAGCAGAAGCCCTACGTCGACACCGGCCCGGTGCTCGAGAAGCCCGTCGCCGCCTTCGCCGGCCTCGGCTGGCAGGGCAAGAGCACGATCCTCATCCATCGCGGCGCCGGCACCTGGCTCACCCTCGGCGTCATCCTGACGACTTTGGAGCTGGAGCCCGCGTCCGCCCGTGAGCCGGACCGCTGCGGCTCCTGCACGCGTTGCCTCGACGCCTGCCCGACCGGCGCGATCGTCGCGCCCTACAAGCTGGACGCGCGCAAGTGCCTCGCCTACCTGACCATCGAGCACAAGGGCGCCATCCCGGTCGAGTACCGCGCGGCCTTGGGCGACCGCGTCTTCGGGTGCGACGACTGCCTCGACGTCTGCCCATGGAACAAGTGGGCCGTCGCCACCCGCGAGGAGCATTTCGCCCCGCGCCCGCATCCGCCCCTCCGCGAGACGCTCGCTTGGACGGACGAACGTTTCCTCGCCCACTTCAAGGGCACGCCGGTCGAACGCCTCGGCCTCGCGCGCTGGCGCCGCAACGCGCTCACGGTCCTCGGCAACGTCGGGACGGCCGCCGACCTGCCCGCCGCGGAAGCGTTGCTCGGCTCGGCCGACCCGATGGTCGCCGAACACGCCGCCTGGGCCGTCGACCGTCTGCGCGCCCGTTGAACCTACGGGTTGCCTCGGACGGAGGGAGCCTCCTAATGAAGGTCGTGACCCTCGCCCAAGCCTACTACGCCCTCGCCGCCTTCCTGCTCCTGGCCGGCTGGCTGATCGTCACCGACGCCGCCGTGCTGCGCACCTTCCGCCGGTCGCCCGGCGCGACCTACCTCCTCGGCCTCGCCGCCATCGCGTGGTTCGCCTGGTGGCTCGTCAACATCCCCGACGCCGACCTCGCCGGCATCAACCGCCCCCTCGTCCTGGTGGTCTTCCTCGGCGCCAGCCTCGCCGCCTTCGTGTACATGCCTGATTTCCTGTCGGTGCGCGCGCTGGCCGTGCTGATGCTCTTCCTGGCCCGGGTCACCCTCGACGCCGGCTATCGGCAGCTCCCGCACAGCCTGCTCGACGCCTCCCTCAGCTACGGCGTGCTCGTCCTCTTCGGCTTCTGGTGGGCCTGCTCGCCGCCCGTGTTCGTCCGGCAGTGCGACTGGGTCCTCGCCTCGCCCGGCCGGCGTAACGTCGTCGGCGGCCTGAGCCTGCTCCTCGGCGTCGCCTGCGTGGCGCAGTCCTTCCGCCTGCCGTGAGCCGCGCGCTCCTCATCGTCGTCTCGGGTCCCGCCGGCAGCGGCAAGACCACGCTCTGCGCGCGCCTGACCGAGGCCTACCCGCAGGCCATCCGCCGCGTGATCACCTGCACCACGCGCGCCCCGCGCGGCGGCGAAGCCGACGGCGTCGACTACCATTTCCTCAACCGCGCGAGCTTCGAGCAGCAGGTCGCGGCCGGCGTGTTCCTCGAGCACGCCCACGTCCACGGCAACCTCTACGGGCCGCGCGCGGCCGACGTCGCCGCGCATCTCGGCGCGGGCTTCGACGCGCTCCTCAACGTCGACGTCCAGGGCGCCGCCACCATCCGCGCGAAGGGCGCCGCCGACCCGCGCCTCGCCGCCGCCCTCGTCACGGTCTTCATCCGCGTCAGCGACCGCGCCGAACTCCGTCGCCGGCTCACGGGCCGCGGGACCGATCCGGCCGACGAGATCGAGCGCCGCGTGGCCGCGGCCGAGGAGGAGCTCCGTCATGCGGGCGCCTACCATCACGTGATCGAGAGCGGCGACCGGGAGGCCGACTTCGCCGCCCTCCGGGCCATCTACCTCGCCGAGAAGGCGCGTCGCCCATGATGGAGAAGAACGACATCGCGGCTGTCCTCGATGAGATCGCCACGTTCATGGAGCTGACCGGCGAGAACCCGTTCAAGATCCGCGCCTACTCCGCCGGCGCCCGCATCCTCGAGAACCTGACCGAGGACCTCGGTGAGCTGATCGACGCCGGCCGGCTGGCCGAGATCCCCGGCCTCGGCGAGGCGCTTGTCGACAAGATCACGACGCTCCGCCGCGACGGCGTCCTGCCGTTCCACCAGAAGCTCAAGGCGTCGATCCCCGCCGGCCTCCTCGAGGTCATGCAGATCCCCGGCCTCGGCCCGAAGAAGGTCCGCGCCCTCTGGACGCAGCTCGCCGTCGAAGACCTCGCGAAGCTGAAGGAGGTCTGCGAGTCCGGCGCGGTCGCCGAGCTAAAGGGCTTCGGCGCGAAGACCCAGGAGAAGATCCTCGAGGGCATCAAGAACCGTATCGCCTACGGCAAGCGCCACCGCTGGTACGAGGCGGCCGCCATCGCCGAGCCGATCCTCGCCGGCCTCCGCGCGCTCCCGCAGGTCTCGCTCGCTGAATCCGCCGGCTCGCTCCGCCGCGCCCGCGAGACGGTCGGCGACCTCGACTTCCTCGTGGCGTCGTCGGAGCCGAAGCCGATCATGGACTGGTTCGTCGCCTACCCGGGCGTCAAGGAGGTCACCGCCCACGGCGAGACGAAGTCCAGCGTCCGCTTCGAGAACGGCCTCCAGGCCGACCTCCGTGTCGTGCCGGCCGAACAGTTCTATTTCGCGCTCCATCACTTCACCGGCTCCAAGGAGCACAACGTCGCCATGCGCCACCGCGCGCTCGGCCGAGGGCTCAGCATGAGCGAATGGGGTTTCAAATCCGTCGACGAGCAGACCCCCGCGCCCGGCGCGAAGAGCGAGGAAGAGGTCTTCCGCGCCCTCGGCCTGCCGTGGATCCCGCCCGAGCTCCGCGAGGGCAACGGCGAGATCGACGCCGCCGAGGCGGGCAGGCTGCCGGAGCTGGTCGAGTTCGCCGACCTGCGGGGCGTCTTCCACAACCACACGACGGAATCCGACGGCGACCACACGCTCGACCAGATGGCCGCCGCCGCCGAAGCCCACGGCTGGGAATACCTCGGCATCTCCGACCACTCCAAGTCCAGCTTCCAGGCCGGCGGCCTCGACGAGGCCCGCCTCGCGAAGCAGCTCGAGGACATCGCGAAGCTCAACGCCTCGCGGAAGTATCGCGTGCGCGTGCTCGCGGGCAGCGAGGTCGACATCCTCAAGGACGGCTCGCTCGACTTCACCGACGACGTCCTCGCCCGCCTCGACTTCGTCGTGGCCTCGGTGCACAACCTCTTCACCCTGGACCGCGAGGCCCAGACGGCCCGCATCATCAAGGCCATCGAGAACGAGCACGTCGACATGGTCGGCCACCTCACCGGCCGCCTCCTCAACAAGCGCGAGCCGTACGAGGTCGACATCGCCAAGGTCATCGACGCCGCCGCGGCCAACGACACGATCATCGAGCTCAACGCCAACCCGTGGCGGCTCGACCTCGACTGGCGCTGGTGGCGCCGCGCCGCCGAGAAGGGCGTGCTCTGCTCGATCAATCCCGACGCCCACGACACCGCCCAGCTGGCCTTCGCCGCCCACGGCGTGCGCATCGCCCGCAAGGGCTGGCTGACGCCGGCGCAGGTGCTGAACACGCGACCGCTGCCGGAAGTGCTCCGCTGGCTGGGTCGCTGAGCGCTCCTTACGGCTCGCCCTGCGGGCGCGGCCCGTCCTATCCTGCCGCATGCTGCACGATAAGCGCCGTCTGCTCCTCATCGCCGGACCTTGCTCCCTCGAATCCGAGGCCAACTGCCGGACCGTCGCCACGGAGCTCAAGGCCCTGGCCGCCCGCCACCCGGAGCTGAACATCATCTTCAAGGGCTCCTACGACAAGGCCAACCGCACCTCGCTCGGCGGCGACCGCGGCCCCGGCATGAAGGCCGGCCTCGACCTCCTCGCGATGGTGAAGAAGGACTACGGCTTCCACGTGCTCACGGACATCCACGGCCCCGAGCAGTGCGAAGCCGTCGGCAAGGTCGTCGACGTGCTGCAGATCCCGGCCTTCATGTGCCGCCAGACGGATCTCCTCGTCGCCGCCGCCAAGACCGGCAAGGTCGTCAACGTGAAGAAGGGCCAGTTCCTTTCGCCGTTCGAGATGCGCTTCGTGGTCGACAAGCTCACGGGCGCGCAGGCCGCCGAGATCTGGCAGACCGACCGCGGCACGACCTTCGGCTACCAGAACCTGGTCGTCGACATGCGCTCCTTCCCGATCATGGCCGGCTTCGGCCATCCCACGGTCATGGACGCGACCCATGCGGTGCAGCTCCCCGGCGCGGCCGGCGGCTCCTCCGGCGGGCAGCGCGAATACGTCCCGGTCCTCGCCAAGGCGGCCCTCGCCGCCGGCGCCGACGGCCTCTTCATGGAGACGCACCCGGATCCGCGGAAGGCGATCTCCGACGGCCCGTCCCAGGTGCCGCTCGCGGAGTTCCCGGCGCTGGTGGAGTCCTGCCTGCGCGTCTGGAAAGCCGTCCGCGCCTAAGCCGTCAGCTTCGCGATCGCCGCGCGGTCCGGCTTGCCGCTCGCGTTCGTCGGCATCGACGGCACGAACACGTAGCGTCGCGGCCTCGCCGCGGGTTCGAGCCCTTCGCAGGCCTGGCGGAGCGCCGCTTCGGCCGCGGGCTCGCCGACGACGCACGCCGTCACGACCTCGCCCCACGTCGCGTCGGCGAGCCCGATGACGAGCGCTTCGCTCACGAGGCCGGTCGCGAGCAGCGTCTGCTCGACGCGCGCGGGGTCGACTTTCTCGCCGCCGGTGACGATCACCCGGTCGGCGCGTCCGGCGATCCGCACGCTGCCATCGGCCGCCACGTCGCCGCGGTCGCCGCTCGTCCAGGGCCGCGCCAGCGGGCCGTCGGGCCAGACGCCGAAGCCGAGCGAAGGAGCGTCGACGGTGATGACGCCTTCGCCGGTCGTCGCGAGACGCACGCCCGGCAGCGGCGCGCCGCGCACGGCTTCGCCCGCCCAGATCTTTTCCGGCGGACACAACGCGCACGCCGCGGCGGTCTCGGTCGCGCCATAGGTGAGGAAGACCGGCAGGCGGCGCGCACGGATCTCGGCGAGCAAGGGCGCGGGCACGGCCGCGCCGCCGAGCAGGACGACCGGGAAGCCGCGGAGCCACGCTTCGCCGGAGGCGTGCGCGAGCAGGCGCGTCAGCTGCGTCGGCACCAGCGAGACGATCCGCGTGCCGTCGGCCGGCAGGTCGACGCCGGGCAGGGCGGCGTCCGCCGGGAAACGTCCGTCGAGGACGACGTGCCGGCCGCCGGTCACGCGGGCCCGGACCGCCGGCAGGAAGCCGCTGACATGCCACGGCGGCGTGCACGTCACGCCGTGCAGCACGGGCGACAGCCCGCGCGCGACGAGCGCGTCGCGCAGACCGTGCGCGGCGGCGCGCAGGGTGTCGGCGGAATGGATGACGAACTTCACCTTCCCGCCGGTCCCGCCGGTCGGGATCATCACGCGGCCGCGCCAGTTCCGCGGCCAGTCGCAGGTGCCGAGCCCGCGCGGCTCCCAGTCCGCGCCGAGGAGCGTCGTCCCGCGCGGGATCTGCCGGGCGGCTTCGTCGCGGTCGGCGCCGACCCAGTGCGGATTGCCGAGGAAGACCGGCAGGCCCGCGTCGTGCGCGCGCAGGGCCTCGCGCAGGTGCGCGGCATGGTCGGCGTGGAAGACCGCGACGGCGCTCATGTCATTTCGGCCCAGAGCTCATGCCAGCTCACGTCGAGGCGTCCGCGTGCCATCGGCCCGGCTTCGTGCCGGTCCCGTCCGTCCATCTCGAAACGGCCGAGGGTGTCGAAGCCGATCGTGCCGGCCGCAGGGTCTTGCGCGGCGAGCCAGAGCCCGGCCTGCCGCCCGATGGCGGTCTCGAAGCAGGAAGAGTAGGTCACTCTGTCCGCGTGCCCGCGTCGCCAGTTCCGGAATTCGTCCCAGTCGCCGACGAGCGCCGGTTTCACCACGATCGGCCCGGCCCAGTCTACGCCGCCGGGCGTGAGGAAGGATTCGTCCAGCGCCACCTTGTCGGTTCCGAGGGAGGCGTAGCCCGGATGCCCGACCGGCAAGGGTTGTTCCAGGAATTCGCAGGCGGGCAGGGCGCGGACGAGTTCCGTCCAGGCCCGGGCTTGCTCCAACGTCAGTCCGCCGTTGGCGTCGAGCCGGAAGGACGCGTCGGCGGGCGCAGCCTGGATCAGGGCGCGGACCGCGTCCGGGTCCGTCTCGGCGGCGATCTTCAGCTTCAGCGTACGGTACCCCGCCCGGACCTTCTCGGCGACGGCCTCCGCGGTCGGGCGCAGGACCAGGCCGGCGCAGGGCAGGGCGCCCGTGAAGGCTTCGATCTCCCCCCAGTGCGCGCAGGAGGAAAGGGCGGCGCTCAGGCACGGGAAGGAGCCCCGGGAAGCGGCCACGCTCGCGCGCAGGTGCGCGAGGCTGCCCCGCGCGGATCGCAGGATCCCGGCGATCGCGTCGCAGTCCTCGGTCGGGAAGCCCGGCCACGGCGCGGCTTCGCCGAAACCGATCCCGGCCTCGTCTTCCGTCCGCAGCAGGATGCGGTCGACGGATTCGACGGTGCCGTGGCCCGTGGTGACCGGCTGCCGGAAGCGGCGGCGTACCCTCAGAAACTCGAATTTTCCGCCGTTCATCCTGACATCGTCGGCAATTGTCCCTATTCCGCAAAATCAATTTGCCACCCTGAGGGGGGGTGCCTAACACCCTTGGGGGAAACCGACCACTCATGGCCTCCTCGAAATCCAAGGGCCGCGTTTCCCTCGACGAACGCTTCTACCTGTCCGCGGACGACTTCTTCCCCGCCAACGCCGGCCTCGGCCTGACGTATGACGACGTCTCCCTGGCCACCCGTTACTCGGAGGTCCTGCCCCGGATGACGCGCCTCGATTCGGCCCTGTCCGACGCCCTCCCGCTCTCCCTCCCGATCGTGTCCTCGGACATGGACACGGTCACCGAGCACCGCATGGCCATCGCGATGGCCCTGAACGGCGGCCTCGGCCTGCTGCACTATAACATGTCGGAGGCCGACCAGGTCGCCGAGGTGCGCCGGGTCAAGAACCACATCCACGGCATGATCGGCGACCCCGCCGTCGTGTCGGCCGACGACACCATCGCCGAGGTCCTCGCCCGCATCGAGCGCGACGGCCTCGCCTTCAGCACCTTCCCCGTGACCTCCGCCGACGGCACGCTCCTCGGCCTCCTGCCGGGCAGCGCCGTCAAGGAACGCCACGGCCAGCGCAAGGTCGTCGCCGTCATGATCCCCCGCGACAAGGTCTTCACCGTCGCGGAGAAGGACCTCGGCAAGGACCCGATCGCCACCGCCGACCGCAAGTTCTCCGACCATGTCGGCCAGAACAAGCTCCTCGTCGTCGACGCGAAGAACCGCCTCCGCGGCCTCTTCACCCTCAGCGACATCGAGCGCATCTCCGAAGAATCCCGCGCCCACGTGCGCCCGACCCGCGACGCGGATTTCCGCCTGCGCGTCGGCGTCGCCATCTCCGTCCCCCGCACGGCCGACGGCGAGATCGACCGGGCCCGCCTGCTCGGCCATGTCGGCGCGCTCGTCGCCGAAGGCGCCGACGCCCTCGCGATCTCCACCGCCCACGGCCACACCAAAGGCGTCGGCGACGCGCTCCGCCTCCTCCGCAAGTCCCACAAGGGCCTCACGCTCATCGCCGGGAACGTCACCAGCGGCGAAGGCGTCGAGTTCCTCGCCGCGGCCGGCGCCGATACGGTCAAGATCGGCCAGGGCCCCGGCTCCATCTGCACGACCCGCATCGTCGCGGGCGTCGGCATCCCGCAGCTCACCGCGCTCTACGTCGCTTCCCGCGCGGCCGCCCGGAAAGGCGTGCGCATCCTCGCCGACGGCGGCATCACGAAGAGCGGCGACATCGTCAAGGCCCTCACCCTCGCCGACGCGGTCATCCTCGGCGGCCTCCTCGCCGGCTCGCGCGAAGCGCCGGGCAAGCTGATGGAGATCAACGGCAAGACTTACAAGGAATACCGCGGCATGGGCTCGCACGAGGCCATGCGCAAGGGCTCGGCCGCCCGCTACGGCCACTCCGCCAGCGGCAAGTTCAGCAAGGTCGCGGCCGAAGGCATCGAAGCCCTCAAGGAGGTCTCCGGCACGGTCGACCAGGTCCTCGGCACGCTCGCCGGCGGTATCCAGAGCGGCCTCGGCTACCTCGGCGCCGCCAACCTCGCCGAGCACCGCAAGCGCGCCCGCTACATCCGCGTCACGCCTGCCGGCCAGCGCGAAGCCGCCCCGCATGACGTGATCGAGATCAAGGCGGGCTCCTGATTCCCATGGCCGCTTTCTTCCGAGGTCTGCTCCTCTTCCTTTTCGGCGCGCTCGCCGGCGCCGCCGGCATCCTGTTCCTGACGCCGAGCTTCCAGGTCGACGTCCGTCGCGGCGACACGGCCATCAAGCCGCTCGATCTCGGCACGCGCGTCGCTCAGCCGACGCCGAGCCCGGCTCCGGACGCGGTCCCCGCGGCCCCGTCGAAGGTCGCCGCGCCCGCGCCGACCGCGGTGGCCACGGGCAAGCCGGCGCCGTCGTCGCCAGCTCCGGCGACCGTTTCGCCCGCCACGTCCGCCTCACCTGCTCCGGCCGCCGCCGACCCGGCCCTGGATTTCGCCGCGATCGCCCGCCACCTCGTCCTCTGGCCGACCGCGGTCGCCGTGAAGAAGGCGACCACGGTCGCCGTCCCGGTCGAAGGCCAGAAGCCGCAGGACCTGGCGCTCGAGGCCGGCACGGTGCTCCAGCTCACCCGCGTGCTGCCGAACGGCCAGCTCGAGGTGCGCGCCAAGGGCGCGAAGTTCGAGATCGCGAGCACCCTCACGGACTTCGCCGCCGAACTCGGTAAGCGCGTCACGGAACTCGTCGCCAAGGGCACGAAGTTCGATTCGCCCTATCCGACGGTCGTGACGCCCGCGCCCGCGCCTGCGCCGGCCGTCGCCGTGGCGGCGACTCCGCCCGCCCCGGCCGTCGCCGTCGCGCCCAAGCGTCCGCCGACGCTCGCCGAGCGCATCGACGTGCTCTACGGCCGCAAGCCGGTCGAGCCGGTCGCCCCGACCCCGGCCGCCGCCGCTCCTGCCGTTCCCGTGCCGGCGCCCGCTCCCGCCGCGGTCGCTCCGTCCCCGGCCCCCGCGGTCGATGCGGCCGTCGCCCCGGCTCCGACCGCCCCGCCGGCCCCCGCTTCGCGCGAGGCGGCCAAGGTCGAAGAAAAAGGCAAGGACCTCGACCGGAAGATGAACCAGCTCTTCAAGTGACCCGCCTGTGAGTCACGCGAAGATCTATTCCTGGAACGTCAACGGCGTCCGCTCCGCCTTGGGCAAAGGGCTCGCCGACTTCGTCGCGGCCGCCGATCCGGACGTGCTCTGCCTGCAGGAGACCAAGTGCGAGACGGCCGTCGCCTCGACGCTCGGCCTGGCGTTCCCGCATCAGTTCTGGCACGAGGCGGAGAAGAAAGGCTACTCCGGCACCGCGGTGCTTTCCAAGCGCGCGCCGCTCTCCGTCGCGACCGACTTCCCTGGCGACCATCCTCTCGAAGGACGCGTGGTGACGGCGGAGTTCAACGGACTTTTCGTCGTCAGCGCTTACGTGCCGAATTCGCAGCGCGAACTCGAGCGCCTCGATTATCGTCTGCAGTGGGACGCCGATTTCCGGAAATACCTCGCCCGCCTCGCCAAGAAGAAGCCGGTCGTCGTCTGCGGCGACCTCAACGTCGCGCACGCCGAGATCGACCTGGCCAACCCGGCGTCGAACCGCCGCAACGCGGGGTTCACCGACGAGGAGCGCGAATCCTTCGGCCAGCTCCTCGATCAGCATGGCTTCACGGACACCTTCCGCGCCCAGCATCCGACCCTCGCGCAGCGTTACAGCTGGTGGTCCTATCGCCCCGGCATCCGCGCCCGGAACATCGGCTGGCGCCTGGATTACTGCCTGACCTCCGACGGCCTGAAGTATTCTCAGCCGGAGATCCACGACAAGGTCACCGGTTCGGACCACTGCCCCGTGTCGGTGCGCGTGCAGGCCGAGCTCTGATCAGCGCGTCGTCTCCCCGGTCAGGCGACGGACCCACGGCACCAGCACGAGCAGCAGGACGGTGAGTCCGCCGACGAGCAGGGCTTGCTGCCAGAAGAAATGCGCGAGGGCTTGCGGGTCCTTCGCGTTGAACTCGGCCGCGACGACGCCGGCGAGCTTGTTGCCCAGCGCCGTGCCGAGGAACCAGACCCCCATCACGAGGCCGGCGAGCTTCGCGGGCGCGAGCTTCGTCATCGCGCTCAGGCCGACGGGGCTGAGGCAGAGTTCGCCGACGGTCTGCAGGAAGTACACCGCGATCAGCCACCAGGGGCTGACCTTGCCCTCGGCGGTGAGCTTGGCCGCGGGGACGAGCAGCGCGAACGAAAGACCGAGGCAGACGAGGCCCCAGACGAACTTCATCGGCATCGAGGGCTGCCGCTCGCGCAGGCGCACCCAGAGCCACGCGAACAGCGGCGCGAGCGCGAGGATGAACAACGAGTTCACCGACTGGAACCACGACGAAGGAAAGGGGCTGCCGAACAGTTCGTTGCGCGTGAGCTCGTCCGCGAAGAGCGTCAGCGAGGAACCCGCCTGCTCGAAGACCGCCCAGAACAGGATCGCGCAGACGAAGAACACGAGGATCGCCGCGAGGCGCCGGCTGTCGTCGTCCCGTCGCACGACGCCGAACCAGACGATGCCGACGACCGGGAGCGCGTAGACGACGGGGTTGATCCACGCGTAGTAGTCCGACGCGATCATCACGGCCAGCAGCGCCGCCGTGCCGAGCGTCACCAGCGCGAGGCCCGGCCAGGGGCGCGGCGCGTCGGCCGCCGGCGGCTGGCCGACGTGCGACAGCCAATGCAGGCGGCGCAGGTAGACGATCATGCCGAAGGTCATCCCGACGCCCGCCGCGCCGAAGCCCCAGTGCCAGCTGTGCGCGGGATCGAGGTCCCAGCCGGCGAGCAGCGCCTTGAACGTCGCGCCCTGCGCGAGCCAGCCGACGACGAGCGGCGCGGCGAACGCGCCGAGGTTGATGCCCATGTAGAAGAGCGAGAAGCCGGCGTCCCGGCGCGCGTCGCCGTGCGAGTAGAGTCCGCCGACCAACGTGCTGATGCTCGGCTTGAGCAGGCCGGTGCCCAGCGCGATCAGGATCAGCCCGGCGAAGAAGGTCGGCACGGAATCGAACGCCAGCGCGTAGTGGCCCGCGGTGATGATCAGGCCGCCGACGAGGACCGCCCGGCGCGCGCCGATGAAGTTGTCCGCGAGGTAGCCCCCGAGGATGCACACCAGGTAGCTGGCCATGGTGTAGTTGCCGTAGACCTGCGCCGCGAACTTCTGGTCGAACCCGAGGCCGCCCATCGCCAGCGGCGTGATCATGAACAGGAGCAGCAGCGCCCGCATGCCGTAGTAGGAGAACCGCTCCCACATCTCGGCGTAGAAAAGCATGGTCAGGCCCCGGGGGTGACCGCCGATGCCCCCGTGATCCCGTTCGGAATGCCGGGCCGGGGATTCGACGTCTGGGGTCAGCTCGTGCATCAGGGGGTTATAAGGAAGTAAGCTGGGCAGGGGGAGTCGTAAACCCAGCTCCAGAGAATGAGGGTCCGCGTTGACAAAGGGGGCTGAAGGCCTACTTTTGAGACTCAATCTCAATTAGCGTGACCCCGCTCTCCCAACTTCTACCCGGTCAATTCGGGAAGCTGGCCTCGCTCAACCCTGAGCGGGGGGTGGATCAGCGTCTGATGGCCTTGGGACTCCTCCCCGGGATGGTCTTGAAGCTCATCCGGAAGGCTCCCTTGGGTGATCCGCTGGCCATCGAATTCTGCGGCCAGGTCGTCAGCCTGCGGCTCGCCGAAGCCGAGAACCTGATCGTCGACGTCTCCGCCGATTGTCCCATCCAGCGTCCGCGCCAGCCGTGAGCACTCCCGACGCAGGCCTGCTGGTCGCGCTCGTCGGTAACCCGAATACCGGCAAGTCGACCCTCTTCAACGCCCTGACCGGCCTGCGGCAACGCGTCGGGAACTACCCCGGCGTGACGGTCTCGCGCAAGTCCGGCACCTGCGATCTGGGCGACGGCCAGAAAGTCGAGCTCGTCGACCTCCCCGGCCTCTACTCCCTCGCCGCCGCCTCGCCGGACGAGCAGGTCGTCATCGACGCACTCTCGGGCAACATCGCCGGCGACCGCCGACCCGACGCCGTCGTGCTCGTCGTCGACGCGACCAACCTGCTCCGCAACCTCTTCCTCGCCTCGCAGGTCGCCGAGCTCGGCCTGCCGGTCGTGCTCGTGCTCAATCAGGCGGACGTCGCCCAGGAGCAGGGCCTGCGCATCGACACCGCGCTGCTTTCCCGTCGCCTCGGCGGCGTGCCGGTCGTCCTGACTTCCGCCTGGAAGGGCGAGGGCATCCCGGAGGTCCGGCGCGGCCTCGCCGACGCCTTGTCGCGCCGCACGCCGTTGAAGCGCGTCGTCTGGCCGGCCGACATCGCGGGCGCGCTCGCCGACGTCGCCCAGGCCGCCGCGGCCGACACCGGCAAGACGGTCTCCTCCGCCGACGCGCAGCGGCTGCTCTTCGACACCAACGTGTCCACGGCCGAGCGGCTCGGCTGGACGCTCGAGCGCCGCGAGAAGCCCCTCCGCGCCGCGCGCGACCGCGTGCGTAATTCCGGCTACAACCCGATGGCGGCCGAACCGCTCGTGCATTACGCCCAGCTCCGCGTGGCCTTGGACGGCGTCGTCAGCGAGGGCCTCGGCAAGGCCGGACGCACCGCCGCCGTCGACCGCCTGCTGCTTCACCGCGTGCTCGGCCCGGTCCTCTTCATGGGCATCATGCTTGGCTTCTTCGCGTCGGTCTTCTGGCTCGCGAAGTTCCCGATGGACTGGATCCAGCTGGGCGTGGACTGGACCAAGGGCGTCGTCGCGCCCTCGCTCGAACCGTACCCGATGCTCCAGAGCCTCGTCGCCGACGGCATCCTCGGCGGCGTCGGGGCCTTCCTGGTCTTCCTGCCGCAGATCCTCATCCTCTTCCTGTTCATCGGCATCCTCGAGGACAGCGGCTACATGGCCCGCGCCGCGTTCATCATGGACCGGCTGTTCAGCTGGTGCGGGCTCAACGGCAAGAGCTTCGTGCCGATGCTCTCCGGCTTCGCCTGCGCGATCCCGAGCCTGCTCTCGACCCGCACGATCGAAGACCCTAAGGCGCGCCTCGCGACGGCGTTCGTCGTGCCGTTCATGAGCTGCTCGGCCCGTTTCCCGATCTACGCCCTCATGTGCGCGGCCTTCATCGGGCCGCTGTACGGCCCCGGCTGGGAATCGCTGGTGATGGTCGGCATGCATTGCGTGGGCCTGGTCTTCGCGGTCCCCACCGCCTTCGTCCTCACGCGCCTCGTGCTCAAGGTGAAGCCCCAGCCGTTCGTCCTCGAGCTGCCCCGCTACCAGATGCCGAAGCCGCGCGACGTCGTCTGGCGCATGTGGCAGAACGCCGCCGAGTTCGTCTCCAAGGCCGGTACGGTCATCTTCGCCATCACCATCGTCGTCTGGGCGCTCTCGTATTTCCCCCGCGACGCCTCGGTGGCCGAGCGCATCCGCGCCGCGCATCCGACGGAGTCCGCCGAGAAGGTGAAGGCCCGCGCGCAGGCCGCCTACGTCGAGCAGTCCTACATGGGACGTTTCGGCAAAGCGATCCAGCCGGTCTTCGACCCGCTCGGCTTCGACTGGAAGATCACCGTCGGCGTGCTCGCCAGCTTTCCGGCGCGCGAGGTCATCGTCTCCACGCTCGGGGTCACCTATTCCGTCGGCGAAGGCGCCGAAGCCGACAGCCAGGACCTCCGCAAGGCCATGCAGGACGCCAAGTGGCCGGAAGGCCCGCGCGCCGGCACCCCGATCTTCTCGCTGGCCGCCGTGCTGGCGCTCATGGTCTTCTTCGCCCTCTGCTCGCAGTGCGGCCCGACCATCGCCACCCTCGCCCAGGAGACCGGCGGCTGGAAATGGGCCGCAGGCTCGTTCGTCACCATGACCACCCTCGCCTGGGTGGTCTCGATGGCCGTCTACCAGGTCATCATCCGCCTCACATGAACCTCGAAGCCGTCATCGTGGGCGCCGTCGTCGGCGTGGCCGTCGGCTGGCTCGCCCGCCGCTGGCTCGCCGCCGCGCGTCGCCGAAAAGCGGGCGGCTGCGCCGGGGATTGCGGTTGTTCGTCCAAGCTGAAGCCGAAGAAGTAAGCGACGTAGATGACGGAGTCGATGGCTGGGTCGATGACGGATGGCTGCATCGACCAAGGCTGATCATCCTTCACCTTTGCACCGCCCCTCGATTGTTTCCTCGCGGTTCCGCCGCGCTCACGCCGGCTGCTGCTGGCTGAGGCAGTGCAACGCGCCGCCTTCGATGAGCAGCACGCGGCAGTCGATGCCCACGATCTTGCGACCCGGGAAACAGTCGCCGATGATGCCCATGGCCACCTGGTCGGATTCCTGGCCGTAGAGCGGCACGAGCACCCCGTCGTTCACGATGAGGAAGTTTGCGTGGCTCGGCGGGAGGTCGCGGCCGGCGAGGCGGATGGGCTTCGGCAACGGCAGCTCGAGGATGTCGAGGCGCTGGCCGCGCGGACGCATCTCGCGCAGGCGCCGCAGGTTCTCCTGCATCGGCGCGTAGTTGGGCGAAGCCTTGTCGGACTCGCTGACGGCGAGGATGGCGCGCGGCGCGATGAAACGCGCGAGGTTGTCGATGTGCCCGTCGGTATCGTCGTTGGCCAGGCCTTCGCCGATCCAGAGGAGCTCGTCGATCGCGAGGCCGTCGCGGATGGCGGCGTGGAACGCGGCGTCGTCGCGCCCTTCGGCGCGGTTCGGGTTGTTCTGCACGGCCTCGGTGGTGAGGAGCAGGCCGTCGCCGGAGACCTCGATGCCGCCGCCTTCGAGCTCGAACGGATAGCTGAACTGCCGCACGCCGAGCTTCGCGGCGACCTTGCCGGGCACCTGGTTGTCGAGCGAGGCCTCGAACTTGCCGCCCCAGCCGTGGAATTCCCAGTCGGTGAGCGCGAGTTCCTTCGTGCGGTCGTTCTTCACGAAGATCGGGCCATGGTCGCGGCACCAGACGTCGTCGGTGGCGATGTCGGTCAGCTCGATGACGGAGAGGTCGGCCTTGGCGGCCTTGAGCTCGCGCTCGGCTTCGGCGCGCAGCCTGCCGGCGGCGTTGATCTTCACCGGCTGGAAGCGCGAGATCGCGGCGGCGAACTCGGCGAACTTCGCCGGGATGAGACCGTAATGTCCGGGCCAGAGCGAGGTGTTCGACGGCCACGAGAGCCACGTGGCGGACTGGGATTCCCATTCCGCAGGCATGCGGAATCCGAGGGAGCGAGGCGTGGACATGCGGAAGGTCAGTCGCGCAGGCGGCGCGTCAGGTCGCCGTAGGCGTCGATGCGGCGGTCGCGGAAGAACGGCCAGATGCGGCGGAATTCGCGCTGTTTCCGGAGGTCGCAGTCGGCGAGGAGGACTTCCTCCTGCTCGACGGACGCGCGGGCGACGATCTCGCCGTAGGGGTCGGAGACGAAGCTCTGGCCCCAGAACTGGGTGCGGCCTTCGGTGCCGACGCGGTTGGTCGCGGCGACGTAGCAGCCGTTGGCGACGCCGTGGCCGCGCTGGACGGTCTCCCAGGCGTTGTGCTGGGCCTTGCCGAGGGCGGCCTTCTCTTCGGGCAGCCAGCCGATCGCGGTCGGGTAGAAGAGGATCTGCGCGCCGCCGAGCGCGGTGAGGCGCGCGGCTTCGGGGTACCACTGGTCCCAGCAGATGAGCACGCCGATGTCGCCGTGCGCCGTCTTCCAGGCGCGGAAGCCGAGGTCGCCGGGCGTGAAGTAGAACTTCTCCTCGAAGCCGGGATCCTGCGGGATGTGCATCTTGCGGTACTTGCCGAGCACGGTGCCGTCGGCGTCGATGACGGCCGCGGTGTTGTGGTAGACCTCGCTGCCGCGGGCTTCGAAGAGCGGGGCGACGATGACGACGCCGAGGCGTTTGGCGGCCTGGGCGAGCTCGGTCACGGACGGGCCGGTCTCGATCGGCTCCGCGAGGTCGAAGTGCTTCGGGTCCTGGGTGACGCAGAAATACTTCGTGGTGAACATCTCCTGCAGGCCGATGATCTTCGCGCCCTTGGCCGCCGCTTCCTCGATGCGGGGCAGGGTCTTGCGCACGTTCGCCGCCGGGGTGTCCTCGGCGGTGAGCTGGATGAGACCGACGCGGACGGAGTCAGCCATGGCGAGGGTCGTCAGTAGACGAGCTTGTTGATCGGGTACTCCACGATGCCCTCGGCGCCGGCGGCCTTGAGGGTCGGGATGAACTCGCGCGCCTGGCGGGCGTCGATGATGGTCTCGACGGCGATCCACTCGGCGTTGCTGAGCGGGGAGACCGTCGGGTTACGCAGGGCGGGCAGGGCGGCGGCGACCTGTTCGAGCTTCGCCTTGGGGAGGTTGAACTTCAGGCCGACCATGTGCTGGGCGGCGAGGGCGCCCTGCAGCATGAGCACGATCTGCTCGATCTTGGCGCGCTTCGCGGGGTTGGCCCAGGCGGCCTTGTTCGCGACGAGGACGGTGGTGGTCTCCATCAGCTGGGCGACGATGCGCAGCTTGTTGGCCTTGATGGAGGAGCCGGTCTCGGTGATGTCGACGATGGCGTCGGCGAGCTCCGGGACCTTCACTTCGGTGGCGCCCCACGAGAACTCGACCTCGCACTCGACGCCCTGGGACTTGAACCAGCGGCGGGTGGTCTCGACGAGTTCGGTGGCGACGCGCTTGCCGGCGAGGTCCTTGGCGGTCTTGACGGGCGAGGCTTCGGGGACGCACAGGACCCAGCGGGACTTCTGGGCGGAGGCGCGGCTGTAGATCAGTTCGCAGACCTGGACGACGTCGGCGTTGTTCTCCTGGACCCAGTCCTGGCCGGTCAGGCCGCAGTCGAAGAAGCCGTGCTCGACGTAACGGGCCACTTCCTGGGCGCGGATGAAGCGTCCGTCGAGGGCGGGGTCGTCGAAAGAGGGGCGGTAGGAGCGGCTGCTCTTGGCCACGGGGAACCCGGCCCGGGCGAACAGCTGGAGGGTGGCCTCCTCGAGGCTGCCCTTGGGCAGTCCGAGCATCAGTTTGGCGGCTTCCTGACTCATGAGAGCTTGGAGGAAGCCCACCGCCAGCCCCTCCGCAAGCATTAAGGGGTTGACTAGGAACTAGCCCGAAATGACCCTTTTTCTCACCCCTGACTCCTATGCAGCGCTCTCTGCTCCTCCTCGCCTTGGCCGCCCTTTTCGTCGGCTGCAAATCCCCTAAGTCGGCCTCCGCCGGCGCCGCTTCGTCCTCCGGCGAAGCGCGCTTCTCCTGGGAGAAGGACGCCCCGGCCGCCGCCGTCGACCCCACCCGCACCACCGTCCGCGCCATCCGCGCCGACCTTTCGCTCCTCGAACTCGGCGCCCTCGAGAAGCGTGACGCGGGCACCCGCCTCCAGCTCACCAAGGCCGGCAAGAATTTCCTCGTCGAAGTGATCAAGGGCGACGACGCCTCCACGATCGTGGCGATCAGCCCGAACCAGGCCTCGGTCCCCGAAGTCCGCGTCGGCGACGACCTCACCTTCGCCGTCCTGGCCCAGTAAGGGTCGCGCGTCACACCGAGCGTGACAGAAGGACCCGCCGACGGACCTCGGCGGGTCTTTTGTTTGCGAGCATGCCCGGAAAAACGGGCATAAGCCTGCGTTTTCCCTCCGACATTGACCCTGCTTCGTGGCATGCCTACTGCTCCTTTTCCCTGCTCGTCGATGTCCCTGCGCCGCCTCCAGTCCCGTCCGGGTTCCGTCCTGCGCAAGCTTGTCACCTTGCTGTGCGGCGTGGCGTTGTTCCTGGTCCTGGTCGGCGTGCTGGCGGTCTGGGCGCTCGGCCGCTACTCCCCCCGCCTCCTGGACGCCTCCCTCTCCGGCCAGTCCGGCGCCCGCCTGACGGTCGAGGATAACCAGACGAACCTTTTCACGGGCCGCGTGGATTACGCCGGCCTCGTCATCACCAATCCCTCCCGCTGGCAGGAACGCGAGTTCCTCCGCGTGAAGCGGCTGATCCTGGACGTCGATCCGCTCAGCTTCGTCGAAGGCGGCGGCCAGGTGGTCAACGAGGCCGTGCTGGACATCGACCGCGTGACGATCGTCGGGAAGCAGGACTTCCTGGTCGACAACAACGCCAAGGACATCGGCAACGGCCTCAAGGGGGCGCCGTCTCCCTCCGCGGAGCCCGCCAAGCCCGCGCAGCCGTTCGCCATCAAGCATCTCCGCGTCCGCGTGGGCCGCGTCACCGTCATCTCCGGCGACGGCACCGCCGCCCGCCGCGTCGTCTTCGACCAGGATTACGGCTACGAGTTCGAGGCCCGCGACATCACCGACCGGAACTTCGACGCGAAGGTCTCCGGCCCGATGGGCCAGCAGGCCTTGCAGACCGCCCTCCGCCGCCAGCCCGAACTGATGCTCGAGCTCGCCCGCGAGAAACTCCGCCGCCCCTCCCGCGAAGAGAAATGACCTTATGACCGAACCCGCCCCCGAAGCCGCTCCGACCCCCGTCGATCCCGCCGTCCGCCTCGCCGAACTCGAGGGCGAGATCGCGCGGCTCAAGGACACCGTGCTCCGCAGCAACGCCGACCAGCAGAACCAGCAGCGCCGCCATCAGCGCGAACGCGAGGAGCTCCGCAAGTTCGCGACCGCCGGCCTCCTCGAGGACCTGCTGCCCGCCCTCGACTCGCTCGCCCTCGGCCTCGAGTCCGCCGCCACGCAGACCGACGGCCGCGCCGTCGCCGAAGGCTTCCGCCTGGCGATCGGCCAGCTCCGCGGCATCCTCTCCGCCCAGGGGCTCGTCGAGGTGAATCCCGTCGGCCAGCCTTTCGATCCCGCCCGCCACGAGGCCGTCGGCTCCGAGGCCTCCGCGACCGTCGCCGAGGGCACGGTGCTCCGCGTCGCCCGCGCCGGCTGGCTGCTCCATGACCGCGTGCTCCGCCCCGCCGCCGTCTTCGTCTCTTCCGGTCCCGCCCAGTAAGCCCCCGCGATGGCCGAAGATTACTACACGTTGCTCGGGGTCGCGAAGTCCGCGTCCGCCGACGAGCTCAAGAAGGCCTACCGCAAGAAGGCCATGGAATTCCACCCGGACCGCAATCCGGGCAACAAGGAGGCCGAGGAGAAGTTCAAGAAGGTCTCCCGCGCCTACGAGATCCTCGGCGACGAGGCCAAGCGCAAGCTCTACGACCAGCACGGCGAGGCCGCCTTCGATCCGAACATGGGCGGCGGACCGCGCGGCCCGGCCGGCGGCGGTTTCCGCGGCGCCGACCCGCGCGACATCTTCGAGCAGATGTTCGGCGGCGGGGGCGGCTTCGGCGACATGTTCGGCGGCGGCGGGGGCGGTCATGACAACGCCGGCGAAGACCTCCGCGTCGACCTGAAGGTGACCCTCGAGGAGGCCGCCGAAGGCGTCGAACGGAAGATCCCTTACCGCAAGCACGTCGCGTGCGCGAAGTGCGCCGGTTCCGGCGCCGAAGCCGGCGCGAAGAAGACCCGCTGCCCGACCTGCCACGGCCACGGCCAGGTGGTCCGATCCCAGGGCTTCTTCTCGATGAAGCAGACGTGCCCGAGCTGCGCCGGCGAAGGCGAGCGCATCGACAGGCCTTGCAAGGCCTGCTCCGGCGAAGGCCGCACGGTCGCCGAATCCAGCGTCAACGTGCGCATCCCCCCGGGCGTCGACACGGGCACGAAGCTCCGCTCCAGCGGCAACGGTTCCTCCGGCCGCCGCGGCGCCCAGGCCGGCGACCTCTACGTCTACATCTCCGTCCAGGAGCACGAACTCTTCGAGCGCGACGGCGACGACCTCGCCTGCAGCGTGCCGGTGAAGTTCTCCGTGGCCGCCCTCGGCGGCAAGATCGTCGTCCCGAAACTCAAGGGGAAGACCAACCTCAACATCCCCGCCGGCACCCAGGGCGGCACGATCTTCCGCCTCCGCGGCGAAGGCATGCCGCCGTTGCGCGGCTCCGCCGCCGGCGACCTCCTGGTGCGCGTCGACATCGACGTCCCGAAGAAGATGACCGACAAGGAGAAGGAGGCCCTCAAGGCCTACGCCGCCGCCTGCGGCGACGAAGCGGCGCCGGTCTCCGAGTCCTGGCGCTCGAAGTTCAAGAAGTTCTTCCCTTAACCCCCTTGCCCGCGAGGGCGGGGGGCGTAAGGTGAGGCCATGCCGCGCGATCCCGGCCAGACTTCCCGCCTCATCCGCCGTCTCCGCTGGGACGAGCTGGACCGCGCGTGGCTGCTCCGCTTCGCCGAGCTCGCCCGCGAGGAAGACCTCGCCGGCCTCGGCCTCGCCGCCCGCCCGCCGCGCGCGGGCGATCCGTCCGCCGACCTGCTCGCCGGCGCCGCGCGCGCCCGCGCCCGCGTGGTCGCCCGTCGCCCCATGGTCCTCGCGGGCCTCGGTCTCCTCGACGTCGTCTTCGCCGCCTACGGCGGCCGCTGCCGCGCGACCTTGCTCGTCGCCGACGGCGCGGAGGTCCCGGCCGGCACGGCGGTCGCCGAAGTCGAAGGCCCGGCGGCCGAACTGCTCTCCGCCGAACGCGTCCTCCTGAACTTCCTCCAGCGCCTCTGCGGCGTGGCCACCCACACGCGCGCCCACGTGCGCGCGCTGGGCTCCTCGCCGACGAAGCTGCTCGACACGCGCAAGACGACGCCGGGCTTCCGCATGCTGGAGAAATACGCGGTCGGGCAGGGCGGCGGCCATAACCACCGGCTCGGCCTCTTCGACCGCATCATGGTCAAGGACAACCATCTCGCGGCCGGCGGCGCCGCCGCCGGCGAACGCCTCACCGCGCTGGTCCGCCGCGCCCGCGCGGAGCGCCCCGACCTGCTCGTCGAGGTCGAGGTCGACCGGCTCGACCAGCTCGAACCCGCGCTCGCCGCCGGCGCCGACGTCGTGCTGCTCGACAACTTCACGCCGCACGACCTCCGCGCCGCGATCCCGCTCCTCCGCGGCCGCGCCTGGTCCGAGGTCAGCGGCGGGGTGAGCCTGGAGACCTTGCCGCAGATCGGCGCGCTCGCGCCTGACTTCGTCTCGTGCGGCGCGCTCACCCACGCGGCGCCGTGGTGCGACCTCGGCCTCGACTGGCTCTGACGACATGCCGGACCTCGACAGCAGCATCCTCCTGGCCTTCCTCGAAGCGGACGGCGAACCGGTCAGCGGCGACCGGCTCGCGAAGGAGCTCGGCGTCTCGCGCGTGGCCATCTGGAGCCGCCTCGAGCGTCTGCGCGCCGCGGGTTACGTCTTCGCGGCCTCGACCCGCAAGGGCTACGCGCTGCGTGCCGTCCCCCGGCAGCTCGACCCCGCCTTGCTCGACGCGCACCTCCGCCGGCTTAAGGTGGCGCCGAAGGTCGAGTTCCTCGCCGAGGTCGACAGCACCAACTCCGAGGCCGAGCGTCGTCTCGCCGTCGGCCAGGAGGCGCCCTTCGCGGTCCTCGCCCGGACCCAGAAGGCGGGCCGCGGTCGGCTTGGTCGCAAGTGGCACAGCGCGCCCTCCGGCAACCTCTACCTCTCGCTGGCCTTCCGTCCGTTCATCCCGCCGGACCGGCTCAAGCCGTTCACGCTCTGGATGGGCCTCGCCCTCTGCGCGCATGTCGAGAAAGCCCTCGGCCTGAGGCTCGGACTCAAGTGGCCCAACGACCTGCAGTCACCCGACGGGCGCAAGGTCGCGGGCATGCTCACGGAGGCTCGCCTCGACGCGGATTCCGTCCGCGAACTGGTCTTCGGCGTCGGCCTGAACCTGACCGGCGCGCCGAAGGATTTCCCCGCCGACCTCCGCGCCACGGCGGGTTCGCTCGAGGCCGCGCTCGGCGCCCCGCTCGACCTCAATCGCGAGGCGGCCGGCGTCATCGCCGCCCTTTTCCGCGCCTGGGAGCAGTTCGAGGAAGGGACCTGGTCCCGCTCCTTCCGCAGGCTCTGGAGCCATCATGACGTCCTGGCCGGCAAGTCCGTCCGCGTCGGCCTCCGGGGCGACCCGGTCGCGGGCGTCGTCGACGGGATCGACGACGAGGGCTCGCTCATCCTGCGGACCGGCGGCGGCCGCCGCGCGGTCGTCTCTTCCGGCGAGGTGACCTTGCGCAAACCCTGACGCTTGCGCCGGACCGGCCTCTCGGCACCTTCCCTCCTGTGGCTCTCTTCTGTCTCGATGTCGGCAACACGCACGCGCACTGGGGCGTCGTCGACGGCCGACGGGTGCTCGCCCACGGCGAAGTCCCGACCGCCACGCTCGACACCGTCGCGCTGACGGCGCTCCTCGCCGCGCACCCGACCGCCGGCGTCGCCTTCGCCAGCGTCGTCCCGGCCGCGACCGCCGTCCTCCAGCCGACGCTGCTGAGCTGCGGCCGGCCGTTCCACCATCTCCGGCACGACACCGTGAAGGGACTGGGCTTCGACTATCCCCAGCCGGCCGAGGTCGGCCAGGACCGCCTCGCCGACTGCGTCGGCGCCCAGCTCGTCGCCGGCGCGCCCGCGGTGATCGTCGGCATGGGCACGGCCACCACGGTCGACATCCTCACCGAACGGGGCTACGCCGGCGGGATCATCGCCCCGGGCCTCGGCGTGATGACGCGTTATCTCCACGAGCGCACCGCGCTGCTGCCCGCGCTCGATCCGGCCGCGCTGCTCGGCGGGCCCGCCATCGGCAAGTCGACCGTCGACGCCATGCGCGCGGGCTGCGCCCTCGGATTCGCCGGGATGATCGGCGCGCTCCTCGACGGCGTGTGCGCCGAGCTCGTCCGCCAAGGCTCGCCGCCGCCCAAGGTCATCGTCACCGGCGGGGCGGCCGTCTACCTGCCGGCCTCGTGGCGCGACCGCGTCGCGCACGAGCCGCACCTCACGCTGCTCGGCCTGGCCGAGTCCCACCGCCGCTGCTTCGCATGAGTTCCCCCGACCCGCTGGCCAAGCTCCGCCGTTTCGTCCCGGCGCTCGCCATCCTCATCGTGCTGCAGGCCGGCTTCCTCGGCTACGGCCTGTTCGCGCAGAAGCTCCCGAAGCTCTGGCCGCTCGTGGTCGGCGACCTGGTCTTCTCCGGCGTGCTCCTCTTCGTGCTGTGGCGGATGCTCGGCCGCCCCCGGGGCTAGGCCTTGATCAGCTTCAGCAGTTCCCTGCGGCGCGCGCGGATCTCGCGGCAGCCGGCCTTGGCCAGGCGGTCGGTCGAGAACGCCTCGACGGTCAGGCTGGCCACGGCGGTGCCGTAGACCATGGCCTGCTTGAGCGCGGCGAAGTCGGTGGCGCCGGTCGCGGCGAGGTGGCCGAGGAGCGCGCCCGCGAAGCTGTCGCCCGCGCCGGTGGGGTCGCGGAGTTCGGTCACGGGATAGGCGGGCAGGGCGAACATGCCTTCCTCATGGAAGAGGACGGCGCCGTGCTCGCCTTTCTTGATGATGACGGTCTTGCAGCCGTGCTTGCGCAGCTCGCGGCCGGCGACGATCACGTTGCTCTCCCCGGTCAGCTTGGCGGATTCGGTGTCGTTGACGACCAGGAGGTCGGCCCGGCGCATGACTTCGCCGAGCTTGTCGCGCTCCATCTCGATCCAGATGTCGATGGTGTCGGCCAGCACGAAGCGCGGGTTCGTGAGCTGGTTGAGCACGTCGAGCTGCAGGTCCGGGCGGATGTTGCCGAGCATCACGAACGGCGTCGAAAGGTGCGCCTCGGGCAGGCGCGGCCTGAAGTGCTCGAAGACGTTGAGCTGCAGGTCCTCGGTGTCGCGGCGGTTGTAGTTCTCGTGGTAGCGGCCGCGCCAGGCGAAGGTCTTGCCCGACGAGTCGGTCAGCAGGCCGTCGAGGTCGATGCCGCGCTTGGCGAGCTTGTTGCGGTCGCGGTCGCGGAAGTCGTGCCCGACGACGCCCACGATGCGGGGCGGCGCGAAGTAGCTCGCCGCGAGGCACGCGTAGGACGCGCTGCCGCCGAGGATGCGTTCGCCCTTGTCGTGCGGCGTGATGATGCTGTCGTAGGCGACGGAGCCGACGACGAGGACGGGGTCGGCGGCGCGGCCCTTGTGCTTGATGCGGGTGGGAGTGGTCATGAGAAGAGGTCGGGTCGCTCGTCACGAAGACGGTAGAGGGCGAGGAGGGCGAGCGAATGCTGCGCGGCGTCGGCGAGCGCCGCGGCGAGGGCGGCCTTGGGCGCGACGGCGAGGACCTGGATCTCCTCGTGCTCGTCGGGCGCGCGGCGGCCCGTCGGGCGCACGCCTTCGAGCAGCACGAAATGGCAGCGGTTGGCCTGGATGGCGGGATTGGGCGCGCACGTGCCGAGCAGGCGGGCGCGGCCGCCGGCGAAGCCCGTCTCCTCCTCGGTCTCGCGGGCGGCGGTCACGCGCGGATCCTCGCCCGCCTCCATGACGCCGCCGGGCGCCTCGGTCGAGAGGTCGCGCGTGCCGAACCGGTACTGCCGCACCATCACGAGCCGGCCGTCGTCGGTGACGGGGAGCGCGAGCACCCAGTCGCGGGAACGGAGCACAAAGAAATCACCCTCCCGATGATCGAGAGGGTGATGACAGCGTTCTTTGAAAACCCGGAAAACCCTGCAGTCGGCGTGGAGCTCTTCGTGCCGGACGGACCAGCGAGAGGGCGCCGACATGCTCGGCTTACTTGACCTTCAGCTTCTGACCGATCTGCAGGCGGTTCGGGTTGACGCCCGGATTCAGGTCCTGGATGGCCTTGAGGGAGATGCCGTTCTTCTTGGCGATGGAGCCGAGGTTGTCGCCCTTGGCGACGACGTATTCGCCGGGGCCGGCGGGAGCGGCGGACTTGCCGGAAGCGGAGGCCTTCGGAGCGGCGGCGACCTTCTGGAGGGCGACGATGGCGGCCTGCAGTTCGGCTTCGTTCTTCGCGGTCTGTTCCTTGGTGGCGGCGAGGTCGGCCTGGAGGGAGGCGACGGCGTCGGCGTTGGCCTTGCTGGCGAGCTGGGCGCCGAGCTCAGAGACCTGCGTCTTGGCGAGAGCGGCTTCGTCGCTGGCGAGCTGGGCGGCACCCTTCGCCTTGATGCCGAGCACGAGGCCGGCGGCGCCGAGGGCGAAACCAAGGACGCCCACGATCAGCGGGAGCTTGGATTCGGAAGAGGTGGAGGAGATGCTGTCGTTTTCCATGTGTGGAGGTGTTTTGCGGGTTAGAACAGGTTGAGATTAGCGGTTTGACAGGGACGGCAACACAAAATCAGACTGTTTTCTCGGGTACCGGGCAGTATCTCAATTGGTAGAGTCCCTGCTTTGGGAGCAGGGTGTTGCAGGTTCAAGTCCTGTCTGCCCGACCACCCGAGCCACCGACCCCTCCGGGGAGCTTCAGGCGTAGGCCAGGGTCTGGCCGTCTTTGATGATGGTCACGTGGTTGGCCCCGTCCGGACGGGTCGAGGCTTCGGTCCGCCCGATGATCCGGGCGTCCAAGCCGAGCTCGAGGGCGAGACGGACGGCGGTCTCGGCGTCCTGTGGCTCGAGGAAGACCTCCAGGCGATGCCCCATGTTGTAAACCTGGTGCATTTCCTTGGGTTCCGTGCCGCTGACCCGGGCGATTTCGGCGAAAATCGGGGGGGTCGGGAAGAGGTTGTCCTTGATGAAATGGACCTTGGTGCCGAAGCGCCGGCACTTGGTCTGGCCCCCGCCGGAGCAATGGACCAGGCCTTTGACCCGCTGATTGCCCAAGGCCTGCAGGAGGCGCAGGGCGTAAGGGGCGTAGGTCCGGGTGGGGGAAAGCAGCGCTTGGCCGACGGTCAGGGTCGACCCGGGCAGGGGGTCCGTCAGCCGGTGCGGACCGCAGTAGGCGAGGTCGGCCGGGGTGGCCTTGTCGTAGGTCTCGGGGTACTTCTCGGCGTAGTACTTGGAGAGCAGTTCGTGACGGGCGCTGGTCAGGCCGTTGGAGCCGATGCCGCTGTTCTCCGTCTGTTCGTAGGTGGCGCGGCCGTGCGAAGCGATGCCGACGATGACCAGGCCGGGCACGACGCGCGCGGCGTCCACGACCTCGGCGCGCGCCAGGATCGCCGTGGCGGTGGAGTCGACGGTCAAGGTGGGCGTGAGGTCGCCGACGTCGGCGGTCTCGCCGCCGCCGGAGGTGATGCCGAAGCCCTGCGCGCGCAGCATGGCGAGCACGTCCTCGGTGCCGTTGATGAGCTCCGCGAGGATGGCGCCGGGGATGGCCTTGGCGTTGCGGTTGATGGTCGAGGAGAGGATGACGCCCTTCGTCACGCCGACGCACAGGAGGTCGTCGATGTTCATGACGATGCTGTCCTGCGCGATGCCGCGGAACACGGAGGCGTCGCCGGTCTCCTTCCACCAGAGGTAGGCGAGCAACGCCTTGGTGCCGGAGCCGTCCGAATGCGTGACGACGCACTTCGCCGCGTCGCCGGTCAGGTGGTCGGCCACGATCTTGCAGAAGGCCTGCGGGTACAGGCCGGGGTCGAGACGGTCGACCGCGGCGTGCACTTCGCTCTTGGAGGCGGAGACGCCCCGGGCCGCATAACGGCCGGAATCCGCGGAGGGCTTGCTTTCGTGCGCCATGGCTCTTGCGTGCATATCTCCGCTCCTGCTATTCGGTCAACGTCCTTCTCCCGCGTGCGTCCGCTTCTCCTCCGTTCACCTTGGGCCCGCCGCGTCTTCGCCGCGGTCCTCGGCCTGTCGCTCGGCTTCCTGCTCGTGGCCGTCTGGTCGGGGTGGCGGACGCATACCGCCGGCGTGCTCGCGGCCGAGCTCCGCGCGGCGTTCGCCCGGCACGATGCCGCGGCGATCGAGGCGCTGTTCTGCTGGGACGGGGTCGACGCCGCCACGCGCGCCCGGCTGCGCCTGGTCATCCAGCAGGAACACGAGCTGCCGGTCGCCTCCGTGGCCGTCCGCCCGCTGTCGGCCATCGAGCGTCAGGCCAGCCCGGGCTTGCGCCCGAACCTGTCCCCGGACGCGGTCATCGAAGTGACGTTCGCCACGGCCGATCGTCTTTCCGCCGCCTACCTCGCGGGCCCTGACGGCGTCTTCCGGCATCGGCTGGTCGTCATGCTTCCCGCCAACTGACGCGGATTCTTGACACCTGCGGGCGGGCTTCCAAATAGTGGGGTCCTATGGCCGATAAGAACGACAAGCGCCCTGAAAGCGTCCCGGGCAAATTCTACGTGGATTCGCAGTGCATCGACTGCGACCTCTGCCGCGAGACCGCCCCGAAGTTCTTCACCCGCCAGGATGACGGCGGCTACTCCTACGTCTTCGCCCAGCCGACCGACCAGGAAGGCATCGACAAGTGCATGGAAGCCCTCGAAGGCTGCCCGGTCGACGCCATCGGCAAGGACGGCGACGAATAAGCCACGGCCCATCCGTTCCCCCGACCCCGGTCCGCCGGGGTTTTTTGTTGGGAGCGCCCGGCGGGCGGCTTAACTCCCGCCATGGCCGTCAACATCTCCTGCGAATACCTCGGCGACCTCCATGTCCGCGCCGTGCACGGGCCTTCGGGCCACGTGATCGTGACCGACGCTCCGGTCGACAACCAAGGCAAGGGCGAAGGGTTCTCGCCCACCGACCTCGCCGCCACCGCCATGGCGACGTGCTTCCTCACGATCCTCGGCATCCACGCCCGCAACACGGGCCTCGATCTCCGCGGCGCGCGCGCGTCCGTCGCCAAGCACATGACGACCACGCCGCCCCGCCGCATCGCCAAGCTCGAGGTCGACATCACGATGCCCCCCGGCGTCCCGGCGGAAGTCCGCGACCGTCTCGTCCGCGCCGCCGAAGCCTGTCCCGTGAAGCAGTCCTTCCATCCTGACACCGAGATCGTGCTGACTTGGAAGTGGCAGAGTTGAGCGCTGAATGGAGGGCGGCGTAGAGGACTGCGTGGAGGACTGAATTGAGCCGCTGCAATGCATGGGTAGGGTCGGGACCGCGTCACGACCTAGCTGCCTCTAGGTAGGGGCAGCACCGCGTGCTGCCCTAGCGTGCCTCGGGTAGGCACGGCTCTCCGAGCCGACCGCGGTCGCAGATGGGGTCTGACTTCGTTCGGAATTCTGAACGTATCTAACCCCGTCTGCGCCATGCGACCTGGTCACCGCGGGCGCGCGTGGCGCGCGCCCCTGCCATAAATCAGGCCCTGAACCTGTGCCCGAACCTGAACCCCTGAACCTGGCTCCCGATGGCCGAGACCCGAGACCTGAAATGTCTCACCTCAGCCAATCATCCTGTCTCCGGTTCCCCCTTGAGGCCTGTATCTCTCTGATCAACCGAGCCTCTGAGCCTCCGGGCCTCTCGTTTGTCCCTCTGGCCCACCGGCCAACCGATCAACTGATCAACTAACATTGCCTCTCGCCTGCCCTCCGGCCCTCGAGTCCTCGCGATGCGCCCCCCTCGCGCGCTTACGCGCGCTCCGACCAACTTCTCTTCCTGTGCCCACTCACCGCGTAATAGGTCAGGTAAAGGTAGCAGGGAAGGAGCACCCAGTAGCCTGCGCGGGCGCCGTGATCGTCCGCCAGCCAGCCGTAAGCGAGCGGGATGAGCGCGTTGCCGCACAGGCCCATGATCATCAGCGAGGCGCCGGACTTGGTGAACCGGCCGAGTCCGTCCAGCGCGAGCGGCCAGATGCCCGCCCAGGTCAGTGAGTTCGACAGGCCGAGCACGGCGAGGCACCAGAGCGAGACGTCGGCCGTCACCCCGAGGAAAGTCAGCCGGCCCGGCGCGAAGAGCACGCCGAGCGTGCCGACGACGCCGAGCACGGTGCACGCGCGCAGGGCCGTCACCTGAGAGACGTATCGCGGGATGAACGCCAGGCCGAGGAGGTAGCCCACGATCATCGCCCCGAGCACGCACCCGGGCAGGATCTTCGCCGCCGCGAGCGGGATGCCCATGGTGTCCGCGTAACCGATGATCGTGTCGACGGCCACGGTCTGCGTACCGACGTGCAGGAAGATGCCGATCGCTCCCAGCACGAGCTGCGGGAACTGGAACACGCTGGTCTTCCCGGCGTTGGCTTCGGCGACCGTGCCGTCTTCGTGGTCGGTGTCGATCTCCGGCAACGGCGACCAGCGGACCAGCAGCCCGAGCAGGCCGAGCAAGGCGGCGACCGCGGCGTAAGGCGGGATCACCCGCCGGACCAGTTCATCGAGCGCGGCCGCCTTCGCGGCCGGCGCCATCGCCGGCAAGGCGGCGAACAGTTCGGTGTCGGTCACCCGTAGCACGACGGCGGCGAAGAGGATCGGCGCCAGGATGCCGGCGCCTTTGTTGCCGATGCCCATCAGGCTGAAGCGGCGCGCCGCGCTCGTCCGCGGACCGAGCACGGTGACGTAAGGGTTCGCCGCGGTCTGCAGGATCGCGAGCCCGGCCCCGAGCGTGAACAGGCCGGCGAGGAAGACCGGGTAGGCGCGCGCGTAGGCCGCCGGGATGAAGAGCAGCGCCCCGGCCGCCATCGTCCAGAAGCCGGACATCATCCCGCGTTTGAAGCCGGTCCGCCGGAGCAGGCCCGCCGCCGGCCAGGAGAACAGGAGGTAGGAGATGTAGAAGGCGAACGTGACGAGATAGGCTTCGAAGTGCGTCAGTTCGCAGGCGATCTTGAAGTAGGGGATGAGGATCGCGTTCGCCCACGAGACGAAGCCGAAGATGAAGAACAGGACCGCGACGATCGCGAGCGCGCCGCGCGTCTGGCCGGGCGTCAGGTCACGGGCATGGACGGAATCGGGACGCATGCGCGGGGGTGACCACAGCCTGCGTGGCCTTCCGGCCGGGGCAACCCCAGACCCTCGCGCTAGCGCGCCCACCTTTGCGCTTTTGCACAGGAGCTTCGCTCCGATTTGCACCTTTGCACCTGCATCGCCCTCCCGCCCACGAATCTGGTCCGCCGAGCCACCGGGCCTCTTGTGTTTGTGCTCCTTGTCCCCGTGTCACCGTGCCCACGCGCCCCCTCGCGGCTCCGCCGCGCTCTGGCCAACCGATCCACCGATCAACTGGAGGTGCATCCCCCCTTGCCCACATGTCACCGTGCCAGCTTGTCCCCTCGCGCTGGCGCGCTCAGCGGATGTTCAGGCTCGCGGCGTGGTGCGCCTCGATGGCCTGGTCGATTTCGCGGATATGGCGGTCGACCGTGCGGATGGTTTCCGGGGTGAATTCGGTGGGCAGGACGAAATTACCTAAGGCGACGACCGAAGCCTTGAGCGGCTTCACGTGGTCTTGTTCCGTCTTGCGCAGCCCGTTGCCTTCGATCTTCCGGACCAAGTTCTGGTTCGCTTCCGCGACCTGCCGTCCCACGGCCTGGAAACGGCTCGCCGCCGCCAGGAACTTTTCCTTGTCCTTGGCGCGTTGCGCGGCGGTGTATTCGACCTGAGCCGCCCGCTTCGCGGTGAGCAGGGCGTCCCGTTGGCTGGGGACCGCGTGAGCGACGGTGGCGATGAGGAGCAAGGCCAGGAGGGAGCGCATGTTCCGTTACTAGGCTTCGGCGCGCGGAAGACAACGGCTTCTTGGCGGCGTCCGCCGACGGGCGCTCTCTTTCCGACATGAAAAAGGCCGCCCGGGCGGGCGGCCTGTCTTGTGCTGACCGGGAGGGCTTACGAGCAGCCGCAGCCGCCGGAGCCGCAACCACCCTGCTTCTGGGCGGCGGGTTCTTCGGCGGAGCAGCAACCGCCTTCGGCGCCCTCTTCGGACGAGCAGCAGCCGCCGCCCGAGCCTTCGCCGGAACCGCAGCCGCCGCCGCCGCAGCAGCCGCCCGACTGGTGCGGATGGCCGTGGGCGAGTTCGGTCGGCTCGGCCGCGCGGACGGCGACGACCTTGATGTCGAAATGCAGGGTCTTGCCGGCGAGCTCATGGTTGCCGTCGAGGGTGACTTCCTCGCCCTCGATCTTCTTGATGGTGAGGACGCGCATGCCGAGGTTGGTCTCGGCGTGGAAACGCATGCCGACCTGGGGCGTGTTGGCGCCGAAGGCGGAGAGGGGCACCTGCTGGATCAGCTTCTCGCTGTATTCGCCGTAGCCGAGCTGCGGCGGGACCAGGACGTTCTTCGTGTCGCCGGCGACGAGGCCCTCGATGCCCTGCTCGAGGCCGGGGATGATGTTCTGCGCGCCGTGGAGGTACTCCATCGGACCGCGTTCGCCGGAGGCGTCGATGATGTTCCCCTGGTCGTCCTTCAGGGTGTATTCGATGGCGACGACGGTTTCTTTGGCTACGCGCATGGTGTTCAGGAAGGTCGAATCTACGGCCATTCCGGGCCGAGGCAAGGCGACAGGCATCTAAACCTTGACCGCCCCCGCCGGGACGGCTTGCCTTACCTTCCTGCTGTTTGGGGCCGTAGCTCAGTTGGTAGAGCGCGTCGTTCGCAATGACGAGGCCGTGAGTTCGAACCTCATCGGCTCCACCAGCAGGATTCCCGGTCAGGGCGCCTTGGGCGACTCCTCGTCTTCGGCGTCTTCCGGGGAATCCAGGTTGAGCAGCAGGCGGGTCTCCGCGTCCGGCAACTCCGCGACCTTCGTCATCTTCCTGGCGATCTTCCGGTGGCGATCCGTCGCGTCCGTCACCACGGAACTGGCCTCCTCGAGCTTCTTGTTGATCTTCTCGAGCAGGTCCCCGAAGTTGCCGAAGTCCTTCTTCACGGCGCCAAGAAGCTTGGCGATTTCCGCGGACTTCTTCTGGACGACCAAGGTCTGGAAGCCCACGCGCAGCGAGTTGACCAGCGCCATCATCGTCGAGGGCCCGGCCACCACGACGCGTTTCTCCTTCAGGGCTTTCTCGATGCCCGGGAAGCGCAGGACTTCGGCGTAGAGGCCTTCGGTCGGCAGGAAGAGGATCGCGAAATCCGTCGTCCGCGGGGGATTGATGTATTTCGTGATGTCGGCCGCGAAGCTGATGACGGTGGCGGCGAGGTCCTTCTGGGCCTGGAGCAGGGCGGCGGTGTCGCCTACCTCCGCCGCGGCCACGATTCGGTCGTAATCTTCGCGCGGGAACTTCGAATCGACGGGCAGGTAGACCGGCCCTTCATCGTTGCCCGGGAGGATGATGGCGAACTCCACGGTTTCAGCGCTGCGTTCCTTGGGCCGGAAGTTCTTAACGAACTGCTTCTCGGGCACCAGCGAGTCGGACAGCAGGCTTTCCAGGAAAGTCTCACCCCAGACGCCACGGGTCTTCACATTGCCCATGACGCGCTTGAGGTCGTTGATGTTGGAAGTGATCTGCTGCACTTCGCCGAGGCCTTTGCTGACCGCTTCGAGTCGCTCGGAGACCTGCTTGAAGCTTTCGCCCAGCCGTGCCTCCAAGGTCTTCTGCAGTTTTTCGCCGACGACCTCGCGCATCTCGTTCAGGCGCTTCTCGTTGTCGGCCCGCATGGCCTCGAGCGCCTTCTGCATGTTGGCCTGCAGGAGTTCGGTCTTCCTGGCGTTCTCCGTCGAGAAGTCGGCCACGGACTTGGCGGACTCCCGGCGCGATTCGGACAGGGAGGCGACGATTTCCAGCCGCGACTCGCGCAGTCCGTCGGTCAGTTCCTTGCGGATGTCATTCGCTTGCTGCGCTTGGGCGTTCCGCAGTCGTTCCGTCTCTTTGGCGATGTCGTCGCGGACGGTCCGGGCTACGAGTTCGGCCAGCCTGGCCTGTTCTTCGGGAGTCACCGAACCTCCGCGCGCGGAGCCGCGTAGCAGGAAGCCGAGAGCCGCCGCGCTGACGATCACGACGGTGCAGATGACGAAGGTGTCCATGGGTCTTAGAGAAAGCCACTCTGCCCGCGGGCGGGCTTTCCGCAACCTATCCCCGCGGGTCCGTCTCGATGGCCTGCGCGTTGCCGAGCTCCCACGCGGCTTCGTAGGCCGCGACGTAGTCCGGCGACGACCATGCCGGCGCGGCGGCCTCGCCGCCCAGCCCCGCGAGGAAGCCGTAGCGGATGGCGTGCGAGATCCGGCGACGCCGCGGGTTCTCCCGCGCGTTGCTCCACTCGAGCGCGGCCGTGAAGGCTTCGTCGGGGATCGGCGCGACGACCGAGCGCCCCACCTGCCAGGCGACGACGCCGGCATGTTCGAGGTCGCTGACTTTCCGGCCGCCGACGAAGGACACGGCCACGGGGACGTTCTGCCGGCCGGCCTCGATCTGGGCTTTGATCTGGAGAGCCAAGGCCACGCGCCAGCGCTCCTCGGGTGTCAGCAGGCCGAAATCATATTCCGGGTCGTCGGCCGCCGCGTCCCGCAGCTCGACCTTGGCATAGCGGCGCCACTTGGTCAGCCAGGCTTCCCACTGGTCGGTTCCGCGGAGAGGTGGCTTGCCCAGCCAGTCGGGGAAATCTTCACGCATAGGGGCTTAACGACCAAGTTTTGGCTTTTCTGACGCGGGTCGGCAAGCAAAAGGTGAAAATATGTTCACCTTCGTAGGGTATCTCGCTGGCGCTGGTAGGCTTAGCCTTCGAATAAACCTCTCAAAAGCCGATTTTTCGTCGAACTATTCCTCCTAATGGGTGTTATCAAGCCGTACCCCTTCTTACACCCGTGACCAGCCCTACTTTCCACCCTCGTCAACGGCGGGCCGCTGTGCCCATTTTCTGCCTGTTGCTGGCCGCCGCGTCCGCCCCCCTCGTGGGCTTCGGGCAAGCCGCGCCGACCGCCCCCGCGGCCCCCGCCGCGCCGACGGTGGTCCCTGGCGTCGCCGGCGCCGTCCCGCTTCCCGGCCTCAGCGGTTCCGACCAGATCGGTCCGGTCATCCTGCGGGATGAGACCGTCGCCCAGGTCCTCGACCTGATGCAGCGCTGGACCGGCAAGTCCATCCTCCGTCCGCAAGCCCTCCCCGCCAGCGTGTACACGCTCTCGCTGCCGGCCTCGATCACCCGCGACGAAGCCCTCCTCGCCCTCGAGACGCTGCTCAATCTCAACGGCATCGCCGTCATCCAGCAGGGCGACAAGTTCCTCAAGGTCGTCCCCAACCTCGTCGCCAAGGCCGAGTCGCCCCAGCTCATCACGGGTTCCGTCCTCGCGCTGCCCCCGAGCGGCCGCATCGCCACCAAGATCTTCACGCTCAAGCACGCCAACGCCCAGGAGCTCGTCGCCCAGATCGCCTCGAGCCTCAACACCACGCTGGCTTCTCCCCCCGTCTACTTCGGCCGCAACAACGCGCTGATGATCACGGACTCGGTCTCGAACCTCCAGAAGATCGAGACGCTGACCGCCCAGATCGACCGGCCCCAGCTCGACCTCGTCGTCACCAAGAGCTACCCGCTCAAGAACGCGATGGCGACCGACATGGTCAACAAGCTGACGTCGATGCTCCGCTCGCCCGCCACCGTCTCCGGCGGCGCGCCGTTCCGCCTCAGCACCGGCACGACCTTCCTCGCCGACGAGCGCACCAACCGGGTCCTGCTCATGGGCTCGGCCGACCAGCATGACTTCTTCGACAAGCTCATCGAGACGCTCGACCAGAAGTCCAATCCGAACACGAAGACGGACGTCATCTTCCTCCGCCACGCCGACGCCCAGCAGGTCGCCACGCTCGTGACCTCCCTCGTCACCGGCCAGACGACCGCCGCCGCCCGCGCCGGCAATTCCGTCCGCAACACGACCCTCAACCGCGCCCCGACGCCGACCCCGACGACCGCCGCGACGGCCGCCGCCGCCGCCGGCGCCTCCCAGATGGGCGCCGACGAGTTCAGCAGCAACCTCACCGTCCTCCCCGACGTCCGCAGCAACTCCGTCGTGGTCTCCGGCACCAACGACGACCTCCGCCTGCTCCACGAGCTCATCGAGAAGGTCGACATCGTCCTCCCGCAGGTGCGCATCGAGGTCGTGATCGTCGAGGTCAAGCTCTCCGACAACGAGACCAACGGCTTCAATACGCTCGGCCTGACGGTCAACAACGGCAAGCTCGTCGGCATCGGCGGCACCGGCGCCGGCTTCGGCGTCAACGGCGCCCCCGCCACGACCAACACCACGCTGGGGCCGAACAACACCCAGGTCATCGCCTCGCAGGGCACGTTCAACACCGCGACCAACGACCTGAGCGCCACGATCGGCCTCACCACCACGCCGCGCAAGAGCGACCTCAAGGTGCTCTCGGTGCCCGCGGTCACGACCACCCATAACAAGGAGGCCACGATCTTCGTCGGCGAATCCCGCCCCGTCATCACCGGCGCCACCATCGCCCCGCAGACGGGCCAGGTGACCTCCCAGGTCTCGCAGCGCGACATCGGCATCCAGCTCAAGGTCCTGCCGCTCATCGGCAAGGACGGCGCCGTGCAGCTCCAGGTCTCCCAGTCGGTCGAGGACATCCTCGGCAGCGTGCGCCTCGACGGCAACGACCAGCCGATCATCGGCCGCCGCACGACCGACTCCTTCGTGAGCGCGATGAGCGGCGAGATCGTCGTCCTCGGCGGCCTGCAGCGCACCATCGAGACGCAGTCCACCTCCCGCCTCGGCCCCATCCCGTTCCTCGGCGACCTCCTGGGTTCGTCCACCGTCCTCGAGGAGAAGCAGGAGCTGATCATCTTCCTCCGCCCTTACGTGCTCAACGGCTCGGCCGTCGACAACCTCGACGCCATCAGCCGCGCCACCGCCAGCGCCCTCGGACCCGAGGCCAAGAAGGCCCTCGAGAACGTCCCCGGCAAGGCCTCCGCCGCCCCGGCCCAGAAGTGACATGCTGACCGTCGACCGGCACGGACTGCCCTCGGCCCTCGCCGAGCGCCTGACCGACGAGGCCCGCGCCACGTTCGCGGAGACGCCGCGCGAGGCCCGCTTCAAGTTCCTCGCCCAGGCCCTCGGCCTCGACGAGGCCGCGCTCCTCGCCGAGCTCGCCCGCCTCACGGGCCTCGAGGTCCTCGAGGAACCCGCCATCGATCCCGACGGCATGAAGGTCCTGCCGGCGCGCATCGCCTCCGAGGCGCAGGTCGTCCCGACGCTCCTCCCCGGCGGCGAAGCGGGCCGCCTCCGCCTCGTGACCGCGCTCCCGCCCGACACCGACACGGCCGACTGGGTCGCGACCTTCGCCGCCCGCCGCCCGCAGTGGTACCTCGCCCCGCCCGAACGCGTCGCCGCCCTCATCAACGAGAACTACGGCGTGGGTTCCGGCAGCCTCGAGGACGAAGGCGACGACCTCCCCGTGGCCGAGGTCGCCGCGTCCGACGAGGCCGACCAGGACGCCGCCGTCGTCCGCTTCGTCACCGAGGTCCTCACGCAGGCCGTCGCCGAAGGCGCGACCGACGTCCACTTCGAGCCGCAGGAGAACAACCTGCGCATCCGCTACCGCGTCGACGGCATCCTCATCCCGATCCCGCTCCCCGACAACCTCGCCCGCTTCCAGGACGCGATCATCTCGCGCCTGAAGATCATGGCGCGCCTCAACATCTCCGAGCGCCGCCTCCCGCAGGACGGCCGCATCAACTTCCGCGACGGCAAGAACGTGCTCGATATCCGCGTCTCGACCATCCCGACGATCTACGCGGAGTCGGTCTCGCTCCGTCTCCTCAACCAGCGCAAGGAGGCCTACAACATGGACCGCATCGGCATGAACGCCGAGGAGCAGGCCGCCGTCCGCAAGGTCCTCGACTACCCGCACGGCATCATCCTGGTGACCGGCCCGACGGGCTCCGGCAAGTCGACGACGCTCAACGCCTTCCTCCAGGCCATCAACTCGCCCGACATCCGCATCGTGACGATCGAAGACCCGATCGAGTACGAGGTGCCCGGCGCCAACCAGGTGCAGACCCGCGCCGAGATCGGCCTGACCTTCGCCGGCGCCCTCCGCAGCACGCTGCGCCAGGACCCCGACGTGATCATGGTCGGCGAGATCCGCGACCTCGAGACGGCCGAGATCTCCATCCGCGCCTCCCTCACGGGCCACCTGGTCTTCTCGACCCTCCACACCAACGACGCCCCGGGCGCCATCACGCGCCTCATCGACATGGGCGTCGAGCCCTTCCTCGTCGGCTCCGCCGTCGAGCTGGTCATCGCCCAGCGCCTCGTCCGCCGCCTCTGCCCCGACTGCGCCAAGACCGTCCCCGTCGACCGCGCGAAGCTCGTGCCGGCCCTCGCCACCCTCGGCATGGACGAGTCCTACCTGCAGGACGTGCCGTCGCTCAAGGAGGCCGTCGGCTGCCGCAAGTGCCGCGGCACCGGCTACCGCGGCCGCGTCGGGGTCTTCGAGATCTTCCATCCGAAGCCGCTCCACGACCTCATCATCACCCGCATCTCCAACCGCGAGCTCACGGAGAAGGCGATCGCCCTCGGCATGCGCCCCCTCGCCAAGGCGGGCTGGCTCAAGGTCGCCGCCGGGCTCACGACCATCGACGAGCTCATCCGCAACCTGAGCTCGAACGAGTAACGCCGCGATGGCCGTCTTCAACTACACCGCGCGCGACGCCGCCGGCGCCGTGACCGAAGGCACCCTCGAGGCCCCCGCGCGCCGCGACGCCCTCCGCCGGCTCCAGGCCCGCGGCCTCAAGCCGCTCAAGGTCGAGGAGGCCGGCGCCGCCGTCCGCGCCAAGGAGTCCGCCCGCGAAGGCGGTCCGGACGACAAGGACCTCCTCCCGACCGAGGCCGAGTGCCTGCCGTTCCTCGAGGCGATGGCCGACCTGGTCCGCTCGGGGATGTCCGCCGGCGAATCGCTCCGCCTCCTCGCCCTCCGCCTCCAGAAGTCCCGCCTCCGCGCGCTCTGCGCCGGGATCTGGGCCAAGCTCGGCGAAGGCCAGAGCCTCTCCGCCGCGATGGGCGCCTACCCGCAGGTCTTCGACGGCCAGACGCTCAACCTCATCGCCGCCGGCGAGGCGACCGGCAACATCCGCGACGTCCTCGAGCGGCTGATCACCCACTTCACGGAGCAGAAGGAATTCAAGCGCAAGCTCATCAGCGCGATGGCCTACCCGCTCTTCATCTGCGTGGTCGCCGTCGGCGTGGTGATCTTCTTCGTGCTCTTCCTGCTGCCGCGCCTGCAGACGCTCCTCACCTCCCTCGGCGGCAAGCTGCCGCTCTCCACGAAGCTGCTGATGACCTTCGCCGACGTCTTCGTCGTCGTCGGGCCGGTCTTCCTGGTGCTCGCGGTGCTCACGGTCGTCGGCGTCGCCCGCTGGCGCAAGACGGAGGAAGGCCGGCTGGCCTCCGACGGCCTGCTCCTGAAGGTGCCGCTCGCCGGTTCCTTCGTGATGCGCGTCTCGGTCCTCAACTTCTGCCACACGCTCGCGGTGCTCCTCGAGAACGGCATCACGACCGCCGAGGCCCTCCGCCTCGCCGAGAAGACCGCCCCGAACCGCGCCCTCCGCCAGCAGCTCCGCGAGGCGACCGACCGCGTGCTCGAAGGCGACAGCCTCTCGAAGGCCCTCGCCCGCACGGGCTATTTCCCGCGCCTGCTCCTCGACCGCGTCGCCGTCGCCGAACAGACCGGCAACCTGGCGCCCGGCCTCCGCGACATCTCGCGCTCCTACCGCGCCGAGCTCGACCGCTGGCTCGGCACGATCTCGCAGACGATCTCCGCCTCGGTCCTCGTCGCCGCCTTCTCGTTCGTCGCCTTCATCGCCTTCGCGATCGTCGCCGCCGTCTTCGAGGTCAGCTCCAGCTTCCGCTTCTGAGGGTAGGGGCCGCACCCCGTGCGGTCCTGAGTGCAGAAGTGCGAACCGGCCTTCGGCCTGTGCAAAGGTGCAAACGTGGGATCATCTTCGGGCCCCAGGTCTCGGCCCTCAGGTCTCCGGTTCGGCTTATCAGGCGTCGGTGCGGGCACCGGGTGAGATTCATATCCTGGCCAGGCTCCTGACCGCCCACGCCACCCCTCGCGCTCTTGTCTCCCACCTTTGCACTTTTGCACGCGGCTCCGCCGCAGTTGCACCTTTGCGCTGCATCATCCCCATGTCCCCGTGTCCCCGTGCCAGCTTGCCCCCTCGCGGCTCCGTCGCGCTCTGGTCAACCGAGCCTCTGAGCCTCCGGGCCTCTTGCTCGTGCCCTCGCGCCCACCGGCCCTCGCGCCCTTTACTTCCCTTCCTCCGCCTTCACCCCGCTGGGGATCTGGCCGATGAGTTCGAGCGCGGTGAGCGTCGCCTTGAAGGTCACGGTGCCGTTGCCGCCGCGTTCGGTGGTCAGGACCATGTCGCCGATGGCGAGGTAGGGCGCGCGCGTCTTCACGCTGTCGTAGAAGCGCAGGATGCTGGCGAGGTCCGCCTTGCGGCAGCTGAACTGCAGCGAGTGCACGGCGAACTTCCCGGTCTTGGTCGTCTTGGGGGCGTCGGTGTTCGCGTTCAGGCCGGCGTCGCGCGTCGCGGTCACGGCCTCGGCGACGAGCTTGGCGGGATCGAAGCCATGCCCGGAGTCGAGCCCCTGCACGGCCAGCGCGGTGGCGTTGCGCACCTCGCGCTCCTTGGCGAGGGTGGCCTTCTGCGCGAGGGCGTCCTCCTCGAGGAGGCGCCACGCGTCCCAACCGCCCTGCACGCGCGCCCACGCGCCGGTCGACCACAGGGTCGCGGCCACGAGGAGGGCGGCGAGCGCCATGAGGCGTTCGCGGGGTTTCAGGCTGAAGAAGAAGTGCTTCATTGGGCTTGGGGGGCGGGGGCGGCTTCGGCCGTCTTGAGGAGGGCGGCCTGGCGGAAGGTGATCTCGAGGCGGAAGGTGGTGGAGGTCTCGCGCACGCGCGGTTCGCTGTTCGTCACGGACTCGACTTCCGGCAGCGCCTGCACGGCCTTGAGGAAGTCCGAGATGTCGCCGGCGTTCGGCGTGCGGGCGTCGACGGTCATGATCGGCTTCGTCAGGACGCTGTCCTTGGGCTTCTTGAGCTCGCAGTGCACGTTGGTGAACTCGACGGTGGCGGGCCGCTTCTCGTTCACGAGCGCGAGCATCTCGACGGGCAGCAGGCGCTTGACCCCGAGCTCGAGGATGCGGTCGGTGATCTTCTGCGACTCGAGGATGTCCTCGACGAGCGGGCGCCGCGCCTCGTTGGCGGCCTCGAGCGTGCCGGAGCGCATCCCGATCACGAAGGCGCCGATGTCGAGCAGGAGCGAGACCACGAGCACGGCCGCGCCGAGCCGGGCGGCGTTCCAGAGGAGCAGGTTGAGCCGCTCCTTCTTCCGGCGTTCGGCCAGGAAGTCGCTGTCGCGGATGTCGGAGTCGTCCAGGCCTTTCTTGGGGATGGTGAAGGTGCCGTCGCCTTCGCGCTTCAGCACGAGGGCGCCTTCGACGAGCGAACCGGAGAGGGCGCCGGTCACGGTCTCGACGGCGACGTCCGCCGGCAGGCCGGCGCGCGCGGCGGCCTCCTTGGCCAGGCCGGCTTCGTCCGTGTCGGCGAGCTCGGCCACGGCGACCGCGGCGGGGAGTTCTTCGCCGGCCTTCCAGGCCAGGGCGGTCAGGCGTTCTTCGCCGCGGTGCACGACGACGCCGTCGCCGGCCGGCCGATGGCCGCAGAGCGCGAGGAATTCCGGGACGACCTGGCAGTCCTCCGGCCACGCGAAGCTTTCCTCCGCGGTGAACCGGCGGCGATGCGCGGCGTAGGCCAGCACCTGCTTGCCGTCCGTCGCGGTGACGAAGCCGACGAGCATCTGCTCGAGCGGGAAGGGCGACACGGCCTCGAGCGCGAGGTTCACCTGGCCGGGGACGTCTTCGCCTTCGACCGCGAGGCGGCGGACGAAGAAGCGGTTGCCGGGCAGCATGGCGGCTTCCTGGGTCTGGGCGCCTTGGAACATGCGCTTGAGGGGGGTGGTCATTTGGTGGGGGGCGGCGGGGCCGCGGGGTCGGAATGGTCGGCGAGGGGCTTCGGCTCGGGCGGAGCGCCGTTGTCTTCCTCCCAGGCGAGGATCTGGAAGGGGTAGGCGATCGTGTTGCTGGCCACGCGGCCGCTCGTGGTCGACTTGCCCAGGGTGGCGGGCGGTTCGATGCCGGGGGTGAGGTAAGGGGTGGGGGTTCTCGTAGCAGACCGCGGGGCGGCTGTCGAGGTTCCCGTCGTCCGCGGGATCGTGGCCGTCGCGGAGCGTCCGTTCAGGCCGACGTCCGGGTTGGTGTCCGGGTTGGCCGCCGCGCTGGGGTAGGCGACGTCCTCCCGGATGGCCACCAGCGCGCTGACGCGGCACTTGGCGAGGCCTTCCTTCACGGTCACGCGCACCCACATGAGGATGATCTCGTCGTCGAACTTCTGCAGGGGGGCGCCTCCGCCGATGAGCCGGCGGACTTCGTCGGTGACGCGGAAGTAGGGCGGGGTGCCGACGATGCGCCGGCCCAGCTCGTTCTGGCGCTCGCGGATGAGCGCCAGCTGGTTCTCGTCCAGGCCCTGCGAGAGGAGCACGGCGTCCGAGGCGGTGTTGATGTTGGCCTGCGGGAAGGTGTACAGGCTCACGCACGCCTTGAACGCCTGGAAGATCGGCGTCGGCCGCCCGCTCGCGTCGAAGAACAGCTCCTTGGCGACCCCGATGCTGCGGAACTCCTCGAAGCTGCGGATCGGCCGGCGCGCGGGCCGGAACGAGAGCGTCGCGCGCTGGTAGGCGGCGTCCGAGGCCTCCTCCTCGAGCGATTCGTAGGACTTGCTCTGCCAGGCCACGATGGCGTCCGCGGCGCGCTCGGCGTCGCGCTGCTCCATGCCCAGCGAATAGAGGAGCTGGATGAGGTCGTTCTTGGTGAGCACGCTCAGCGGCAGCTTGGCCGACTCGTCCTCGTATTCGAACTGGACCGTGAGGCCGTCGCGCGGCGGGAAGCCGGCGTAGGCGTGCGGGTCGTCGAAGCCCTGGCTCGGCGCGTGCACCTTGTTCAGGTCGATCGCGCGGATCTCGGCGATGACCGCCAGGGCCAGCTCGAGCTCGCTCTGCGCGTCCGCCCGCAGGCGGCGGCGGTCCGCTTCGCGCGTGGCGAGCGAGAGCTCCAGCGAGTTGTCCTCCATGAACCGGGCCAGCAGCAGCGAGGCCAGCGTGATCAGCACGAGGACGACGATGATGACGGAGCCGCGGCGACGCTTCATGGGGCGGTGGCGCCGGAGCGCTTGATGGGGAGGTCGATGACCTTGGTGGCCTTGAGCGCGCCGCGCTCGAAGACGAGGTGCACGCGCGCGGGCTTGCGCCAGGTGGTGCTGGCGGGCTCCTGCACGGGCTCGTCCTCGATGGTCCACGTCTTGAGCTCAGGGTCGTAGTATTCGAACTTCAGGCCGGTCACGAACGGGCTGATGACGGTCTCGTGCCGGTCGGTGAGGTCGCGCTCGAGCTCGAGGCGCGACTGCCATTGGAAGACGAGCCCGCGGCCTTCCTCGACGAAGACGTTGAAGTCCACGTCGGGCAGCGGCGCTTCCGGCCAGTCGGCGAGCCGGCCGGCGTCGGGGAGGAGGAACCCCAGCCGCGGCTCGGTCGTGCCGGAGCCGTTGTCGACGTCCCGGAGCGCGACGCCCGAGGCGCCGGGGCCGAGCGTCGCCTCCGCGAAGGCCCGGCGCACGAGCGCCGTCGCGGCGCGCGCGTGCTGGTCGAAGAGCCGCTGGTCGCGGCCGCCGCCCCACAGTTCGCTCATGGAGAACAGGAAGGTGTTCAGCGTGACCATCAGGATCCCGAGCAGGGCGAGCGAGACGAGCATCTCGAGCAGCGAGAAGCCGCGATGGAGCCGGCCGCGGCTCATTGGGCGGGTCGCGGCGCGGGGGCCGGGGCCGCGGGACGGTTGGTGGGCGCGGGCGCGCCTTTGCCGGGCGTCGCTCCTCTGCCCGCCGGCGCCGTCGAGGCGGGCGGCCGCGCGGCCGCGCCCTTGGCGCCGGGGTTGGAGGGGACGAGTTTCTTGCCGCGCGTGGGCGCGCTGATGAACGCGGAATTGCCGTCGGCTTCCTGGTAGCCGCGTTCCTGGAGGAGCCGCTGCCGGGCCTCGTCGCGGATCTTCTGCCGGTCCGCGGGGATCGACCACGTCGGCCGCAGGAGCATGCGCGTCTCGGTGAATTCCTCGGCTTCGCCGCCGTCCGGCGGTTCGATCTCCGCGGTCAGCTGCACGGCGAAGAGGTCGCTGACGGAGGTCGCCTCGATCTTGCCCTGCCAGGTCGCCTTGCGTCCGCCCGGCAGGTAGATCTCGCCGCCGGACTCGACGTCGTCGAAGCCCGGGGTCTCGAGCAGCGCCGCGCGGCAGCGGGCCTGGTCGTCGAGCCGCTGTTCGTCCTGCTTGAGCGCGAGGCGGCTCATGAGGACGTTCGAATACGCGGCGCCCAGGCTCACGGCGGCCAGCGCGAAGATCGCGAGGCTCATGAGCACTTCGATGAGGGTGAAGCCGCGGCGGCTCATCTGGCGTCGATCGCCGGCAAGGGCGCGCAGGTGAGGGGGTCGATGGGCACGAGGCGGCGTTCCTCGTTGCGGCGGATGTCCAGGCGCACGCGGTCGCACGTGCCGTCGGGATAGAAGCGCAGGCGGGCGAGCGGTTCCTCCGAAGCCACGCCGCCGAGCAGGATCGCCCCGGTGGTCTCGGGCGCGAGGATCTTGACGGTGACGCCTTCCGCCTTGGGGAGCCTCTCCTCGTGCGGTTCGGCGTCTTCCGGCGCGTGCTCGAACGTCCAGGTGAAATCCGGGCCGTCCTCGGCGGAGGATTCGCCCGGGAAGAGCTCGAGGACCTGGCCGCGTTCGACGGCCTGCCGGCGCAGGGTCTGCAGCAGCGCCAGCAACGCGTCCTCGGGGTCCGAACGCGCGGTGCCCTTGAGGAGCTGCGCCGAGCCGCCCACGAGCACGGCCGCGAGCATGCTGATCAGGCCGAGGACGAGCAGCGTCTCCAGCAAGGTGAAGCCGCGGCGCTCCGGCTGGCCGGATCGATGCTGCGCGTCCGGCTTCACCAGTTGCCGATGTCGTCTTCGGTGTCCGGCTTCTTGTCTCGGCCCATCGAGAACAGGTCGTAGCTCTCGGTGTTCTTGGTGCCCGGGTAGCGGTACTGGTATTCCTGGTTCCACGGGTCGAGCGGCGCGCGCCCGCCCTTGGCTTCCATGTAAGGTCCGCGCCACTTGTCGGCCTTGCCTTCCGGCGCGCTGATGAGGGCCTTGATGCCTTCCTCGGTCGACGGGTAGTCGCCGAGGTCGATGCGGTAGCGCACGAGCGAGGTCTTCAGCGATTCGTTCACGAACAGCTTGGCGACGCCTTCCTGGCTCTGGCCGAGGATCTTGTCGGTGTTCGTGACGGCGAGGCCGACGAGCATGCCGACGATCGCGACGGCGATCAGGATCTCGAGCAGGGTGAAGCCCTTGCGGAGACGGCGGGCGGTGGTTTTCTGGACGGTGGTCATGGAGGGAAGATCAGCGGACCTTGGGGGTCTTCGGCGGCTTGGCGGTGGTCGCGTCCGGCGCGGGGGTCTTGCTCGTCCGGCCGTTGCTCGCGTCCGGACCGCGGCTGCGGCCGTCGCTCCCGCCGTTGGCGCCGTCCGGTCCCCGCTTGCCGAAACGTTCGCGCATCTGCGCGCGGAAGGCTTCGACCTGCTCGGGGGTGAGGTTCTGCGGGCCGCCGCCGAACGAGGGCGCGCCGACGCTCGTCGCCGGGGCCGCCGCGGCGGACACGGCCGCCAGCTGCGCCGGGCTCGGGCCTTTGTAGGTCACGACGACGGCCTGGTGCAGCGCCATCTGCTGGGGCTGGCCGCCGTTGTCGACGTTGAGGGTCTCGTTCACGGCGTCGAAGCCCTTGATCACGACGGGGACGTTCGTCGACGGCGCTTCGCCTTCGGCCACCCAGCTCGACTGCTTGGTCTGGGTATTATAGATGCTGTAATAGTTCACGCCGCCTTCGCGGTACATGCCGCGGAACTCCAAGGAGCTCGGGGCCGCGCCCGGTCCGGCCGCCGCGCCGGTGCCGCCGAACGGCGAATTCTTGGCCAGTCCTTCGAGGTCCAAGGCCAGGGCCGGCAGGCCGCCCAGGATCGCCGCCATGAGCAGGGCTGAGGTGGGTCGGGTAAGGGGACGCATCTGATTGCAGGTAAGGGGTATCCTTGAAACACCAAGCGGAAGCTTAGGTTGCCAATTATGTGCCCAATCTTGGCGGGCGCCGGGCTTAGAATCGAGGCCTAACCCCCGTTCATGGGGGGCTTTGCCCGTTCTCCCTCCTAAAACCCCTTAAAACGGGCCTTTTTCGATTATAATCAATTAAACCCCAAGCATTTACGCATTTTTACCAATAATTTACAATTTTTTGACGGTTTGGGCCTTTGGTTTGCAACCTTGGGGCGTCGGTTTTGTCTTTAATGACGCATGCTGCCCCCGGCCCTACGCCACGTTTGGCCTTCCCCGATTGTCTCCCTCTTCGGGGCGATGGCCTGCGTCGGCGTCACCCCCGCCGCGGCCCAGGACTTCCAGAAGGACGTCGTGCCGTTCCTGGACAAGTACTGCTACGAGTGCCACGACGCCGAGCTCGAGAAGGGCCACCTCAACCTCGAGGCCTTCAAGGACGACGCCCGTTTCTTCCGCGACCAGCGCATCTGGCGCGAGGTGGTCAACCAGGTCACCTCCGGCGAGATGCCTCCGGCCAAGAAGAAGACCCGTCCGTCCCCCGCCGAGGTCGAGCGCCTCCAGACGGCCGTCCACCAGCTGCTCGCCGCCGCCATCGCCAAGGCGAAGCCCGATCCGGGCGACGTGACCATCCGCCGCCTCAACCGCGCGGAGTTCAACCACACGATCCGCGACCTCTGTTTCCTCGACGAGAACTTCTCCGCCGACTTCCCGGCCGACGACACGGGCTACGGCTTCGACAACATCGGCGACGTGCTCACGTTCTCGCCCGTCCACCTCGAGCGCTTCCTTTCCGTGGGCGAGGCCATCGCCGCCAAGGCGATGCCGACCAAGCCGTCCGAACTCGAAGGCACGGGCCTCGCGATGATCGAGATGCTGCCGCGCGGCAAGCGCGACAGCCAGCAGCGCTACTTCGACCCCGCGCCCACCCTCACGGGCCCGATGACGGCCTCCCGCGACGGCGACTACGTGATCTCGGTCGCCCTCCGCTCCACGGGTTCGCCCGGCGATCCGCCCCCGAAGGTGGCCTTCCTCGTCGACGGCCGCGAGGTCGGGATCTACCAGTTCAAGCAGGTGAAGAAGACCGAAGTCGCCGAAGCCAAGGTCCGCCTCACCGCCGGGCCGCACGAGTTCACGCTGAAGTGGCTCAACCCGCCCGCGAAGATCACCGGCAGCAATCGCACGCTCTCCGGCCTGCGCCTCCGCCTGCTCGGCCCGACCGACACGCGCACCGAACTCCAGCGCCGCCTGGCCGTCGTCATCGGCAACGCGACCGGCGAAGCCCGCGCCCGCCTCGTCGCCAATTCCTTCGTCAGCCGGGCCTTCCGCCGTCCGGCCACGCCCGCCGAGCTCACGCGCTACGTGCGCGTCTTCCTCGACGGCGAGAAGAGCGGCGGCAGCTGGGAAGCCGGCGCCCAGGCGATGATCGCCGTCGTGCTCGCTTCGCCGAAGTTCATCTTCCGCGCCGAACAGGACGAGGCCCCGACCGCCAAGGACGCGCATCCGATCAGCGAGTTCGCCCTGGCTTCGCGCCTCAGCTACTTCCTCTGGGGTTCGATGCCCGACGACGAGCTCTTCCAGCTCGCCTACGCCAAGAAGCTTTCGGCCAACCTCGAGGCTCAGACGCGCCGCCTGCTCAAGGACCCGCGCTCGCGCTACCTGACCGAGGGCTTCGGCCTCCAGTGGCTCCAGCTCCGCCAGCTGTCCACGGTCTCGCCCGACCCGACGATGTTCCCGGCCTTCAACGACGCGGTGCGCACGTCGATGATCAAGGAGACCGAGCTCTTCTTCGCCGAGATCGTGCGCGAGGACCGCAGCGTGCTCGACCTGATCGACGCGGACTTCACCTACCTCGACCGCAATCTATCCCAGTTCTACGGCATTCCGGCCGACCTCCCGCGCACCCGCGGTCCTTCGCCCTTCGTGCGCGTGACGCTCCCCAAGGGCGAACGCGGCGGCATCCTCACCCACGCTTCGATCCTCACGGCGACCTCCAATCCGACCCGCACGTCCCCGGTGAAGCGCGGGAAGTGGATCATGGAGCAGATCCTCGGCTCGCCGCCGCCGCCCGCGCCGCCCTCCGTCCCGACCCTCGAAGGCCAGCCGCTCAAGGGCAACCTCCGCCAGCGCATGGAGCAGCACCGCGCCGACCCGGCCTGCGCCTCCTGCCACACCCGCATGGACGCCATCGGGTTCGCGTTCGAGAAGTTCGACGCGGTCGGCCAGCTCCGCCAGAGCGACGAGGGCCAGCCCATCGACCCTTCCGGCAAGCTCCCCGACGGCCGCGCCTTCGCCGGCGCGGGCGAGTTGAAGAAGCTCCTCCTCGCCGACCGCGAGAAGGTGGTCCGCAACCTCGCCTCCAAACTGCTGACCTTCGGCCTCGGCCGCGGGCTCGACTACTACGACGGTCCGGCGGTCGATAAGATCACCGAAGCCGCCCTCAAGGCCGACGGCCGTTTCTCGGCCCTCGTCCTGGGCGTGGTCCAGAGCGATCCTTTCCGCCTCCGCCGGGGAACCTCTCAGGTTGAAAGCGGGTCAGAAGCTCTTAAGAAGTAAGCACTCCGCCATGCCGTCCGACCTCCTCCATCGCCGCACCGTCCTCAAGGGACTGGGCACCGTCATGGCCCTGCCGTGGCTCGAGGCGATGGGCGTCCAGACCGGCTGGGCCGCGGGCAACACGCCCGTGAAGCAGGCCGCGCCGAACCGCATGGCGATCCTGTACGTCCCCAACGGCGTGAACATGGACGGCTGGCGCGTCGGCAACGAAGGCTCCCTGCCGTCCAAGCTCCCGGCGATCCTCGCGCCCCTCGCGGCGCACAAGTCCGACTTCTCCGTGCTCACCGGCCTCACGGCCGACAAGGCCCGCGCCAACGGCGACGGCGGCGGCGACCACGCCCGCGCGATGGCCGCCTTCCTCACCGGCGCCCAGCCCCGCAAGACCGACGGCGCCAACATCCGCGCCGGCGTCTCGGCCGACCAGCTCGCCGCGTCGCGCATCGGTGACCGCACGCGCCTCGCCTCCCTCGAGATCGGCACCGAAGCCAGCAAGCTGGCCGGCGGCTGCGACTCGGGCTACTCCTGCATCTACCAGTCCAACATCTCCTGGCGCTCGTCGACCCAGCCGATGCCGAAGGAAGTGAACCCGAAGCTGATCTTCGAACGCCTCTTCGGCGCCGGCACCGACGTCGAACGCCAGCGCCGCGACGCCCAGCGGAAGTCCGTCCTCGACGCGGTCCGCGAGGATTTCCGCGAGCTCAACGGCCGCCTCGGCGCCGACGACCAGCGCAAGCTCGACGAATACTTCACCGCGGTGCGCGAGATGGAGCTGCGCATCCAGAAGTCCGGCACTTCCGGCCAGCCCAAGGTCCCCGCCGGCGCGCCCATCCCGAAGGGCATCCCGGAGAGCTACGCCGAACACCTGCGCCTGCTCGCCGACCTGATGGTCCTCGCCTTCCAGACCGACACGACCCGCGTGGCCACGTTCGTCCTGGCCAATGAAGGCAGCAACCGTTCGTACCCGTTCATCGGCGTGCGCGACGGCCACCACAGCATCTCCCACCACGGCCATGACCCGGTGAAGCTGGCGAAGATCCAAGACATCAACGTCTTCCACGCCACGCACCTCGCGTACCTCCTCGAGCGCCTCAAGTCGGTGAAGGAAGGCGACGGCAACCTCCTCGACCACTCGATGATCGTCTACGGCTCCGGCAACGGCGACGGCGACCGTCACAACCACGACGACCTCCCGATCCTGCTCGCCGGCAAGGGCTGC
>Ga0194123_10000133_pt1 | contig 147634 bp, 144 predicted proteins | sample TA2MahsurfametaG_5_FD_155479 | JGI IMG/M metagenome (GOLD analysis project Ga0194123, IMG submission 155479) | Freshwater microbial communities from Lake Tanganyika, Tanzania - TA2015023 Mahale A surface | ecosystem: Environmental > Aquatic > Freshwater > Lake | place: Tanzania: Lake... | reverse complement strand
AAGGGTCGCATTGAGGGAGTCCGGATGGTCGAACGCGAGATCAAGGACGTGCTGGTGATCGGTGCCGGTCCAGCGGGCCTCGCCGCCGCCATCGAAGTCGCGAGCGCGGGGCTGGCGTGCGTCTGCGTCGACCGGCTGGGCCCGGGCGGAGCGCTCATCAACCTCGGCGCGATTCACGAGTTTGGCGAGGATATTGCGGGTCCGGATCTGGTGGCACGCCTGACTGATCAGGCGACGGCGGCGGGCGTCGAGCTCGCGTTTGGCGAGATCGTCACGCTGGAACAGGGCGCGGCCTGGACAGCGCGCACCGACTCGGGCGAGAGCTGGAGTGCGCACGTCGTCATCGTCGCGACCGGCCTCCTGAAGGGCCGTCTGGGTCTCGCCGACGAGGCGGATTGGGAGGGGCGTGGCCTCTCTCATTGCGCGATCTGCGACGGTCCCCTCTATGCCGGTCAGCCCGTGGCCGTTGTCGGTTCGGGGGGCTGGGCTGACCATGAGGCGGCCGAGCTCCAGGCGCTGGGCGCGATCGTGACACGCGTGTCAGTCGACCAACCGGTCATCTCCTTGGAAGGCACCGACGGGCTGGAAGCTCTGGTCCTCGAGCGGGCCGGCAACCGGGTCCGCGTTCCCGCTCGAGCAGCGTTCGTCTACCGGGACGAACGCCCTTCCCTCGACTTCGCGCCAGAATCGCTTGCGCGCGATGGCAGCGGGCATATCGTGGTGGATGGGAACGGCCGCACCGCCCTCCCCTCGTTGTTCGGCGCGGGCGATGTGCGCGCCGGCAGTTCGCGGCACGCCAAGGCCGCACTCGAGGACGGGCGACGTGCCGCAAGGGCCGTGATCGCGGCGCTGAAGCGCCAAGTTCAGTAAGGAGGTTGCATCATGCGCATCTACAATCCCGGCTTCGCGCTCGCGGCGGCCGGCGGTGAGAAGATCGATCTCAAGCCCGTCGACTGGAAGAGCGATGCCATTGCGCTTTTCTCGAATTCCAAGCCGAACGCGCGCGAGCTGCTCGATGGGCTGAAGGCGAAACTGTCCGGCCTGCGGACCGTCACCAACATCGACTATGTCGCCAAGAACAGCGCCAGTCAGCCGGCGCCGTCCGACCTTATCGAGAAGGTGGCGGCCAACTATCGGGGAGCCTTGCTCGCCATAGCGGATTGAGGGAGCTGTTCATCGTGGAGTTTCCACGACAGCGTCGAACTCGAGAAGCGCGGCGTCACGGCCTACGTGATCGCCACCGAAACCTTCAAGCCCCTGGTGCTGGCGCAAGCCAAGGCCCGCAAGATCCAGCCGCGCCTGATCGTGGTGAAGCATCCGCTGGGCGGCCTGAACGCGGCGGAACTCGGCGAACGCATTGAGGCCGCCTACAAGGGCCTGAGCGAGGCGGTTTCGGCATGACGAATCTCGCGGAGCAGGAGTTGATCGATGTCGGCGACATGGATGTCGTCGCCTTCAACGATTTCGCCGCCGAGCAAGGATGGAGCGACGGTCTGCCGCTCTATCTCCCGACTGAACAGGCGGTGCTGCGGATGGTCGAGACGGTGCGCGGTGACAACCGGCCCTTCGCGCCGATCTCGCCACGCCAGGTATTGCCCACACTGCACGGACTCGCCGCCAACGCCGTGATGGCGGGCTGCCGGCCGGAGTACTTTCCCGCGGTGACGGCGGCGCTGCGCGCAGTACTGGACCCCGACTACAACCTGCATGGCACGCTCGCCACGACGCACCCGTGTGCACCGATGCTCATGGTGAACGGACCCGCCCGGAAGAACCTCGGCATCAATTGCGGGTCCAATTGCTTTGGCCAGGGCTGGCGTGCCAACGCCGCGATCGGTCGCGCACTGGCCCTGATCCTGCTCAATGTCGGCGGTGCCAAACCCGGCGAGATGGATCGCGCGACCCAGGGATCTCCCGCCAAGTACAGCTACTGCTTCGGCGAAAACGAGGAAGAGAGCCCCTGGGAGCCCTACCATGTGCGGCGCGGCTTCGCGGCCTCCGATAGCGTGGTGACGGCGATGTCGGCTGAGCCGCCGCATAACATCAACGACCATGGCAGTACCTCGGGCGAGGGGCTTCTGACGACCATCTCGAACACCGTGGGCCAGCCCGGCGCCAACACCATCTATGGCCGAGGTCCTCTATTCGTCGTTCTTGGACCCGAGCATGCCCAAACCCTGCACCGCGACGGCTTCACGATCGAAACCATGCAGGAGGAGATCTGGCGGCGCTCGCGCGTCCACGTCTCCAAGGTCTCGAAGGAGAACCAGGAGAGCTACGCCGGCTTCAATCGGCCGCGCGAGGGCGACTGGTACCCGCTGACCCCCTCGCCTGCCGACATCCACATCGCGGTCGCGGGCGGCGCCGGCAAGCATTCGGCCTTCATCGCCTCGTTCGGCGGCACCAAGGCGTCGGCGGTGCGTATCGCTCCATGACCGGCTGGGGCGGCTGGCCGGTCGTCGGCGAGGATGCGTCGTTCGACAGGGCCCAGGCATTGTTGCGCGAGGCCGAGCTGGGCGATGGGCTGCCGCTCGTCCCGCCCACGGAACGTCGCTTGCGGGTGATGCAGGCGGGCATCGCCGATCCGACCGCCTCACGTGGCGCCCTGCCGCCGCTGTTCGGAGAACTCGCGCCCGACGCCGTCGCCTACCAGTGCGTAATCGCCGGCGCACCGACGGGCGCCTTGCCTGTCGTGATGGCGGCCGCCGAGGCGATGCTCGACCCCTCTTTCAATCTGCTGGGCATCGCCACGACCACGGGCACCGCTGCGGTGGCGCTCTGCATCCACGGACCCATCGCCGCCCATCTAGGTGTCTCTGCCGGCACCAACTGCCTGGGACCCAACGAGGGTGCGAATGCCGGGATCGGGCGGGCATTGCAGCTGGTTCTGCGCAATATCGGCGGCGCCCGGCCCGGCGTGGGCGACATGGCAACGATGGGCCAGCCTGCCAAGTTCTCGCTCTGCTTCGCTGAGCAGTCCGACAGCCCTTTCCCTCCTCTACCGGTGCGTCGAAACCTGCCGCGCGACTCCGTCACGGTGCTGGGCATTTCGGGGACTCAGGAACTCCTCCCGGCCGACGGCGAAGGCGATACGCCCGAGGCCATCCTGACGCCGGTGGCGCGTGCCATGTCGCTCGCCCTCGATAGCGGCGGTGGCCGTCGACGCAACGAAGCGGGCGAGCAGGTGCTGCTGCTTCCGCCCGAACTCGCCCACAAAGTCGCGGCGCGAGGTTGGGATCTCGCGGCGGTGCAGCGCTACCTCTTCGAGGCGGTCGGCCGGATCGCGCGCGCACCGGAAGCCATCCATCCGATCGTGACCGGCGGCGCCGGCATCAAGATGACGTATCTGCCCCTCTGGGGCGGCGGCACCGCCACCGTCACACGCGGCGTCTGACGGTCAGTCCGTCCAGCCCAGCCAGCCACTGATCCCGCGGCCCATGATCGACGCCCGATCAGCATCAGACAGACCGGGCAGCGCGGCGCCGAAGAAGTCGATCGATTCCCGATACGAGCACGGCAGACGAGAATAGTCGCTGCCCCAGAAGCTGCGCGCCGGCCCAAAGGCATCGACAACGCGACGCAGAGGCTCGTGCAGCGCCCGAAACGGGTAGCGGTCTCGGGTGTAACAGGGCAGCGCGCTCGTCTTCACCGCGATGTTGGGACGGCGTGCCAGCACCAGTACCTGGTCGAGGGTGGCAAAGTTCAGCGCTTCATCGACATCGTGGCCGCTCTTGAGGCCGAGGTGGTCCAGCACCAGCCGCAGTCCGAGATGGCGCTCCGCGATACCGTCGAGCAAACGCAGATACTCGTGATGGAACAACGCCATGATCGGAATGCCCTCGCGCTCGCAGGCGCTCCACACCCAGTCGAAGGCACCGTCCAGCAACGGCTGCCGCAGGATCGGCGTATGGAATGTGAAGCGCATGCCGAGCATTCCCGGCTGGCGCCTCCAGCCCGCCAAGACTTCCCTCGCGTCCGGCTGGTCGGGGTTGAATCGCCCCATGACAGCGAATCGATCCGGGTGGGCACGCGCCGCCGCGATCGAGAGATCATTGCGATCCCCTTCCCAGGATGGCGGCACGAGTATCGCGCGGGCGACGCCGGCCTGGTCCATCGCGCCCAACAGCTCGTCCTTGCCCAGCGGCTCGCGGTGGGCGGGCGCGCCCCGCCCCGGCCAGGGTCGCGCCGGCGTATCGGCGGCCCAGATATGAACTTGTGCGTCGACGATCTTCATTGCGCCTCACGCCTTGGGGTACTGGTGGTCGCCGGTCCGTGTGCGAAGCACCGGGCCCTGCATCGTCTCTTCCCTGCAGGGCCGTGAACGCTGCCGCGAGTGTCGCGCGCATGCCCAGTAGACGCCAGTCCGCTTTGCAGGTGCCGAGCGTGCCTGTTAAGACGCGGCAGTCTCGCCGGAGGAACCATGTCCAACGCCGCCACCCCGCTTCGCAACCTTGCCAAGGGCACGCGTACTGACGCCATGCCGTTCAGCTGGGAGGACCCGTTCCTGATCGACGATCAGCTCACCGAGGAGGAGCGCGCGGTTCGTGACGCGGCACGCGACTATTGCCAGGACAAGCTCATGAGCCGCGTGCTCGAGGCCAATCGCCACGAGAAGTTCCATCGCGAGATCATGAACGAGATGGGCGCGCTGGGTCTCCTGGGCTCGACGTTGCCGGAGAAGTACGGCTGCGCCGGCGCCAACTACACGACCTACGGTCTGGTGGCACGCGAGGTCGAGCGCGTGGATTCCGGCTACCGGTCGGCGATGAGCGTTCAGTCCTCGTTGGTGATGCATCCGATCTACGCCTACGGCACCGAGGAGCAGCGCCAGAAGTATCTGCCCAGGCTCGCGAGCGGCGAGTGGGTCGGCTGCTTCGGCCTCACCGAGCCCGATCACGGATCCGATCCCGGTGGCATGAAGACCCGAGCCGTGACGGTCCCCGGCGGATTTAAGGTTTCGGGTTCCAAGATGTGGATCACCAATTCGCCGATCGCCGACGTCGCTGTCGTGTGGGCGAAGCTGGATGGCGGCGCGATCCGGGGCTTTGTGCTGGAGCGCGGCATGAAGGGCCTGACGACGCCCAAGATCGAAGGCAAGTTCAGCCTGCGCGCCTCGGTCACCGGCGCGATCATGATGGACGATGTGTTCGTCCCGGCGGAAAACATGCTGCCGAACGTTTCCGGACTGGGCGGCCCGTTCGGCTGCCTCAACAACGCGCGCTACGGCATCGCCTGGGGCGCGATGGGCGCCGCCGAGTTCTGCTGGATGCGCGCACGCGATTACACGCTGGACCGCAAGCAATTCGGCCGGCCGCTGGCGGCGAACCAGCTGATCCAGAAGAAGCTCGCCGACATGCAGACCGAGATCGCGCTCGGACTCCAGGCCTGCCTCCGAGTCGGCCGGCTGAAAGATGACGGTCGCGCCCAGCCCGAGATGATCTCGCTGATCAAGCGCAACAACTGCGGCAAGGCGCTCGATATCGCGCGCACCGCCCGCGACATGCATGGCGGCAACGGTGTCAGCGACGAGTACCATGTGATCCGCCATGTCATGAATCTCGAGGCGGTGAACACCTACGAGGGCACGCACGATGTGCACGCGCTGATCCTGGGCCGCGCCATGACCGGCATCCAGGCCTTCAGCTCCGGCCAGTAGGGATGCCCGACGCGGGCTCGATCGCGCTGGTGGTGGCCGGCGCGGCCGTTGCCGGCTTCATGAACGGCCTGACGGGCACCGGCTATGCGCTTTCGGCGCTCGGCTTCTGGCTCCATGCCGTGCCGCCGCAGGTCGCGGCGCCCTTGGTGGCGCTCTGCGCCGTAGGCGGTCACGCCCAGGCGTTGCCGCGAATGGCTGCCAGCATGGATTGGCCGCGTCTGCGCCCGTTCCTGATCGCCGGACTGATCGGCGTACCCCTGGGCGTCGCGCTGCTCGACCGCATTTCGGCGCAACCGCTCAAGCTCACTGTCGGCGCGTTGCTGCTCGTCTATGTCGGCTGGACGGCGATGGTGCGCACCCCTCCGGTCGTACGCGGTGGTGGCCGCATCGCCGACGCCGCGATCGGCTTCGGTGGAGGCTTCCTGGGCGGCCTCGCGAGCATCAGCGGTCCGTTGCCCATCGTGTGGGCCCAACTGCGCGGCTGGGGCAAGGATGAACAGCGCGGCATCACACAGCCCTACAACATGGCGATCCTCGCCTTTGTGCTGGTGGCCGCGGCGGTCGGCGGCCTTCTCGACCTCTCCTTCCTGTTTTGGGCCGCGATAGCGTTGCCGATTTCGATGCTGGGCACTCGCGCGGGGCTCGCCGTCTACGCGCGGCTGAGTGACAGCGGCTTCAGGCGGATCGTCCTCGCCTTCCTCGCGGTGTCTGGCCTCGTTCTGATCGGCACGTCGATCCGCGCGCTAGAGGCGGATCCCGGCCTCGTGCAGGATCGCGGCCAGCCCGGGCGCGTCCTTCGCGGCGGCGTGCTTGCGCTTCAGTTCGGCAAGTGAGCGGGCGTGATACTTCTGCGGTTCCTGCACCCACCGCCGGCCCGCAAGCTCGACCTCGAAGCTTCTGGCATCGCCGGCGATCGCCCGCGCGTTGGCTTCGCTCCAGGGCAGAAACCACGCTGCGACTTCGTCCCGCAGGAGCGGCATCAGTCCCGCGCGCAACGCCGTCCAGCTCTCGAATGGTCCCTCCACCGCCGGCGCCACCATGCGCGCGATCCAGGCCGATACATTTGGCGCCTCCTTGCGCAGGCGGGCACCGGGCGTCGGGTCCGTCGCCAACTCGTAGAACTGGCCCCAGAGTCCGAAGTCCGCCATCGCCGGCCGAGCGCCCAGAAGGTAGGGTCGCGTCGCGAGATGCGTCTCGAGAAGTGCCGTCGCCCGCGCGAAGGACTCTTCGATCAGTGGCGCTGTCGCGGCACTCGATCCCACGAAGCCGAGGCGACCGGTCATGCGTTCCGCGATCGCGGCTCGCGCCGTTGCGACGGCGAGCGGTCCCTGGGGTTCGGCGATCTGACGCGCAATCCGCTCGGCGGTCGCCCAGACATCGGGCGCGCGCGACCAGCGGAAATGGAACATCCACTTGTTGCCCCACTCATCGCCATATTCCTCCAACAGGGCCGAGAGGAAGGTGAGAGTCGGATCTTCCGGCAGAAGCGTCGGTTCGGGCCGCGCCGCGTCCAGCTTCTCCATGATCGGCGTTGAGTCCTGTAGGCCCTCGCTAGCCGGGGTCACAACCAGCGGCACCAGCGGCAGTTTGGCGTACTTCTGGAACTCGGCCTGGGTGGCGGTTGTTCGCAGGATCCACTCATGCGGCAGACCCTTGAAGCGGAACCACGAGCGGACCTTCACCGAATAGGGCGAGAGCTCGGAGCCGTAGATGCGATAAACGTCCGCCAAGTCGCCCCCCGTCAGAACCAGCGCTTGCGCTTCATCCAGAGATAGAGCCCGCCCACGATGCAGGCGGCCACGAACCAGAACCAGAGATACCCGTGCGTCCACCCCAGCTCCGGCATGTTGCCGGCCTCGCGGGAGAAATTCATTCCGTAGATGCCGGCCAGGAATGACAGCGGCATGAAGAACACGGTGATGATGGCCAGCGTCTTCATCACCTCGGCCATGCGGTTGGAGGACTGCATCAAATGCACCTCCATCAGGCCATTGGTCATGTCGCGGTAGCTCTCGACCAGTTCGAGAACCGCCACGGCATGGTCGAAACAGTCGCGCAGGTAGGTTCGCGTCTCCGGCATGATGAAGGGCGTATCGGGCCGCATCACCGCCAGCACCGTTTCGCGCTCCGCCCATTCGATACGGTGGAACGCGACCATCGCTCGGCGGGCCAGATGGATTCGCTCCAGCGTTCCGGTGGTGGGCTTCTCCAGTGTCTCGTCCTCAAGTTCCTCAAGGTGAGCGCTCACTCGCTCGAGTAGCGGAAACTTTCGATCGATCACCAAATCGATCAGCGCGTACACGAGATAGTCGATGCCGAAAGTCCGGAGGCGCGAACCGGCCGTCTGCACGCGTTCACGCACCGGCTTGAAGATGTCGCCCTTGTGATCGTGGAACGAGATCACATAGTTGTCGCCGAAGAAGATGCTGACCTGGCGCGACTTCAGGATCCCGTTCTCGTACACCGGATCGCTGAGGACGATGAAGCCCTGCCCATCGTAGATGTCGAGCTTGCTGCGCTGGTTGGCATGGAACACGTCCTCGAGCGCGAGCGGGTGCAGGTTGAACGCCATCCCCAGATCGCGCAGCATCTCCGAACTGGCGCGGCCTCCGACGTCGATCCAGGTCTTGCCGGGCGTCCCGAGATGGAAGCGGCATTCGTCGACCGTCACCTCGTGCAGGACCTCGCAGTCTTCCTGGCTGTACTCCACCAGCGTGAAGTCAAGCGCCTCCTCACCGACCGGCGCGCGCCCCGCCAGCGTGCCCGGCGCAGTACCGGGCGCGGTATGGCGATGGCTGAGACCGTCGGGCGGCGTCACGGTCAGATCTCGGTCATCACCTGGACGTCGGGCCGGCCGGCAAGACAGTCGCCGAGCTTCCGGCCGAGTTCCTTGAAGTGCGGCGCTGCCCGGTGGGCCGCCAGCGCGGCCTCATCGTCGTACCGCTCCAGCATCACATAGACGGTCGGCTCCGCCGTCTTGTGCAGGGCATAGAGCTTGTTTCCCGGCTCGTTGGCCCGCACCGCCGCCTGCAGGGCGCGCATCGTCGACTCGAAATCGGCATTGGTGCCCGGCTTGATGGTGAGCTTGGCGATGATCCCCAGCATGTCGTTCTCCGTTGTCAGGTTCGTCAGGTCGGCTTGCGCCGGATCAGGTACTTGTGTTCGCCCTCGCAAACGAGGTCGCCAGACTGATTGTGGATGCTGAGCCGCAGGGTCACCACGCCCGTCGTGCGGCCCGGCGCGATCTGTGACACTTCGAGAAGGGGGTACAGCGTATCGCCGCAATAGACCGGCTTCAGGAACTTCGAGGACTGCTCCAGAAACCCGATCAGCGAGTCGCCCAGGACGTGCGGAAAAATGCCGGCGCCCGCCGCGCCCTGGATCGCCACCTGCAGCCCATGCGCGAGCAGGTCGCGGTGCCCGCGCGCCCGGCAATACTCCCGGTCGTAGTGGATCGGATGATTGTCCCCGCTGGCCGACTGGAAGGCCGCGAACAGGGCCTCCGTCTGGGTCCGGGAATTGATGTAGAAGCGCTGGCCGACCTGAAAGTCCTCAAGCCAATGCGTCGGGCCGAAGCGATGCTCCGCCGGATCGAACTTTCCGGTCTGTGGCTCCGCCACGCGGTCCCTCCCCATCTGATGCCGTTCTAGCGCTCGCGCACCTTAGCCAACTGGGTTCCGCCGGGAAACAAATGCCTGAGCCGGAGGCCGCGGCCAAAGCGGACACTCAGGAGGTCGCTGGTGCGCGGCGGCCCATGCTGTCGTAGAGGTCGAGCATGCGCTCGAACCACGGCACCAGCGCGTCGTCCTCGGCCAGCGGCTTGAACGACGAGACAGCGCGGCACCAGAGCAACGCGCTGGCCAGCGCATAGTCCGCCCAGCCGGGATGCTCGCCGCAGAGGTAGACCCCGGTGCCCAACGCGCGGCGCGCGGGGTGAAGCGACGCTCGAAACGCGGGGATCGCACTCTCGCGCGCGGTGCGCTGCACCTCATCGAACGTCCGGCCGGGAAAGCGCTTGCCGCGGGTTTCCAGGAAGTAGGCCCGATCCTTGTCCTCGACCTTGTCGTACAGATCGGCGACCAGCAGCGGAAACAGCCCGGGATGAACCGTCTGGTCCGTCCAACCCGACGCGAACTCGGCGAAAGCGCGGGCCTGGGTGCTCTTGAATAGAGGTCGCTCCGGCCGGGTCGCTTCAAGATGCAGCGCGATCTGCCAGCTATCCTTCACCGGCGTGCCGCCATCATCGATCACCGGCACCAGCGTCGATTGCGCGAATGCGAGTGCCGCCTTGTCGGTGAAGCCGATCGGCACCTCGGTCCAGGCAAGCCCCGTGTGGGCCAGCGCGAACTTCGCGCGCCAGCAGAACGGGCTCGGTCGCCGATCACCCTTCAATCGCAAGTCGTAAAGCTTGATCGCCACCCAAAGCTCCTACTTGCCGTCCAACATCCGAATGATTCCGGAGAAGTCTTTCTCGCTGCTGCCGCCGTTCACGAACAGGCTGTAGAGCTGCGCGGCGTTTGCCCCGAGGGGCGTCGTGGCCCCCGCGGCTTGCGCGGCCTGCTGGGCCAGCATGAGGTCCTTCAGCATCATCGCCGCCGTGAACCCCGCCTGATAGTCGCGGTTGGCGGGCGATGTCGGCACGGGTCCCGGCACCGGGCAGTAGCTGGTGAGCGCCCAGCACTGGCCAGATGCGGTCGACGCCACATCGAACAGCTTCTGTGCATCGAGGCCAAGCCGCTTGGCGAGCATGAATCCTTCGGCCACCGCCACCATCGACACACCGAGGATCATGTTGTTGCAGATCTTGGCGGCCTGCCCATTGCCGCTGCCGCCGGCATGCACGATGTTCTTGCCCATCTGCTGCAACACCGGCTTGGCCCGCGCGAAGGCCGCGTCGCCTCCTCCCACCATGAAGGTGAGGGTGCCCGCCGTCGCGCCACCGACGCCGCCCGATACCGGCGCGTCGATCATCTCCAGGCCCGCCTTGGCGGCCGCCGCCGCGACATGGCGGGCGCTCTCGACGTCGATCGTCGAGCAGTCGATCAGGAGTGCACCCCGGGCAACGTGCGGCAGCACCTCAGTCTCGTAGACCGCGCGCACGTGCTTTCCCGCCGGCAGCATGGTGACCACCACCTCGGCGTCCTTCACCGCGTCGGCGACACTCGCCGCCGCCCGCGCGCCCTTGGCCACCGCAGCCTGAAGTGAAGCGGCCGCGAGGTCGAACCCCGAGACCTGGTGCTGGGCCTTGACCAGATTGGCGGCCATTGGCCCGCCCATGTTGCCGAGCCCGATGAAGGCGATGCGCGCCATGTTCCTTGCCTCCCTGAAGTACCCCGGTCAGTCGAACGTGAGGTCGTTCGCCACCGGTTCGAAATGTGCCGCCACCATGGCATCGGTCACGCCCGCGACGGTGGGCGGATTGAAGCGCGGCTTCTGGTCCTTGTCGATCAAGACGGCCCGCACGCCCTCGAAGAAGTCGTGCCCCGCCTTCATGCAGGCCTGGGACATGCGGTACTCGATGGTCATCGTGTCTTCGAACGACCGATTGGCGCAGCGCTTGAGCTGTTCCAGGGTGATCGCCATCGACAGCGGCGAGAGTTTGCGCAGCGCGGCGAGCTGCTTGCCTGCCCATTCGCCGCCATCGCTTTCCAGATTGGCCACGATCTCCGGCAGGCCGCCGGCCGAGAAGCAGCGATCGATCGTCGCCATCTGGGCGGGAAGTCCGGGGGCACCCGCGTCTTCGGCGAAGCGCGCGATCACGGCGTCAACCGTGCGATTGGCGTCGGCGCCGCCGAGGTCGCTGGCGGCCAGCGCCTCCTGCAGTTCGTCGAGGCGCGCGCTCGGCACGTAGGCTTGCACGATCCCGGCCCACAGCGCGTCCGCGGCCTTCAGGCGATGGCTGGTAAGCGCCAGAAACGTCCCCAGCGCACCGGGCAGGCGCGTGAGAAAGTAACCACCGCCGACATCGGGGAACAGTCCGATCGTGGTCTCAGGCATGGCGAACAGGAACTTCTCCGTCGCCACGGAGTGTGACCCGTGGACGGACAGGCCGACGCCGCCGCCCATGTCGATGCCGTCGATCAGCGAGATCCACGGCTTGGCGTAGCGGTAGATGCGGCGGTTGATGATGTACTCGTCGCGAAAGAAGTCGCGCCGCAGCGTGCCCGCCGGATTGTCGCGCATCTCGCGGTAGAGCCCCGCCACGTCGCCGCCGGCGCAGAACGCCCGATCGCCCGCGCCGCGCACCACCACCGCCTTGACCGCCGGGTCGCGCTCCCATCCCGGGATCATGCGCTCCATCTCGAGGATCATGCCGTGCGAGATCGAGTTCAGGACCTTGGGCCGATTGAGCGTAATCAACCCAAGCCCGTCCTTCACTTCGAACAGGATTTCAGCCTCCGACATCGTGCCTCGCTTCCTTCAAATCGTCTCGCTTCGGCGCACGCCCTCACCCGACCAGCAGTCTGCGCGAAATGATGACCCGCATGATCTCGTTGGTGCCCTCAAGGATCTGGTGTACCCGCAGATCGCGCAGATAGCGCTCGATCGGGAAGTCCTTCAGATAGCCGTAGCCACCGTGGAGCTGCAGCGCCTCGTTCACGATCGCGAAGCCGGCGTCGGTCGCGAAGCGCTTGGCCATCGCGGCCGCCTGGGTCGCCTCCGGCGACTTCTCATCAAGCAGGCAAGCGGCCCGCCACACCAGCAGCCGCGCGGCGTCCAATTCGGTCGCCATGTCCGCGAGCTTGAACTGCGTCGCCTGGAAGTCTGCCAGCGGCTTGCCGAATTGCTTCCGCTCGACCGCATAGCGCGAGGCGGTTTCGAGACAGGCCCGCGCACCCCCCAGCGAGCAGGCGGCGATGTTGATGCGCCCGCCGTCGAGCCCCATCATCGCGATCTTGAAGCCATGCCCCTCGGGCCCCAGCCGATTGGCGACGGGCACGCGGCAATTCTCGAAGATCACAGAGGCGGTCGGCTGGCTGTTCCAGCCAAGCTTGTTCTCCTGCTTGCCGAACGAGAGTCCCGGTGTGCCGTTCTCGACCACCAACGTCGAGACGCCCCCCGCTCCCGGCCCTCCCGTCCGCACCATCACCACATAGATGTCGCTGCGCCCGCCGCCGGAGATGAACGCCTTGGTGCCGTTCAGCACATAGTGGTCGCCGTGCAACTCGGCGCGGGTGGCGAGCGCGGCCGCATCCGATCCCGCGCCCGGTTCGGTGAGACAGTAACTCGCGAAGTGCTGCATCGAGCAAAGCGCAGGCAAGAAGCGGCGACGCTGTTCGCCGTCCCCGAACCCGTCGATCATCCAGGCGGCCATGTTGTGGATCGAGAGATAGGCCGCCGTGCTGGGGCAGGCCGCTGCCAGTTCCTCGATGATCAGCGCCGCATCGAGGCGAGAGAGCGCGCTGCCGCCCACATCGTCCTTCACATAGATGCCACCGAATCCCAGAGCGGCAGCGGCACGCAGGGCCTCGACCGGGAACAGCTTTTCGGCGTCCCATCGTGCGGCATGCGGCAGCATCTCTGCAGTCGCGAATTGCCGTGCGGTATCGCGAAAAGCGACCTGATCCTCGGACAGGCGAAAATCCATGGGGCGCGGATCATATCGGGGGGTCCCCCCCTGTCAAACGCGCCGCATTGCCTGTCGGCGGTTGGCGCGCGATAAGGCGACATGACCCAGCGACACACCACGCTCGGCCGTTTCCCGACGACCCGACTGCGTCGCAATCGGCGCACCGGCTGGTCGCGTCGCCTGGTCGCCGAGACCCGGCTCAGTGTCGACGATCTCATCTGGCCCGTGTTCGTCCAGGAAGGCCGCGGTACGCGCACGCCCGTGGCCTCGATGCCCGGCGTCGACCGCCTGTCGATCGATCTGCTGGTGGAGGCGGCGAAAGAAGCCCGCGATCTCGGCATTCCGGCGCTGGCGATTTTCCCGGAGACCGACCCCAAGGCGAAAACACCGGACGCCCGCGAGGCCTACAATCCCGGAAATCTCGTCTGCCGCGCCGTGTCCGCCGTCAAGAACGCCGTGCCCGACCTCGGCGTCATGACGGACGTGGCACTCGATCCGTTCAACAGCGATGGCCACGACGGCATCGTGCGCGACGGCTACGTGCAGAACGACGAGACGCTCGACGCGCTGATAAAGCAGGCCGTGGTCCAGACCGAGGCCGGCGCAGACATCCAGGCGCCGTCCGACATGATGGATGGTCGAATTGGCGCGATCCGCCGCGCGCTCGACGACAAGGGCCATGTTCATCAGCAGATCATGTCTTATGCCGCCAAGTACGCGTCGGCCCTTTACAATCCCTTTCGCGACGCCATCGGCAGCTCGGGTGCGCTGCAAACGTTAAACAGCGTGCGCGACAAGAAGACATATCAGATGGACGTCGCGAACTCGGACGAGGCGCTGCGCGAGGTCGGCTTCGACATCGAGGAAGGCGCCGACATGGTGATGGTGAAGCCGGGTCTGCCCTATCTCGACGTGGTGCGTCGGGTGAAGGACCGCTTCGGGGTGCCGACCTACGCCTACCAGGTGAGCGGTGAGTACGCGATGCTGCGCGGCGCGGCTGACCGGGGTTGGCTGGACTGGAACAAGGTACTGCTGGAGACCCTGCTTTCGTTCCGCCGCGCAGGGTGCGATGGCATTCTCACCTATGGCGCAGTGGACGCCGCGCGTCTGCTGACCGCCAAGCGATGATCGAGCGACCGACGGCGCGCCTGATCCTGCTCGACCCCGCGGATCGGCTGTTCCTGTTCAAGGTCCACGATCCCGACGTTTACGATCCCGCCCGACCCAGTTTCGATCCAGTCTGGCTGATGATCGGCGGCATGGTGGATCCCGGAGAGGATTGGGAGGCCGCGGTCCTGCGCGAGGCACGCGAGGAGACGGCCCAGATCGTCACAGGCGCCCGCTGGGTGTGGCACCGTTCACGCGTGATGCACTGGCGTGGCAAGCTGGTGCGGCATCGCGAGCGTTTCCTGCTCGCGCGCACCGATCACGACCGGATCGACACGTCGGGCCTCGACGAGCGGGAGCGGAGCTGGACGCGCGGGCACCGCTGGTGGAGCACGGCAGAGATCGCAGCGAGCCCTGAGCGCTTCGAACCGTACGATCTGGCGGCCCGACTGGAAACGCTGCTGCGTGACGGCCCGCCCGCCGAACCGATCGACCTCAGCGCCTGAAGCGTCGCAGTACCGGCACGCTTGTCAGAGACTGTCGACGAAATGCACCAGCACCCGGTCGCTCCACGGCCGGAGATCGTCGGCGGCGTGGAATCCGACATGGCCGCCACCATCAGGCAGCATCGGACACAACGCCGGCAGGCCGGCCCAATCGACGCCGCGATAGATCGATGCGGGAATCCAGGGATCGTCGCCCGCGGCGAGAACCAGCGTCGGTACGCGAATTCCGCCCAGGAAGCGGAGCGGCTTGCAGCGCTCGTAGTAGTCCTCGGCGCCTGCGAATCCGTGGCGTGGCGCGATGAAAACTTCGTCGTAGTCCCAGATGGTCTGCGAGCCCAGGATCGCGGCCCGTTCCGCCACCTCAAGACGCGCGCCCTCCGCGGTGGCATCGCGCTTCATCTGGCGCAGGAGCCAGGCGTGGTAGAGCCGGTTGCGACCGCGCAGCATGTGTTGGCACGTGAGCGATAGATCGATCGGCGCGCAGACGCTCGCAGCCGCCACCAGCGGGGCGGCGGCGCCCTCCTCGCCCAGATACTTCAGCAGCATCGCGCCACCCAGGGAGTAGCCGATCGCCACGACGCCATCAGCCGTGAGGGACGGGTCCAGGAGCGACATCACCGCGCGGAAGTCCTGGCTGCGCCCCACATAGTACTGGCCGCCGCAGGTCGGGCGTGACGGCCCGGCGCCGCGCAGATTGAGACGCAGCACTCGGTAGCCCGCATCGCGGAACGACCGCGCCGCGCTCAGCAGGTAGGCGCTCGTCTCGCAGCCGGTGAGCCCATGAATCAGGATCACCAGCGGCGCGCCCGGGCGCGGCGTCTCCGGTCGGTCGAGGCGCGCAAGCAAGCGATCGCCCGTCCCGTCGGGCATCGCGAACTCCAGTCGCGCGGCGGTGGGCAGCACCGGTGGTGGCGCCCCGCCCAGTCTGGTGGCGAGCGTCTGCAGGTCGCCGCCCCACCAGGGGAAGCGGGCGCGAAACGGTGGCGGCTCGGGCAAGGCGATGGACGGCGACACGGCGATTCCTTATTCACGGGACGCAGTCAGATGGCAACGTCCTCTCCCGCGCCGGGATCGCCGGCTCTCGGCGTCCTGTACGCGGTCACGGCCGCGGTGTTCTTCAGCACCGCCGGTTTCATCGTCCGCCGCCTCGATCTGCCGGCATGGGACGTCTCGCTCGCCCGATCGGTGTTTCTCGGGGTGACGCTGCTCCCGCTGCTATGGTGGACTCGCCATCAGGTGATCGCCGACGCGCGCCATGCCGGGTTTGCTCTGGTGCTGAGTGGTGCCCTGCTCGCCGGCTCTTTCGTGGCCTTCATTCTGGCGCTAGGGCTCGCGCCGGTCGCCAACGTGCTGATCGTGTTCGGTGCCATCCCTTTCATCACTGCGTTGGGCGCGCGGCTGTTTCTCGGCGAGCCGCTTCATCGCCATACGCTCGCCTGCATGGCCTTGGCCTGTGCGGGTTTGGCGCTCAGCGTCGGTGGATCGCTGCAAGCCGGCGCGCTGGCCGGCATGGCCCTCGCCTTCGTGGTCTCGCTCTGCATGGGCGCCAACTACGTTGTCGTGCGCGCCCGCCGCGATGTCGGCATGGTGCCCGGCATCGCGCTCGCGTGCCTGTTTTCCGGCCTGGTCGCGCTTCCCTTCGCCAGCTTCCAGACGCCCCGCTGGGAAGAGATTCCTTGGCTGTTGGCACTCAGCCCGGGCCAGCTCGGCATCGGGCTGTTGCTCTATGTCGCGGCGCTGAAGCACATTCCCGCCGGTCGGGCGGCGCTGCTCGGCCTGCTCGAGCTGGTGCTGGGCCCGATCTGGGTCTGGCTGCTCGACGGCGAGACGCCAGGCCCTCTCACCCTGGCCGGTGGCGGACTGGTCATCACTGCGGCCGCGCTCAATGTGTGGCTGGATTCGCGGGATGCGCCCGGTTAGGAAACGGCCATGAGCATTCCCGCCCGCCGCGGCCCCCTCGAGGGCATTACTGTCGTCGATCTCTCCCGCATTCTCGCGGGCCCCTACTGCACCCTGATGATGGCCGAGCTCGGCGCCAGAGTGATCAAGGTCGAACCGCCCAAGGGCGGCGACGACGCGCGCGCCTACGGCCCGTTCGTGCAGGGCCGCTCGACCTATTTCGCGTCGGTCAATCGCGGCAAGGAGTCGATCGCGCTCGATCTCAAGGCGCCGGCCGATCGTGCCGTGTTCGAGAAGCTCTTGGCCCGCGCCGACGTCATCGTGGAGAACTTCCGGCCGGGCACGATGGAGAAGCTTGGCTATGGCTGGGAGCAGCTTCACCCCAAGTACCCAAGACTGATCTATGCCGCCGCCTCGGGGTTCGGCCACACAGGCCCCAACTCGAAGGACCCGGCCTACGACATGGTGGTCCAAGGCATGGGCGGCATCATGAGCGTGACCGGCTATCCCGAGGTGCCGCCCGCGCGCGTGGGCGTCTCGGTCGGCGATCTTGGCGCGGGGCTCTACACCTGCATCGCGGTGAACGCGGCGCTGGTGCATCGCCTGACGACCGGCGAGGCGACCAAGGTCGATGTCGCCATGTTCGACTGCCAGCTCGCGCTGCTGGAGAACGCGATCATGCGCTACACGGTGGAGGGCGAGATCCCCGGGCCGCTCGGCGCCCGCCACCCCACGATCACACCCTTCCAGGCGTTTCGCACGGCTGACGGGTTCATCATCATCGCCGCCGGCAATGACGGGCTGTTCGTAAAGATGTGCGAGTCGCTCGGCCATTCCGAGTGGGCGGCGAACCCCGACTACAAGACCAATGCGTTGCGCCTCAAGCATCATGTCCGGCTGCAGGGCGAGATCGAGGCGGTGCTGGCCGCGCGCGGCACGGCCGAGTGGATCGCCATCATCGGCAAGGCCGGCGTGCCCTGCGGGCCGATCAACAATGTCGAGCAGGCGCTCGCTCATCCGCAGGTCGCCGCGCGCAACATGCTGGTCGAGGCGCCCGATGGCGCGGGCGGCACGCTGAAGCTCGCGGGCAATCCGCTGAAGCTCTCGGCCTTCGCCGATCCGCCGACGCGGCCCCGTGCTCCCGATCTCGACGCGGATCGCGCCGCCATTCTCGCCTGGATCGGCGGCTGAGCATGCGTCTGGCGATCGCGATCGGGCTGGGCCTGCTGAAGGTCACGGGCGGGATCGCGATCGGCATCGCGATGTTGCTGGTCGGGACCTGGCTGCACGTCCAGGGCAGTCTGCCCGCCTACTCCGGTCGCCTCGAAGCCAAGGGACTGAAGGCGCCGGTCGAGATCGTGCGTGACGCCAATGCGGTGCCGCACATCATCGCCGGCTCACTGGAGGACGCTGCCTTCGGCCTCGGGTTCGTGCACGCACAGGATCGTTTCTGGCAGATGGAGCTGATGCGCCGCCTCGGCCAGGGACGACTAGCTGAGCTGGTGCCGCCGCGGCTGGTTGGACAGGGCCTCATCGAAAGCGACCGCACGATGCGCGGGCTCGGAGTCTATCGCCGCGCGGCCGAGAGCGTTGCCGCTCTTTCGCCGGCCACCCGCGCCACCGTCGAAGCCTATGCGGCGGGCGTGAACGCCTGGCTCGCCGATGAGGACCAGCAATTCGGCCTGGAACTCACCCTCGTGAAGCTCCTCGCCGGTGGCGACTACCGACCCGAGCCTTGGCAGCCGGCCGACTCGCTGGTCTGGGCGAAGATCATGGCGCTTGGGCTGGACGGCAACTGGCGGGGTGAACTCCTGCGCTTGCGGCTAGCCGCCAAGATCGGTGTCGATGCCACGCAGTCGCTGCTCAACAGCCGCGGCGAAAGCGCCGACGCGACGCTTCAGCTCGCGCTGCAGGCGATGCGCGACGCGCCGCTCGACCGACTCTGGCGCGAGACCGGCAATCACGCGACCACGCGCCGCGAGGCATCGAATGAGTGGGTGCTGTCCGGCGCGCGCACCCTCTCGGGTAAACCGCTGCTCGCGAACGACCCGCATCTCGGTCTCTCGTTCCCCGGCACCTGGTACCTCGCGCGACTGGTGGGGCCAGGCTTCGATATTCGGGGTGCCACCTCGCCTGGGTCACCGGGGGTAGTGCTGGGCCACAACGGCACGATCGCGTGGGGATTCACCACGACCGGCCTCGATAGCCAGGACCTATTCATCGAGCGCGTCGATCCCACAAACCCCGCGCGCTACATCGCACCGGAGGGCGCGCGGCCCTTTGCGGTGCGTGACGAGACGATCCGCGTGCGTTGGGGCGAGCCCGTGACGCTCAAGGTTCGTGAAACGCGGCACGGGCCGGTGATCGACGACTTCATCCGGCGCGCAGACGGACTCGCCCCGGCGCAGCATGTGCTTGCCCTGCAGGCGACCGCGCTCGATGGCGCCGACACCTCACTTGAGGGATTCCTGCGCCTGGGGCTCGCGCGCAATTGGGAGGACTTCCAGGCGGCTGCCCGTCGCATCGTCTCGCCGATGCAGAACATCGTTTACGCGGACACCGGCGGGAATATCGGTCTGGTATCGCCGGCGCGGGTGCCGATCCGCCGCCAGGGCGATGGCAGCGTGCCGGTGCCCGGCTGGACAGGCGATCACGACTGGGCGGGCTTTGTGCCTTTCGAGGAGCTGCCGCGGCTCTACAATCCGCCGGGCGGCCTTATCGTCAACGCCAACGCCCGGCTGGTGCCCGACGGCTACCGCCACCTGATCGCCAGCGACTGGGCGGAGCCGTGGCGGCAGCGGCGTGCTGACCGCTTGCTGCGCGAAGTCCAGCGCCACCCTGTCTACGGCATGATCGCCGCACAGGCCGACAATCTTTCGACCGACGCCGCCGAGCTCCTGCCGCTCCTGCTCGCACCGGCCGCCCGATCGGTTCGGGCCGCCCGCGCTCTCACCCTGCTCGGCAACTGGAACGGCTTCATGTTGGCCGGCCGGCCCGAGCCCATGATCTACGCCGTCTGGCTGCGCGAGCTGCAACGCGGCCTGATCGCCGATGAGCTGGGTGAGGACCTGTTCCTCGACGTCGCCGGCCCCAATGTCGGGTCAATTCTGCGCATTCTGCGCGAGCAGCGCGGGTGGTGCGACGACGGCACGACGCGCGAGCAGGAAACCTGCGACGACATCATCGCCCGCTCGCTCGACCGTGCGCTCGACTGGATCACGCGGCGACACGGGCCGGACATGGACCGGTGGCAGTGGGGCGACGAGCACCGCGCCGCCCATCGCCATCCCCTGTTCGATGCCATTCCGCTCTTGCGCGAGCTTGCCTCGGTTCGCTTCCCGTCCGACGGCGGCGCCCACACCCTCAATCGCGCGAGCTATTCGCTTCGCGGCGAGCGCGGGCCGTTCGAGGCCACGCATGGTGCGGGCTATCGCGCGGTCTACGATCTCGACAACCCCGACGGCAGCCGCTTCGGAATCCCGCTCGGCCAGTCCGGCAACCTCGCCTCGCCCTGGGCGCGCCATTTCGTGGCGGGATGGAGGACGCTCTCCTACATCGCGATCTCGGGCACCCGCGCCGAGATCCAGCGCACCGCCATCGGAACCTTCTCGCTCCAGCCGCGCTGAGATCGCGGACTCAGCGAGGCCGGTCCCCGGCCAGTGTGATCCGGTGCATGACGCGACGGTGGCCGTGATAGTCGTTCACCGGATTGTGCATGGCAGCGCGGTTGTCCCAGAAGGCAAGCGACCCGACGCGCCAGGCGAACCGACAGGTGAATTCCGGTCGCGTCTGGTGCGCCCAGAGGTAGCGCAACAGCGGCTCGCTCTCGACGTCGGTCCAGCCTGCGATCCGCACCGTGTGCGCGTCACTGGTGTAGAGCGCCTTGGCACCTGTCTCGGGATGGGTACGCACCAGCGGATGCTCGGCCGTCAGCACCTTCAGCTCTTGCCCCGCCTCCTTCAGGCGATCCTCTCGAGTGCGCGAGACCTCGGCTTTGGCTGAGCTCGACACGCCCTTCAACCCGTCCAGTGTGCGCTTCAGCCCCTCCGACAGCGCCTCGTAGGCGAGATACTGGTTCGCAAACAGCGTATCGCCGCCGAAAGGCGGCACCTCGCGCGCCAGGAGCATGCTGCCCATCGGCGGTTCATCGAGGTAGGTCGTGTCGGAGTGCCAGACGCCGCCGAAATTGTGCCGCTCGTGCTCGAGCTTCACGACCGGTGTGATCAACGGCATCTCGGGCAAGCCCTTGAGCTGTGGGTAGGCCATCGGCGCTCCGAAATGCTTCGCGAACGCGAGCTGCTGCGCCGGTGTGCATTCCTGCTCGCGCAGAAAGATGACCAGATGGTCGAGCAACGCCTGTCGGACCTCTCCGGCGGTTTCCGCGTCGATCCCGCGCGCCAGATCCACGCCCTCGATCTCCGCGCCCAGCGCGCCCGCGATCCGGCGCACCGCGATCCGTCGGTAGTTACGCATCATCTCCGCTCCCGCCCAACCCCGCGACCCACGGCGGCGCGCGCCGCGCCTTGAAGGCTGCCATTCCCTCGCGCGCCTGCGGCCGGCGCAGCAGTCCCGCCAAGGTCGCCGCCGCCTCGTCCATAACCTGCCGATCGTGACCCGACCGACACGCCAGTACCAGCCTCTTTACTGCGGCAAGCGCGTCGGGCTCCTGCTTGCCAATGTCGGCCAGCACGCCCGCGAGCGTTCGCTCAACCGATTCCGCGTCGACGCAGAGGTAGCTGCCCAGACCCCGTCGGAACGCTTCGCCAGCGTCGATCACACGTCCTGTGACCGCGAGATCCCGAACCGTGCCTTCGCCAAGCCGCCGCACCAGATAGGGCAGGATCTGCGATGGAATGAAGCCCGCGCGCGGCTCCGGAATACCAAACCGCGCCGCCGCCGACAGGATGACGATATCGCAGGCGCAAGCCATGCCGAAGCCGCCCCCCACCGCCGCCCCCTCGACGACGGCGATGGTAGCAAACGGCAGAGAATTCAGCCGCTCCATCGCGTCACCGAATTGGCGATAGCCCGCGACCAACGGATCGGCTTGACCGGCCGGCGGCGGCGGCGGCATGTCGGCCATGGTCTCGAAATCCCCGCCGGCGGAAAACCAGCCGCCGGAGCCGCGAAGAACCAGGGCGCGCACCGAGCTGTCGCGGCCCAGCCGCTCGAAGGCGTCCGCCAGCTCCGCCATCATGATCGGCGTGATGGCGTTGCGTTGCTCCGTCCGCGCGAGACGCAGCCGCGCGAGACCGGCTTCCACCGTGAGGCGGATCGTCGTGTAGGCCGTCGCCATGGGCAAACCCTTAGCCAGCGTCTATGCTGCCAACAAGATGAATTGGCTGACGGTTCCGCTCTTTCTGCTCGTGGTGGCATGCGGAGCGCCTGGGCGGGCGCAGAGCTGGTCCGAAGCGCACACGCCGGCGCCCGGCACCACCCAGGTCTTCGGCTTCTATACGGCGGGCTGTATCCAAGGGGCCAGGGCGCTGCCGACCGAGGGCCCGGGCTACGAGGCCATCCGGCTGAGCCGCAACCGCAACTGGGGGCACCCGACGACGATCGACTATGTACGGCAGCTCGCCGATAAGGTCCGCCGCGCTGGCCAGACCCACCTCTACATCCGCGATATCGGTCAGCCGCGCGGCGGACCAATGTCGACCGGCCATTCCAGCCACCAGAACGGTCTCGACGTCGATATCTCCTACGAACGGTCCGCCCGCCCTGCGCTGCCGCCGGCCCAACGAGAGCAAGTCGCGGTCCGGTCGCTGCTGCGTGCCGACCAGCGGGCGCTCGACGACACGGTGTTCTCCGACCAGCACGTGACGCTCCTGCGCCTCGCCGCCGAACCGAAGAATGTGGACCGCATCTTCGTCAACCGCTTCACCAAGAAGCGGCTCTGCGAAAGCGTCACCGGCAATCGCGGTTGGATCGCGCGGATCGTGCCGTGGAGCGGCCACGACAGCTACTTCCATGTGCGCCTGCGTTGTCCGCCCGGCCAACCGCAGTGTCTCGCGCAGGCCGAAATTGGCGGTGACGACGGCTGCGGCGATGCCCTCGACCTCTGGTTCCGCGCGCCACCCAGCTCGAGCCTCTCGATCCCCTCGGGTCCGCGCACCGAGAACCGGTCCCGCCTGCCTCTCGCCTGCGATCGCGTCCTGTCCGCGCCCTGAGCGCGATCCTCGGTCCCGTCACTCGCCCTGTTGGAGGAGCGTGCCGTGGCGGCGGGAGGCGCGGTAGAACCACTGGAAGACTTGGAAGCCGGCGACCAGATAGAGCGCGGAAAGTCCGACGGCGATCGCCATCAGGTCCCAGCGCACCAGCCTATCGGTCATGATGCTGCGCATGCCGTCGAACACATAGGAGGTCGGGACGCAGGCCGCGACCCACTGCAGCCACTCCGGCAGCACCGATACCGGGTAGTAAACGCCGCTCACGGGCAACAGGATGAACACCGCCGCCCACGCAAAGCTCTCGGCGCTTTGGCCCACCCGCATCACCAGTCCCGACATCGCCAGCCCGATCGACCACGAGAACATCTGCAGGATGGCGAAGAACGCCAGCAACGGCAGGCCAAGCGTGTAGATCGAATAGCCAAAGAACGCCCAGGCCATCAGGGAGACCGGGACCATGCCGAGCAGCGTTCGCAACAGGGCCACAATCACGATCCCTGACGCCATCTCCCATGACCGGATCGGGCTCACGAACAGGTGGCCGAGATTGCGCGACCACATTTCCTCGAGGAACGCGATGGACAGCGAGAGGTTGCCGCGCACCACGACTTCCCACAGCAGCAAGCCGGAGAGAAGTATCCCGAACGCCTGCCCCACGAACGAAGTCTGGTGGGCCAGAAACTCGCTCAGGAAGCCCCACATGACCATTTGCACGGCGGGCCAATAGATCGAATCGATCAGGCGCATGGTGGAGCTGCGCCAAAGGTGAATATGGCGCAGCACCAGCGCGAAAATGCGGTCCAGCGATCCGGTCATGCCGCGTCTCCGGTGCGCAGCGAATCGAGCCCCCGACCCCGGCCGCGGGCCATGTCGAGGAAGACCTCTTCCATGTTGTCCCGTCCGAAGCGGCGGATCAGCTCCGTCGGTGAGCCGCGTTCGAACACGCGCCCGGCCTGCAGCAGGATCACGTCGTCGCACAGCCGTTCCACTTCGGCCATGTTGTGCGACGCGAGCAGGATCGTAGCGCCTGTGCTCGCCTGATAAGCCTTCAGATAGCCTCGGACCCAATCGGCGGTGTCCGGGTCGAGCGACGCCGTCGGTTCGTCCAGCAGAAGCACACTCGGCCGGTTGATCAGCGCCTTGGCAAGCGCCACGCGCGTCTTCTGCCCGGCCGAGAGCTTACCGGTCTGGCGGTCGAGAAACGCCGCAACCTGCATCGCCTCGGCAATCTCGGCGATTCGCGGTCCGAGAGGTTTCACGCCGTAGAGCCGGCCGTAGAAGGTGAGGTTCTGCCGCACCGTAAGGCGGTGCGGCAGGTCGACGTAGGGCGACGAGAAATTCATTCGCGGCAGGGCGGCGAATCGCTTGCGCAGCATGTCGGTGCCGAGAATGGCGATCGTGCCCGTCGTCGGTTCCAGCAGCCCCAGCAGCATGGCGATGGTCGTGGTCTTGCCGGCTCCGTTCCCGCCCAACAGCCCCATCACCGCGCCCGGTGCCACGTCGAAGTCGAGCCCGTCCACGGCGACCACCTCGCCATAGACCTTCCTCAATCCCCGAACCGAAACCGCCGTCACCACGATCAACCCCCACCGGAGTGCGCCACTCCGGTGGCGCCCCCTTTGTCCTGACAACGCACACGGACGCGCGACCGTCGCCGCGCGCCTCGCCCGGGAGCGAAAGTCCCGCGCCGCCTAGAGTGCCTTCAGCGCCGTCTCGATGCGGTCCAGGCCCTTGCTCAGGCGGTCGGCACCGGCGGCGAAGCAGAGTCGGATATTGCCCGCCCCACCGGGACCGAAGGCCTCGCCCGGCGCGAGGCCGACCTTGTACTCCTTCGCAAGCGTCTTGCAGAAGCCCATCGTGTCCTGGACGCCGTCCACGGAGAAGAACGAATAGAAAGCCGCCTCCGGCCGCGAGACCTTCACCCGCTTCATGCCCGACAGGCGTTGGAACACCAGCTCGCCGCCGGCCCGGCAACGATCGACCATTTGCTGCAGGAAAGCGTCGCCCTTCTCCAGCGCCGCTATGGCGCCGCGCTGGAGGAACGCGGGCGACCCGGAGGTGTTGATCTGTACCAGCTTGGCGAAGTGATCGCCCAGCGCCGCCGGATGGGTGATCCAGCCTAGCCTCCAGCCCGTCATCGCCCAGGGCTTGGAGAATGAGTTGAGCACGATCACCGGATCCTCGGGCCCGGCCAGCTCGAGGAACGACGGCGCAACCGGCCGCGAATAGATCAGGCGGGCATAGACCTCGTCGGCCATGATCCAGATGCCGCGCTTGCGCGCGAAATCCAGGAGCGCCACCTGCTGTTCGCGGGACATCGTCCAGCCGGTCGGATTGCCCGGTGAGTTGACGAAAATCGCCCGCGTCCGCGCATCGACCGCCGCGAACAGCCGGTCGAGATCGAGCGACCAGTCGCCGCCCTCGCCGCGCGTCATCGAGACGTAGCGCGGCTCGCCGCGCACCAGCTTCACGGCCGAGGTGATGTTCGGCCAGATCGGTGAGACGATCACGATGTTGTCGCCCGGATCCAGCAGCAGCTGGCAGGTGAGCAGGATCGCCTGCATGCCAGAGCCGCTCACCGTGATGCGGTTGTCGGGGCAATCGATCCCATAAACGCGGTTGGTGTAGGTCGAGAGCGCGGCGCGCAGCTCGGGAATGCCCCGTTGCCAGGTGTAGAACGTCTCGCCGGCACGCAAGCCTGCCATCGCCGCCTCGCGCACGAACTCCGGCGTCACGAGATCGCCCTCGCCGAACCACAAGGGCACGACATCGGGGTCGCCGAACACCGTCATGGCGACTTCCGAGATGCCGGTTTCGGCGATGGCGGCGGTGCCACCGGCCAGATCGGCGCCGAGGCCCGGCCGGCGGACGCGAGCTAAGTCTTGCATGACGCTGGCGTACCGTATCGCCCGGGTCGATGCCAGCGACGCAGCCCGCGAGATTTCCTGCGGGGCCCCACGAGCCGCATTGCGAGCCCGCTACTTGGTTGTCGCGGGCAAAGCGTCCCATACTGGACCCATGTCATACGAAGCGCCCTTCGCTGGCCTGAAGGTGGTGGACCTGAGCCAGGGCATCGCCGGCCCCTATTGTGCGATGCTGCTGGCGCAATACGGCGCCGACGTGATCAAGGTCGAGCAACCGGGCGAAGGCGACTGGGCGCGGGTGCTCGGCACCCGCTACGGCGATCACAGCGCTTTTTCCGTCGTCGGCAATGTCGGCAAGAAGAGCCTGGCACTCGACCTCAAGTCGGCGGCGGGCAAAGACGTATTGTGGCGCCTGATCGAAGGCGCCGATGTGTTCATCGAGGGATTCAAACCCGGAACCATCCAGCGCCTGGGCTTCGGTTGGGACGCCGTCTCGGCGCGGGCGCCCCGGCTCCTCTATCTCTCGATCTCGGGTTTCGGCCAGATCGGGCCGCTCGCCGATCGCCCGGCGATGGACCCGGTGTTGCAGGCCTATACCGGCCTGATGATGGAGAATAAGGGCGAGGACGGCGTGCCGCACCGCGTCCCGGTGATCGTGGTCGACATGTCCACGGCACTCTATGCCTTCCAGGGGCTTTCAGCGGCACTGTATGCGCGACGCGACGAGGCACGCGGCCGCTATCTCGACGCCAGCCTCATGCAGTCCGCCGCCGCGCTGCAATCGATCCGGATGATGGCGACGCTACTGGAGGGCGGACCGATGAAGCCGGGGGGCGTCCCCGGTGGCGTGTTCCGCACCGCCGATGGCTGGATGAACGTGGTGGCGATCTCCGACCGGCACTGGCAGGCGTTGTGTCGGGCGCTCGGTGATCCAGACCGCGCGCACGATCTGCGCTTCGCGACGCGCGAGGCACGCTTCACCCATGAGGCAGAGCTCTACGCCTGGCTCAGGCCTGCGCTCGCGGCCCGGACAAGCGGCGATCTCGACATCGCGCTCAGCCGCGAAGGCGTGATGCATGAGCGCCTGCTCTCCTACCCCGAGTTCGTGGCCGAACCCCAGGTCGCGGCGACGGGCCTCTTGGCGTGGCTCAAGCAGCCGGGCTTGCCCGCGCGCGTCCCGCTACCAAACCTGCCCGGCATGACGCCCCCCGGCGACGGCACCGCCCGTGGGACCGCACCCACGGTGGGCCAGCACAGCCGTGAGATTCTGGAGCGGCACGGCTACTCGTTGGTCGAAATCGAGTCGTTGATTGCGGGCGGTACGGTCGGTGCGAAGCCGGCCGTAGCCGGTTAGGTCCCGTCCCGCGGGTCAGCCAGGGCGCAGTTCGCGTCGCGCGACATCACGCAACTGGCCGCGAAACCAGCGATGCATGGGATCGCCGTGCTGGCGTTCGTGCCAGTAGAGGCACACCAGGAAGTTGCGATCCATCGTCGGAATCGGCAGCGGGCTCACCTTCATGTGCTTTTGAACCGGAAGGCTCGCAATCAGGCGCGCGGGGCCAGAGAATATGAGCCCGCTCTCAACGGCGAAGCGATGGGCGACCGCGAAGTACGGAACGCGGGCCGCCACGACGCGTGACCTCCCCAATCGCTCGAGCTCGATGTCGACTGCCGAACGGTCGTCGTCCGGCGTGCCTACCGCCACATGCGGACAAGCCACGAATCCGTCGAGATCTAGAGGCGACATGGTCGCTGGATGAAGTGTCACGAGGCGTTCGCGGAACAGACCTGTTCGGAGGCAGCCGGCGGGAGCGGTTCGTGGCGATTGGATCGAGCAGTCGAGCGTACCATCGACGACATGCCGCAGGTTTGCACCATCACCGCCGACCACGTCGAGACGAATACCGGGCGCCTGCTGCCGCAGCCGCTTCACAAGCGCAGGCAAGAGGACAATTCCTTCGAAGTCCAGCAAACCGACCCGTATTCGTGCTTCGGCGCGCGCCGGAACGAACCGCGGTGGCGCGAGAAGCCCTCCCAGCTCGGATATCTTCTCCGACAGCCCTGCGCTGATCGCTGTTGCTCGCGGAGTCAGGTGATTCTCGTTCCGCCCCCTGACCAGAAGAGCATCGCCGAGCTCAAGCCGGAGGCGGGCGAGCGTTCGACTCATCGCTGGCTGGCTTGTTCGCAGCTCGACAGCGGCGCGGCCAACATGGCGGAGCCTGAGGAGCGCATCGAGAGCGCGTAGGTCGTTTAGGTTCGAGAGCATGCATACCACTATAGATATATTCCCAATATCGTAAACGAACTGGTGACACCCCAAGAGGCGGAATACGTAGACCTCCAGGTTTGCTTACGGAGGTCATCATGGCCACGCTCATACGGCGCCGTCTTGCTCTTGCCTCAGGTTGCGCGACGCTCGCACTGCCACTGGTTGCGGCTAAAGCGCAGGAGACGCGACTACCGCTCGTCGAGACTGCCGGGCTCAACCCGCTGAACGTCGATGTTGGCACCCATGTCTTTCAGGGACGGCAATGCGTTCGGCTCCGCCTCAGCGAAGGCCGCCAACGGGTCGTCATGCAGCAGGCAGTTGGCAACGGCGCCACGATGGCGTTGCTGCCCGGCGAGTACGGCAACGCGACGATCCGCGTCGACATCGCCGCCGAGGTCAATGGTCGAGGCGCGCCCGATTCGCGTGGTTTCGTCGGCATCGCTTTCCGATCCGCTGCCAACGGCGACCGCTTCGAGGCGATCTACCTGCGCATGACCAATGGAACCTTGGCGGACCCGCCACCAGGCCCTCCGCGGAACGTTCGCGCGATCCAGTACATCTCGCATCCCGACTTTCACTTCCACGTCTCTCGGCAGGCATCGCCAGACACCTATGAGAAGGCCGCGCCTGTCGCTATCGGCCGCTGGTTCGCATTCCGGATCGAAGTCGCGGGCACCACAGCCCGGGCTTTTATCGGCGACCAGAAGGTCCTGGACGTTCCCGATCTGAGGCTGGGCGCCGCGGCTCGCGGCCGTATCGGTCTCTGGGTCGATGACGGCACCGACGGCTACTTCAGTAACCTGTCGATCACGCCGACCTGAGAGTATCGGCATCAGGCATCACGAAGGAGGCTTCGGCCCTGCCGCGACGATGCAGGGTGAATGGGGGCGCTGCGGCCCCCTGCCTACCCGGCTGCGCGGCCACACCAAGCTGGCCGTATCGAACAGTTGCCGGCCGCTCCTGAGCGGTCCGATCTGGTGCCAACACAGCGGGATGCCGTTCCGGCCAATTCTGTTGAAATCGCCCCCACCTCTTCGTCATTGCCGGCCGGCGCATTCGGCGCCAAGGTCCGCCCCATGACTCGCATCCTGGTGATCAATCCCAACTCGACCCAAGCGGTCACCGACGGCATCGACGCGGCGATGGCGCCGCTGCGCCTGCCAGGCGGACCAGCGATCGAATGCGTCACTCTGAAGGAGGGTCCACCCGGCATCGAGAGCCAAGCCCATGTGGAGAGTGTGGTCGGCCCGATCGGAGCCATGGTGCGGGCGCGCGACGCGGACTGCTCGGCCTTCGTGATTGCCTGTTTCAGCGATCCGGGTCTCCACGCCGCGCGGGAACTCACGACCAAACCCGTGCTCGGGATCGCCGAATGCGGGATCCTGACCGCCCTCACACTGGGCCAGCGCTTTGGGATCATCGCCATCCTGCGCAAGTCGATCCCGCGCCACCTGCGCTATGTCGGCCAGATGGGACTGGAAGGTCGCCTGGCCGGCGACCGCGCCATCGGGCTTGGTGTGACCCAGCTCCAGGACGAAGCCGCGACCTTCGCGCGCATGGCCGAAGTCGCGGTCGAACTGCGCGACCTCGACGGCGCCGATGTGGTGGTGATGGGGTGCGCCGGCATGGCGCGCTATCGCGACCGGCTCCAGCGCCATGTCGGCCTCCTGGTGGTCGAGCCCAGCCAGGCCGCGGCGGCGATGGCGATCGGCCGCAGCCGGCTCAGCTGGTCGGTGTAGCCCCCGCCTCAGTCGGCGGCGTCGCGCACAGGCCCCTTGGCCTCGGGGAAAACCACCCGATCGTCAGTCCGGCAGTAGCGGTCGGCGAACATGCGGCCGATCGGATGGTAGCGGTCCATGTGTACGCGCATCTTCGCAGGGTCCCACAGCTCGTCGCGGATGTGGAAGCGGATGCCTTCCCCGATCACAAGCTGGCGGTCGTCCTTCACGTTGATGACCTTCCAGGTGCGGCACTCCATCGCCCACGGCGCATCGGCAAGCCTCGGCACGCCGATATCGACCGAGGGTGCGAGTTTGAGGCCGAGCCAGTCGGGCTCGCCGATATCGGGCGGAAAGTCGCCGCTCGAATCGTGCATTGCGCGGGCGAGCGGCTCGTCGGTCAGGTTGACCACGAACTCGCCTGACCGCTCGATGTTGGTCCAAGTGTCCTTGATGCGCCCATCCGGCCGCTTGTTGATCGCGAACATGCAGAGCGGCGGGTCCTCGGCGAAGACATTGAAGAAGCTGAAGGGCGCGGCGTTGACCACACCGGTGGCGCTCTTGCTCGTCACCCAGGCAATCGGGCGGGGCAACACGAAGGCGGTCAGCACCTTGTAGCGATCGTGATGGGCAAGCTCGGCGGCGGTGTATTGCATGGGTCCTCAGTCGGATGGGCGTTCAGGAGCGCGCGCCACGCAAGCGGCGCCCAACGAGTTGCCGGAGCGGCGGGGTCAGTTCTCGGTCTCGATCTCGACGCCCGTGCGATCGGCAATCAGGCGGTAGTGCTCGGGTCGGCGGTGTTTGGCGAAGTTGAAGGTGGTGTTGCGGATATACTCGCCCAACGCCAGGTCGCAATCGTAGGCGATCACCTCGTCCTCCTCGGTATTCGCCTTGGCCACGATCTCGCCGGTCGGCGCCACGATCGCGGTCCCGCCATGCAGCCAGAAGCCGTCCTCGCGGCCCGCCTTGGCCGTCGCCACGACCCAGATCCCGTTCTGGTACGCCGCAGCCTGGATCGAGAGATTGTGGTGGAACACCCGCAGATACGGCGGCTCGTGCGGCGCATAGACGTTGTCGGAGGGCGTGTTGTAGCCCAGCACCACCATCTCGGCGCCCTTCAGCGCCATCACCCGGAAGGTCTCGGGCCAGCGCCGGTCATTGCAAATGCACTGCCCCACCCGCGCCCCGCTGTCGAACATCTTCCAGACGTTGAAGCCCAGGTCTCCCACCTCGAAGTACTTCTTCTCGAGATGCTGGTACGGCGCCGCCGGCCGATGCTCGACGTGGCCAGGCAGATGCACCTTGCGGTACTTGCCGACGATGCGGCCGTCCGGCGCCACCAGGATCGAGGTATTGAATCTGCGCAGCCGACCCGCCTCCTCCACCAGTTCGGCGTAGCCGAGATAGAAGCCGATGCCCTTCTGGCGTGCGAGCTCGAACAACGGCAGCGTCTCGGGGCTCGGCATCTGAGCCTCGAAGTATCGGTCGATCTCGGCCGGGTCCTCGATCCACCAGCGCGGAAAGAACGTGGTGAGCGCGAGCTCGGGAAACACCACGAACGTCGAGCCGCGGCCTGCAGCTTCCTTCAGCATCTCGACGAGGCGCTTCACGACGCTTGCGCGGCTATCCGCGCGATGAATCGGACCCAGTTGGGCGGCGGCGGTCTTGACGCGGCGGGACACGGGACAGTCTCCTCAGAAAAGCGGCTTGGCGGCGAAGCGGCTCATGCCCTTGAGCTCCGGTACAGCCTCACCGCGCGGCTTGGCAGAGTCCGGCGAGGCGCAGGCCAGGAACCGACCCGATCCGCGCTCGGCCGCGAGCTTGCCGTCCTCGACGATCACGCGGCCCCTACTCACGACCGTGACCGGCCAGCCGCGCAGCTGGCGACCCTCGTAGGGCGTGTAGCCGACATTGTCGTGCAGGTCGGCCCAGCGAACCGTGACCTCTCGGTCGGCGTCCCAGATGGCGAAATCGGCATCGGAGCCGACCGCGATGGTGCCCTTCTGCGGATAGAGCCCGTAGAGCCGCGCATGGTTCGTGGCCGAGAGCGCCACGAACTGCTGCATGGTGATGCGCCCTTTCTGGACGCCCTCAGAGAACAGCACCGGCAGCCGCAGCTCGACCCCGGGCACGCCGTTCGCCATTTCCTTGAAGGTGGTCTTGTCCCCCTTGGGAATCTTGCCGCCCACGTTGAACTGGTAGGGCGCGTGATCGGACGAGAAGACCTGGAACGTGCCGTCCTTCAGCGCCTCCCAGACGGCGGCCTGCGCCGCCGCATCGCGCGGCGGCGGACTGCAACACCACATCGCGCCCTCGACGCCCGGCTTGTCGAGATCGTCCGCCGTCAGCATCACATATTGCGGGCAGGTCTCGGCGTAGATGCGCAAGCCCTTGGCCTGAGCCTGTCGGACCGTTTCGATCGCCTCGATCTCCGACATATGCACGATCAGCATCGGCGCATCGACCAGCCGTGCGAGCGCGATCGCACGATGCGTGGCCTCGGCTTCAGCCACGCGGGCATGCGCCACGGCATGGAACTTAGGCGCGCCGTAGCCCTGCTCGACCAGATGGTGCGCCAACCACTTGATCATGTCGTGGTTCTCGGCGTGCACCATGACGAGCGCGCCCTCGCGCCGCGCCAGCGCCAGCACGTCGAGGATCTGGTAGTCGCTGAGCTTCAGCGCATCGTAGGTCATATAGATCTTGAAGGATGTGTAGCCGTCGCGGATCAGCGCCGGCAGCTCCTGCCCCAGCACATGTTCGGTCGGGTCCGAGACGATCAGGTGGAAGCCGTAGTCGATGATCGCCTTAGGGCCGGCAGCGGCGTGATACTCCTTCACCACCTCGCGCAGGGACATGCCGCGATGCTGCGCGGCAAACGGGATGATCGTCGTCGTGCCACCGAATGCCGCCGACACCGTGCCGGAGTAGAAGTCGTCGGCGCACATCACACCCATGCTCGACTTCTGCTCGATGTGGCAGTGGCTATCGACGCCGCCTGGCAACGCGAAGCGGCCGCCGGCATCGATTTCGCGCGCACCGCGTCCCGCGACCTCCCCGCCGACCGCGACGAAGACGCCATCCTTCACCGCGATGTCGCCCTCAGTCTGTCCGGTCTCCGTCACGATGCGCGCGTTGCGCACAACCAGATCGTACGCCGCCATCGCCTACTCCGCGGCCAGCGCCGGCATCCGACCGGCCGCGGCGAGCCGCGCGTCGAGACGACGGATGAGCGAGTCGAGCTCGGCCCGATCGGCAGGCGACAGGCTCGATCCCGGCGCGCGCTGGCGCGGACTGGCGATGGCGCCGCGCCGGAACAGGACCTCCTTGCGCAGGGCGAGCCCCATGCCAGGCTGCTGCTCATGCCGGACCAGCGGCAGGTACAGATCGAAAACATCCTCCGCCTGGTCCAGCTTGCCCGCTCGACTGAGACGAACCACCTCGACCAGCATCTCCGGCCACGCGAAGCCCGTCATCGCGCCATCAGCGCCGCGCCGCATTTCCTGCGGCAGGTAGAGCCCGCCATTGCCCACGAGAATGCTGACCCGCCGGCGACCCGGCTTCTTTTCGTCCTCGCGCACGCGGCTGAGTTTGCCGAGGCCGGGGCAATCCTCGTGCTTCAGCATCACCAGTTGCGGAAACTCCCGCACCAGCCGGTCGAAAACCGATGGTGCCATGTGGACGCCGGTGGACTGCGGATAGTCCTGGAAGACCACCGGAATGTCGGGTCCCAAGGCCTGGAAGGCCTGCGCGAAATAGGTGTGGAGACCGTCATCACCCTTGAGGCCGGGCGTCGGCGCCAGCATCACGCCGGCGGCGCCAGCGATCATCACCTCATGGGCCAGACGCCGGACGGCCTCGAGACCCGGAGCACTCACGCCCACGATCACCTGCTTGTCGCGGGCGCGGGCGATCACGCGCTGGACCACCTGGAGCGACTCCTTAGGGGAGAGTTTGTGCGCCTCGCCCATCATGCCGAGCAGCGTGAACCCATCCACGCCGCAGCGCAGGTAGAAGTCGGTGAGCGTGTCGACACTCCGCAGGTCCAGAGCGCCCTCGTCGGTGAACGGGGTCGCGGCGATGATATAGACGCCCGAGGCGGCTTCGGTGAGCTTGGAAGTCATGGCGCGATCATGCCAGTCTGGCGCCCGAAGGGAAGATCGATATGACCACCAAGACCGTCCGCGTTTCGAAGCTCGACCTGATTGTCGCCTGGGATGAATCCGAGGGCCGCCACGTCTATCTGGAAGGCGCCGACCTCGTCTTCTCGGGCAACGAGATCGTCCATGTAGGCAAGGACCATGCCGGTCCGACGGACGCCACGATCGACGGCGCGGGCTTCATGGCCATGCCGGGCCTGGTGAACGTCCACAGCCATCCCTTCTCCGAACCGGCCAACAAGGGCGTTACCGAGGAGTTCGGCAGCGACAAACTCGGCCAGAGCTCGCTCTACGAATACCTGCCGGTGTTCGGTCTGGATCCCGAATCAGCAGGCCCCTCGACCCAGGTTGCCTTGTCTGAGCTTCTGAAGAGCGGCGTCACTACCATCACCGATCTCTCGGTGGCCCGCGCCGGCTGGCTGGACGATCTCGCCGCGAGCGGCATTCGCGCCGTGGTCGCTCCGATGGCGCGGCAGGGCTACTGGTTCACCAAGAACGGCCACACCGTGGACTATGCGTGGGACGAGAAGGCCGGCGCTCGAGCCTTCGCCGACGCACTCGCGACCATCGACGCGGCGATTGCCCATCCGAGCGGCCGCTTGTCCGGGATGGTCTGCCCCTCGCAGATCGACACCTGCTCGGACGGGTTCTTCCGCGAGAATCTGGCCGAGGCGCGGCGGCGCGGCATTCCCGTCCAGACCCACGCCGCCCAGGCCGTGGTCGAGTTCAACGAGATCGTGCGCCGCCATGGCAAGACGCCGATCGAGTGGCTGGACTCCATCGGCGTGCTGGGCCCCGACCTCATCATTGGCCACGGCATCTTCCTGAATGACCATCCGCAGATCCACTGGCCGCATGGCGACGACTTCGCGCGCCTGCGCGACTCCGGGGCGGCCGTCGCGCACTGCCCGACGGTCTTCGCGCGTCGCGGCATCGCGCTGAACACGCTCGGTCGCTACATGGACGCCGGCATTCCGGTCGGCATCGGCACCGACACGTTCCCGCACAACATGCTCGATGAAATGCGGCTTGCCTGTTACGCCGCGCGGGTCCTCACGGGGAACTACAAGGCGGCCACCACGCGTCACGCGTTCGAAGCGGCGACCGTGGGCGGCGCCGCACTCCTGCGCCGACCCGACCTCGGGCGACTGGCGCCCGGCTGCAAAGCGGATTTCTCGCTGGTCGATCTCGCGCACCCCTACATGCAGCCGGCGCACGAGCCGGTGCGCAGCCTGATCTATTCCGCGGGCGATCGCGCCATCCGCCATGTCTGGGTCGATGGCACGCAGGTCGTGCGCGATGGTCGTGTGCTCACCATCGACGTGGAGAAAGCGACGGCGGGGCTTGTCGCCGGCCAGCGCAAGCGCATCGCCACCGTGGCGAGCCGGGATTGGGCGGGCCGCACCGCCGATCAGCTCGCCCCACCGGTGTTGCGCCGGAGCGAGCGCCTGCCGCAGCAGCGGCCGGTGCGCTGATCAGGCCGAAGGCAGGCCGGAGGTCGTCGAGTACTCGAAGTGAAGCGGCGTGTCGGGCCGCGCCAGCGCGTGGGCGGAGCGCGCCGCGATCGCGGCTTCGGCAAAGCCGGTCAGGATCAGCTTCAGTTTGCCGGGATAGGTCGCGATATCGCCTATGGCGAAGATGCCCGGCCGATTGGTGACCATGGTCGCGGCCTCGACCTCGATCTGGGTGCGCGCGAGCGTTAGGCCCCAGCCGGCGATCGGTCCCAGCTCCATCGCCAGGCCGAAGAACGGCAAGAGTGCATCTGCTTCCAAGCGCCGCGTCGCGCCGTCCAGTGTCGCGACCGTGACGGCTGTGAGTCGGGCACCGTCACCCTCGATGCCGTGGAGTTGGTAAGGCACGACCAGGTCGAGCTTGCCCTCGGCGGCTAGCGCGGCGAGCCGCGCCTCACTTTCGGGCGCGGCCCGGAACTTCGGCCGGCGATGGACCACGCTCACACGTGCAGCGACCTCGGCCAGCGACAGCGCCCAGTCGACGGCCGAGTCGCCACCACCCGCGATCACCACGCGCTTGCCCCGGAACTCCTCGCGGCGGGAGACGTAGTAGTGCACCCCTCTCCCTTCATAGGCTTCGATCCCCGGGAGCGGCGGCCGGTTGGGGCCGAAGGCGCCGACGCCCGCCGCGATCACCACAGCGCTGGCCTCGACAACGCTGCCCCGCGATGTCGTGAGCCGCCAGCCATTCGCCTGCGGCGCAAGCGACGTCACTTGTTGGCCGAGGTGAAAGACCGGCTTGAAGGGCGCGGCCTGCTCCCCGAGCCGCGCGACCAGGTCCTGGGCGTCAATCCGCGGGTAGCCCGGAATGTCGTAGATGGGTTTCTCGGGATAGAGCGCGGTGCACTGGCCGCCCACGGCGTCGAGCACGTCGATGACGTGGCACCTGAGGCGCACCATGCCGCATTCGAAGACGGCGAACAGGCCGACAGGGCCAGCGCCCACAATGGCGACGTCGGTGCGGTGGATCGCGGCCTCGGTCATGGTCCCTGCAAGATGGGGCGACGGGGCCCCGAACGCAAAGGCCCCCGGCCGCAGGACCGGGGGCGAATTGGTAGCTGGGGGCGGACTTGAACCGCCGACCCCGGCATTATGAGTGCCGTGCTCTAACCAGCTGAGCTACCCAGCCATGGGTGGGGGCGGTAATACGGGCGCCAGCGTTGGGGTGTCAAGGAAGCCGCGTCACTTCTCGGCCGTCGACTTCACGTCCCACAGCCGGATCGCTCGCGCGTCGGGATCGGTCAGTTCCGCTCCATAGCCCCAGTAGTTCTTGCGTGGCGGATGGGCGAAAGCGACACCTCGCGCCGCCAGCTCCGCATAGACCTCATCGAAACTCCCGACCTGGAACCACAGAGCCGCGCGGCCAGAAGCTGCATCACCGCTCTCCTCAAGAAAGAGGGCAAAACCACCGGTGTCGTTCAGCGCGACAGCCCGACGCTCTGCGATCTCGAACTGCACTGTCAGCCCAAGCACGTCGACATACCACGCGCGCGAGGCCGCCAGCGACCGCACCTGGAGCGCGAGATGGTCGAGCTTCATCATGCGTCCACCCTCCGGATGAACCCGCCACCCAGCACCCGGCTGCCGGTTTCGGCGTCGTGCACGACGCAAGCCTGGCCCGGGGCCGCACCCATCTCAGGTTCGGCGAAGCGCACGACCAAGTTGGTGCCCTGCCGCTCGATGGTAGCCGGCCGCAAGGGCTGGGTTGACCGGACCCGGACCTGGACCGCGCGCGGCTCCGAAGAGAGCGGTAACGGATCGAGCCAATTCACATCGCCGAGCTCGATGCGATCGCGCCCAAGCGCGGCTCGCGGCCCCACGACGACGCGGCGCGTCGCGGGCTCAAGGCGCAGAACGTAAAGCGGGTCGTTCTCCGTCCCGTCCCGTGCCCCCAGCGCCAGACCGCGCCGCTGGCCGACCGTGAAGTTCACGATGCCATCATGGGTGCCGAGGACGCGTCCTTCGATGTCGACGATCTCGCCCGACTGGGCGACCGACGGCCTGAGTTTGCGCACGACAGCGGCATAGTCGCCGTCTGGCACGAAGCAGATATCCTGGCTGTCGGGCTTGGCCGCTACCGGCAGATCGAAACGCTGGGCCAGCGCGCGAGTCGCGCTCTTCGGCAGATCGCCGAGAGGAAAGCGCAGGAACTCAAGCTGCTCCGGGGTCGTGCCAAAGAGAAAGTAGCTCTGGTCGCGCGTCACATCGGCGGCCCGATGCAGCTCGGCGCCGGCGGGGCCCGCAACACGGCGCACATAGTGACCGGTCGCGAGCGCGTCGGCGCCGAGATCGCGCGCCACCGCCATCAGATCGCGAAACTTGACGGTGCGATTGCACGCAATACACGGCACCGGAGTCTCGCCCCGCGCATAGGCGTCGGCGAAGCTCTCCATCACGTCGGCACGGAACCGGCTCTCATAGTCGAGAACATAGTGCGGCACGCCGATGCGGTCGGCGACGCCGCGCGCGTCATGAATATCCTGGCCCGCGCAGCAGCTGCCCGCGCGGCCGACCGCCGAGCCATGATCGTAGAGCTGCAAGGTAACGCCCACGACGTCGTAGCCCTGCTCGGCGAGCAGCGCGGCCACAACCGACGAGTCCACGCCACCGGACATGGCGACGACCGCCCGCGTGCGGGCGGGCGGCTTGTCGATCCCGAGGGAGTTTGCGGCCATGGCGGGCCCTATATAGGGCGCCGCCGACCCGCGCGCGAGGCTACTGGTCGCGGGTCCGGCTGGTATCGCGAACGGCGCGGGCGACGCCGTTGTTGTCGTAGACGATCTGGACCCGGTCGCCCAACTGGACATCGCCATCGTCGCGCTGCGCGATGGCAACCGTCTGGCCGTTGTCCTTCTGCACAGTGACTTCGATCCCGCGGCCGGTCCCGCCCCGGCTGATCGCGTTGCCTGCGATCGCGCCAGCGACAGCGCCCAACAGGCCGCCGATCACCGCCCCGCCAGTTGACCGCGAGGTGGTGCCGCCGATCACCGCGCCACCGGTGGCGCCGACCACGCCGCCCAGCACCGTTCCCTGAGTGGAGCCGCTACCGCCGCGCAGATCGACCTCCCGGATCGAGACGACTCGCCCGGCTTCGCCGGCTGGCGCCGAGGCCGAAGTCCGCACAACGCCCGGCTCCACGCCGCCGCCGCCCGGCCCGCACGCCGCCAAGGTGGACACCAACAAGAGCGGCAACACCGCAACCCGCACCGATTTCACGACCATGAAAGGCCTCCCGCAGGCAGGTGAATCCACACTGCCATTGGGACCGAATTACGGCGTTCCGGGGCCTTGGGAAAGACCCCGAGCGGGAAAAATCAGTCCCGCTCCTCGATCCAGGCGGCTTGGATGGCTTCGAGGATTTTCTCGTTGGACCGGTTGGGATCGTCCTCAAAGCCCGGCAGCGCCAGCACCCATTTGTGAAGGTCGGTGAACCGCAGGTTCACGTTGTCCGCGTCCGGGTGGTGCTCCTCTAGTTCGATCGCGATGTCGCGCACGTCGGTCCAGCGCAGCTTGCGCATCGGCAGTCTCCGTCGGCCTACTTGTCGACCATCATGTTGCGGGTGGCCGCCGGCAGCTTGACCGTGAGGCCATCGAGTTCGGGCGACATCCGGATCTGGCAGCCCAGCCGCGACGTGTGGGTCAGGCCGAAGGCGAGGTCGAGCATGTCCTCCTCGTCCTCGCTCGCTTCCTCGAGCTTGGCGAACCAGTCCTGTTCCACGATGACGTGGCAGGTCGAACATGCCAGCGAGCCCTCGCACGCGCCCTCGATCTCGATCCCGTACTTGTGGGCGATCTCCAGCACCGACAGGCCAAGCGGCGCCTCGACATCGCGCCGGCTGCCGTCGCGCAGGATGAAGGTCATCTTCGCCATCGTCGCCGTCTCCTAGAGTGTTTTCAACCGAGAAGGAACCACGACGGCGGTTCCCACTGAGCGGAAAGACGTTACGTGCCCACGCGCCGCTCAAGCTCGCCGACCGACAGGCCGGATAGCGCGCGCCGGATGCCGCGATCCATGCGCCGTTCGGCGAAGGTCTTGGACAGGGTCTCCAGCGCCTCGGCCGCCGCGCCGATCTCGTTCCGGTCGTCCGCCGCGACGGCCGCGCGCAACCGCGCCGCCGCCGTGTCGATTTCCGACTTCTCGGTTGCCGAGAGGAGGTCGCCATCCGCCGCCAGTGCGCCATCGAGTGCCAACAGCGCCCGGCTGGCATCCACCCGCGACTCGGCGAGGAGGCGCGCCATCATGTCGTCCTCGGCGTGATCGAGGCCAGCGTGGAGCATGTCGGCCATCTCGTCGTGATCGATGCCATAGGAGGGCTTCACCTCGACGCGCTGCTCAATTCCGGTCGTGCGCTCGCTCGCCGACACGGTCAGCAATGAATCGGCATCGACCGCAAACACCACGCGGATACGCGCCGCGCCGGCGGTCATCGGCGGGATACCCGTGAGCTCGAACCGCGCGAGGCTGCGACAGTCGCCGGCCATTTCGCGCTCGCCCTGCACGACATGGATGGACATCGCGGTTTGTCCGTCCTGGTAGGTCGTGAACTCCTGGGCGAGTTGGACCGGCACCGGCGTATTGCGCGGTACGATCTTCTCAACCACACCTCCCATGGTCTCCAGCCCCAGCGACAGGGGGTTCACATCGAGCAGCAGGCTGTCGCTGCCGCCGGTCAGCGCTTCCGCCTGCAAGGCGGCCCCGAGCGCGACGACCTCGTCGGGATCGATGTCCGTCAGCGGCGGCCGGCCGAACGCCGCATCGACAGCCTGGCGCACCAGGAGCGTGCGCGTCGAGCCGCCCACCAGGACGACGCCCGCGACATCGGCCGGCACCTTGCCGGCGTCGAGCAACACAGACCGCGCGATCTCGACCGTCCGCGCCACCAGAGGCGCGATCAACGCCTCGAAGTCGCCGCGGGTGAGTGCGTGGAATGATGGCTTGCCGGCAAGGTCGAGGCGGCCCGAAGTCTGGTCGCGCTCCGACAACTGCTCCTTCATCTGGCGCGCGAGAAGCAGCGCCTTCTTAACCGTGGCCGTGTCGAGCACATCGCCCAGCCCGTCGTGCTTTCGCTCGGAAAGCATCCGCTCGGCGATCAACCGGTCGAAATCATCGCCACCCAGCGCGGTGTCGCCACCGGTTGCGAGCACCTGAAACACACCCTTCTCCAGATGCAGAAGGGAGAAGTCGAAAGTGCCGCCGCCAAGATCGTAGACGGCGTAGAGCCCCTCCGCACCGCGATCGAGGCCATAAGCGAGCGCCGCTGCTGTGGGCTCGTTTACCAGACGCAGTACCTCAAGCCCCGCCAGTCGCGCGGCATCGCGCGTGGCGGTGCGCGCGGCGTCGTCGAAATAGGCAGGCACGGTCACCACCGCGCGTTCGACGGGCTTCTCCAGCGCCGCTTCCGCGCGCAGCTTCAGCGTGCGCAGGATTTCCGCCGAGATCTCGACCGGCGAGCGCGCCCGGCCCCCCGCGACCACGCGCACCATATCGTGGGCACCGGCGCCGGATTCGATCTTGTAGGGCAGCACGCCCGCGATGGCTGTCACGTCGGCAAGCCCGCGCCCCATCAGCCGCTTCACCGACGCGACGGCGCGATCCGGGGTATCGGCGAGGATCGCCCGCGCCGGCTCGCCTACGATCGCGCGGCCGACCTCGTCCCAGGCAACGACCGAGGGCACCATCGCCCGGCCGGTCTCATCATGCAGCGCCGCCGGCTTGCTCTGGCGCGCGAACGCCACCACGGAGTTGGTCGTCCCAAGATCGATACCCACGGCCAACGCCGCCTCGCCCTCGTGGGGCAGCGGAGTCTCGCCGGGCTCGTGGATCTGCAGCAGAGTCATCGTGCAGGTCCTACCCGCTCCAGATTGATCCGTCGCGCGCGCGTCTCCTCAAGGAACTTCTCAAGGTACCGCAGGCGAAGGAGCGTCTTTCTGATGGCCCCCTTATCGTCGTGCAAGAGGAATCCGCCCAGAGCGGCGAGCTCGCGCGCGATCGTGTCCCGCGCGCGCGATGCCAGCGCGTCGACCCGCTCGATCGCGGCGCACTCCGCCAGCTCCTCGCGATCTTCCATGGCCTGCATCAAGAGGTCGGGGTCGTCGATGGTGCGGCCATCGCCCGGCATTTCCACGCCGGAGAGGCTCCCGAGGTACACGGCGCGCGCGACCGGTTCGCGCAGCGTCCGGTAAGCATCGTTCACAGCGGCGGCTTCGAGCGACGCGCGAGCGCGTTCCTCAGCCGGCCGGGTGACGAAGCGATCGGGGTGCCAGCGGCGTTGGGCGGCGAAGTAGGCCTTGTCGAGGGCGGCGCCATCGAGCTCCAGCGTGGCCTCAAGACCAAGCCGCGCAAAGTGATCCATGGCGGTTCAGACGTGGAAGGATTCGCCGCAGCCGCAGCGGCCCTTCTCGTTCGGATTGGTGAAGACAAAGCCCGACTTCAGCTTGTCCTCCGCGTAGTCCATCTGCGTGCCGATCAGGAACAGCGACGCCTTGGGGTCGATCAGGATCTTGACGCCCTCGGCCTCGACCACCTCGTCGCGCGGCTCTTGCGCATCGGCGAACTCAAGCGTGTAGCTGAGGCCCGAGCAGCCCTTGGTACGAACGCCGATGCGGATGCCCGCCGTCGGCTTGCCGCGCCCCTCGATCAGGCCGCGAATCCGTTCGGCAGCGGCGGGCGTTACGCTCATCACCTGCGGCCGGGGACGGCGGGCGGGCCGGGGCGCCGCAGCGGGCACGGTCGTGTCGGGGGTCGCGGTCATGGAACGCTCAGTCAGCAGCCTTGGTTTCGTCCTTCGCGGAGGCCTTCGCGCGATAGTCGGCGATCGCCGCCTTGATGGCGTCCTCGGCGAGCACGGAACAATGGATCTTCACCGGCGGCAGCGCGAGGTGACGCGCGATATCGGTGTTCTTGATCGACTGCGCCTCGTCGAGCGTCTTGCCCTTGACCCACTCGGTGACCAGCGAGCTCGAGGCGATCGCCGAACCGCAGCCGAAGGTCTTGAACTTGGCGTCCTCGATCAGTCCGTCCGCGCCGACCTTGATCTGCAGCTTCATCACGTCGCCGCAGGCCGGCGCGCCGACCAGGCCCGTGCCGACATCGTCAGCCGCCTTGTCGAGCGAGCCGATGTTGCGCGGGTTCTCGTAGTGGTCGATCAGCTTCTCGCTGTAGGCCATGACACTCTCCGTTGAAACTCGCAGGCGCCTAGTGGGCCGCCCATTCGATGGACTTCAGATCGACACCGGCCTGGGCCATTTCCCAGAGCGGGCTCATCTCTCGCAAACGGCTGACATTGCGCACCAGCTCCTCCACCGCGGTATCGACCTCAAGCTCGGTCGTGAAGCGGCCGAGGCCGATCCGGAGCGAGGTATGCGCGAGCTCCTCCTCCACCCCAAGCGCGCGGAGCACGTAGCTCGGCTCCAGCGACGCCGAGGTGCATGCCGACCCCGACGAGACCGACAGGTTCTTGATGCCCATCATCAGCGATTCGCCCTCGACATAGGCGAAGCTGATATTGAGGTTGCCCGGAATGCGGTGCTCAAGGTCACCGTTCAGGAAAATCTCCGGCAACCGCGCGGTCAGGCCGGCAAGCATGCGATCGCGCAGTTGACCTAGTCGCTCCGTTTCGGCGCCCATCTCTGCCATGGCGATCGCGCAGGCCTCGCCGAGACCCACGCACAGCGGCGTCGGCAGCGTGCCGGAGCGGAAACCGCGCTCCTGGCCGCCGCCGTTGATCAGCGCAACCAGACGCACGCGCGGCTTGCGCCGGACATAGAGGGCGCCAATGCCCTTGGGCCCGTAGATCTTGTGGCCCGAGACGCTCAGCAGATCGATATTCATCGCCTCGACATCGAGCGGGATCTTGCCGACTGCCTGCGCGGCATCGGTATGGAAGAACGCGCCTTTGGCGCGACAGATCCGGCCGATCTCGGCCAGCGGCTGGATGACACCGATCTCGTTGTTCACGGCCATGACCGAGACCACAACGGTCTTGTCCGTGACCGCGGCTTCGAGTTCCGCGAGGTCGACGAGGCCGTTCTTCTGCACCGGGAGGTAGGTGACGGTGAAGCCCTGCTGCTCCAGATGGCGGCAGGTATCGAGCACGCACTTGTGCTCGGTCACCGTGGTCACGATGTGGTTGCGCCGATCCTTGTAGAACTCTGCAGCGCCCTTGATGGCGAGGTTGTTCGACTCGGTGGCACCGGAGGTGAAGATGATCTCCTTTTCGTCGGCCCCGATCAGCGCGGCGATCTGAGCGCGCGCCTTTTCCACCGCCTCCTCCGCTTCCCAGCCATAGGCGTGGCTGCGGGAGGCCGGGTTGCCGAACTTGGTCGTGAAGTAAGGCATCATCGCTTCGAGAACCCGCGGATCCATCGGCGTGGTGGCCTGGTAGTCGAGATAGATCGGCTGGTCGTTGCGCCTGATCTGAGTCGTCGCGGTCATACTAACCCCTTGAAATCCCTACGCTGCTCGTGGCCGCGGAATATCCGAGTGTGACAGTCGGATATATAGGTCCCGCCATGCTGCGATCAAGCGCTCAATGTCGGGTTCTGACGTGTTCCAGCCGAGGCTGACGCGGATCGCCTCTGCGGCCTCACCACCGCCAACGCCCATGGCCGCGAGCACCGCCGAGCGTTGCACCTTGCCCGACGAGCAGGCCGCGCCGGCACTCACGGCAATACCTGCGAGATCGAGCGCCATGACTTGCGTGCTGGCCAGCACGCCCGGCATGCCGACGCACGAGGTTGTCGCGAGCCGCGGTGCCGCCCGCCCGTACACCATCGCGCCGGGCGCGAGGGCGGTCAGCGCGCTCTCCATCTTGTCTCGCCACACAGCGAGTGTCTCGACCGGGAAATCGGCGAGGCTGGCCGCGCCGAACCCCGCGATACCCACGACATTCTCAGTGCCGGCCCGTCGCCCGCGCTCCTGGCCACCGCCGAGACGATCCGCGAGGAACGGCGCCCCATCGCGCACCACCAGCGCGCCGACACCGGCCGGTCCGCCGATCTTGTGGGCGGACAGGCTGAGGTAGTCGACACCCAGTCCGTGCAGGTCTACCGGCACCTTGCCCAACGCCTGGACGGCGTCGACGTGCATTAGCGCACCCGCTCGCCGGGCGAGGCGCGCCGCCTCAACCACAGGCTGGAGCACACCGGTTTCGTTATTGGCCAGCATCACCGACACCAGGGCGGGTTCGCCGGGCTGGGCCAGGCGCCGCTCGAGATCTGCAAGCTCAAGCACCCCATCGCGGTCGACAGCGATCTGCTCGGCGCCTGGCACCGCACGGCGCACGCTGTCATGCTCCACCGCCGACACCAGCAACCGACTCCGGCGAGCGCCGGTCAGGGCCAAGGAATTGGCTTCCGTGCCACCCGAGGTAAACACCACTTCAGACGGACGCGCGCCGACCCGTGCCGCAATCTGCCGTCTTGCCAATTCGACCAGCGCGCGGGACGCCCGCCCGATGCCGTGAATCGAAGATGGATTGCCCCCCGCCCGCATCGCCTCGACCATCGCGTCGCGCGCCGTCGGCCGCAGCGGAGCGCTCGCATTGTGGTCAAGATAGACGTGGGTCATGGCGCGGCGGGACCTATCAGGAGACGGCCATCGATCCGCCGACCCCGGCTGGCAGAACTGGGGCCAACTCAAGGCGTGGGCCGATCTTGCGATCCAGCACGTCCTGGAGCGTGACCGAGCTCAGGAACAGGTGGATCTGGTTGCCCAGCTCCTCCCACAGATCGTGGGTCAGGCACTTGCTGCGGTCGGTGCGACAGCCAACGCCGCCCAAGTCGGCGCACCGGGTAGCGGTGATCGGCTCATCGACCGCCAGTATGATTTCGGACACCCGGATCTCGTCGGCGCCCCGCGCCAGACGATAGCCGCCTCCCGGTCCCCGCACGCTCTTCACGAGACCGGCCCGACGCAGCCGTGCGAACAGCTGTTCCAGATAGGACAGGGATATCTCCTGTCGGGAGGCGATGTCGGACAGGGAAACGGGCTTGTTCTGCGCATGGCGGGATAGATCCACCATCGCCATGACGGCATAGCGCCCCTTGGTGCTGAGCTTCACGCATCCTCCTTCGTCCGGAGTGACTGCCCTTCTGCCCACCGGCCACCGCCAAATTTGGTTGAAAACCAAGGCGTTGACGATGCTATACCGGCTCGCGCGGCAGGGTTCCCCGGGAAAAACCAAGCGATTGACTCGGATTTAGTAAGTCCGACGCTTTTGGTCAAGTATCGGTCTATCCCGCCTTCCGGGCGGCGCGAGAGCGACCGGCCGTCGGCCAGATGCGGAGTGGCGATGCCTGATGTGATGTTCACGGGTCCGGAGGGCCGGCTAGAGGGTCGCTACCACCAGAGCAAGGAGGAGCACGCCCCGATCGCCGTCGTGCTGCACCCTCATCCGCAATATGGCGGGACCATGAACCACAAGGTGGTGTTCTCGCTGTTCCACGTCTTCGTCAATCGCGGCTTCTCGGTCCTGCGCTTCAACACGCGTGGCGTCGGCCGCAGCCAGGGCCGCTTTGACAATGGCATGGGCGAGCTGAGCGACGCGGCGGCAGCGCTGGACTGGATCCAGAACATGAACGCCGATGCCAAGTCCTGCTGGATCGCGGGCTACAGCTTCGGTGCCTGGATCGGCATGCAACTGCTGATGCGCCGGCCAGAGATCGATTGCTTCATCTCGGTCGCGCCACCGGCCAACTCCTACGATTTCGGCTTCCTCGCCCCCTGCCCGTCGTCCGGCCTGATCGTTGGCGCCGAAAAGGACGAGGTGGTGCCGCTCGCCGACATCCAGAAGCTGGCTGCGCGCCTGTCGTTGCAGAAGGGCATTACGGTTGAGTCGCGCACGGTGAAAGGCGCGAACCACTTTTTCCACGACTCGCTCGACAAGCTCGCCGTCGATGTCGACAAGTACGTCGACAAGTCCCTGCGCAACCCGCCGGGCCGCGCGACCAGCAACAAGGAAGCCTGAGCCTCAGCTCCCGGGCGGCAAGGCAAGCCGGCCGCCACACATCGGGCCGGGCACGCCCGTGGTTGTTGGAAAACTGAGCGGCAGGCCGCGCACGGAGCGGACGGCGAGAAACGCGAAGGCCTGTGCCTCGAGCGCGTCGCCATCCCACCCACGTGCGCTTGCCGCCACCACCTCGTCGCCCGTCTCCCCGGCGAGATCTTTCATCAGGACCGGGTTGCGCGCGCCGCCGCCGCAAACAATCCAGCGAGTCACCGGCGCCGGAAAATGGCGGCTCGCCAGGGCCGCCGCGCGCGCTGTCGCCCGGGTAAGGGTCGCGGCGCCATCGGCAGCACCGAGCCCCTCGACCCACGCGGATCCGAAATCGCCGCGATCGAGCGACTTCGGCGGACGCCGCGCGAAGTAGCGATTCTCACAAAAGCGCTCCAATCGTCGCGAATCGATCTGGCCCGATGCCGCGAGCGCGCCGTCCAGATCGAATGCCGTGCCGGCGCGGCTGCGACACCAATCGTCGATCGGTGCGTTGCCGGGGCCGGTGTCGAAGGCGAGCAGTCCGCCACCGGAGCCCACCCAGGTGACATTGGCAACGCCACCAACATTCAGCACCGCCACCGGACGAGGTTCGTCGGCGACGAGCGCGGCGTGGAACACGGGCACCAACGGCGCCCCCTGCCCGCCCGCCGCGACGTCGGCGGCGCGCAGATCGAATACCACCGGCAGATTGAGCGTGCGCGCGAGCCCCGCGCCATCTCCCAACTGCCACGTGAATCGCTCCTCCGGACGATGGGTGATTGTCTGGCCATGGAAGCCGACCAGGTCGACGGCGAACGCCGCGTCATGCAACGCCCGCCAGCGCGCGACCGCGTCGATGTGAGCGCGCGTGACCGCGATCTCGGCGGCATCGGTAGCCTCGCAGCGTTCGCGGTGTCCGAATACGGCACGCACCGCGGCGCGCGTCGCCTCGTCGTAGGGGACGGTCAAAGCGGGGCCGGTCCGCAGCAAACGCTCGCCGTCAGTCTCGATCCAGGCGAGATCGACGCCATCCAGCGACGTGCCGCTCATCAGGCCGAGGACTCCCAGCGGGCGGCGGGCGGCGAGCGCGGCAAGATCGGCAGTCGGCATGGCGGGTCCGTTGAGACGCTGGCGAGCCCGTGTTACACCCCGGCCCCTTCGCGAACAAACCGGCCGGACGGCGAGATGACGGGCTTCAAGTCGGACTTCATGCGGGTCGTGCACGAGCGCGGCATGGTCCACCAATGCAGCGACCTCGAGCGGCTGGACACGCTCCTCGCGAGCGGCGCGCGCACGGCCTATATCGGCTTCGACTGCACGGCCGACTCTCTCCATGTCGGCCATTTGCTGCAGATCATGCTGCTGCGCTGGTGGCAGAAGACCGGCCACAAGCCGATCGCGTTGATGGGCGGCGGCACGACCAAGGTCGGCGACCCGTCCGGCCGCGACGAGACGCGCCAGCTCCTCACATCGCAGCAGATCGATGCCAACATGGCGACGATCAAGCGCAGCTTCGCGAACTACCTGCGATTCGGCGACGGTCCCACCGACGCGGTGATGGCCAACAACGCCGACTGGCTTGATGGACTGCTGTACATTCCCCTGCTGCGCGATGTCGGCCGGCACTTTTCAGTGAACCGGATGCTGACCATGGACTCGGTTCGCTTGCGCCTGGAACGCGACCAGCCGCTGTCGTTCCTCGAGTTCAACTACATGATCCTGCAGTCCTACGATTTCGTGGAGCTGTACCGTCGGCACAAATGCATCGTGCAGATGGGCGGCTCGGACCAGTGGGGCAACATCGTTATGGGCGCCGACCTCGGGCGGCGCGTCGAGGGCGCCGAGCTGTTCGCGCTCACGTCGCCCCTGCTCGCCACCGCCTCCGGCGCCAAGATGGGCAAGAGTGCTGCCGGCGCCGTTTGGCTGAACCCTGACAGGCTCTCGCCTTGGGAGTTCTGGCAGTATTGGCGGAATTGCGAGGACGCCGATGTCGGCCGGTTCCTCAAGCTCTTCACCGACCTGCCGCTCGCGGAGGTCGCGAGGCTGGAGGCGCTTGGCGGGCAGGAGGTCAACGAGGCAAAGAAAATCCTCGCCACCGAAGTGACAACGCTGGCGCACGGTGCCGACGCAGCCGGCACGGCAGCGGAGACGGCCCGCAGGACGTTCGAGGAAGGCGCGCGGGCCGATACACTGCCCACCGTTCAGGTGGCGCACGCGCGCCTCAAGGTCGGCATCCCGGCGTTCGAGCTGCTGCACGAGGCGGGCCTCGCCGAGAGCCGCACCGAGGCACGCAAACTGATCAAGGGCGGCGGTGCGCGGCTCAACGACAAGGTGCTGGCGAGCGATATCACGGCGGTTGGCGAGGCCGACCTAGACGCCGGTGGCACGCTGAAGCTCTCGGCCGGACGCAAGCGCCACGTTCTGGTGCGCGCCGTTTGAGGACGCTCAGGGCGCGCGCTCGGAAGCCGGCCTGCCCGGCGGCGGCGGCGCGGTGGGATCCACCGGTGCGGTGAGCAACTCGCGCAACGCGCCGGGCGCAATCGCCCCGACGGCGCTCAGCGTCGTCTTGGGATCGTCGATCGGCCCCTCCAGCCGGTAGGGAATCGCAAACAAGCCCCCGTCGCGGCCCCCGGTCAGGAGCGGCCCCAGCAGCGGTACGTTGCTCAGCAGATTGTTGATCGCGAAGCCAGGCACGACGATCCCCGCGAGATTGAGCGTGTCGCTCGCGAGGTCGATCGTTCCGCGCGCGGTGAGGCCGATCGACGGACCGTGGGTGGCGGCGCGAACGAGCGAGAGCCGGTCGCCGGCCTTGGAGATGTCGGCATCGAAGTGCTCGAACTGCTGCTCGGCATTGCCGGCTCTATAGAGCGCATCGATGGTGCTGTTCAGATTGCCGACACCTTCCCGCCCTGGCGAGCGCAGGAACCGGTACGGGCCGAGCTTCACCTTTCCGACCAATGGCGCGCCGGCCTGCTGGTCCTCGAAGCGACCGTCGAAGTAGAACCAACTGCCGCCGAAGCCATCGAGCCACCCTGCCGAGCGCAGCAGGGCACCGAAGTCGGCGATGTAGAGCGCGACGCTTCGGACGGCTCCGGCCGGCGCCACCTTGAACGATGAACCACCGCCCCCACCGAGCGAGAGGTCGGCCCGCTGGATGCGATCCCCCAACACGGTCACGCTGCCGGTGAGCGAACCCGCTGTGCCGCGCTCCAGCACGACCTGATCGATGCCCAGCGTGAGCCCGACCCGGCGCGGGGGGCCGGCGACCGCGCCCGTTGCCGACTGCTCGCGGTCGCGGGCACGCAGAAACTCGCGAACTCGTCCCCACTCGAGCGCGCGGCCGCGCAGGCCGACCTCCATTCCATCCGTGGTCGGCCTCCAATCGATCGCAAGATCGCTGCGCCCGATGGCGAGTTGCTGGAGGGCGAGTTGTTGCAGCGCGCCGTCGGTGGCGAAGCGCGCCTGCCCCCGCGCGGACAGTCCGGCCGCGCGCCCGTCGAAATCGACAGACGCGAGCTTCGCGCCCGGACTTAGTCGGGCGAGTGACGTTAGCAAGCCGTCGGCGCCAGCCGCCTTTGTCCAGTCGAGCTGCGGGATGGTCGCGCGTGCTGCCTTGATGTCCAGTCGCGTCGCGACTTCGGCCGTGCCGTTCACCGCGACCTGGTAGCTTACGGATGCGCCGACCGGGCCCACGACATGGGGCTCAAGCGACGGCAGCCCGGCTTTCGCGCTCAGGTTTGACGGGAAAGTTCCTTTGAGTTCGTAGCGGCGCCGAAATGGCGGGCGCGGCCCGAACAGTTCACGCCATTGTATCTCGGCGGGATGCCCGTCCAGCGTCGCCTGACCCGACACGCGCAGTTCGCCAGGACCGTAGTCGAGCTGCATCTTGCCGTCGGAGAGGTCGGCGTTGCCAAGCGCCTGCTTCAAGCCGAACGCACTCACGTCGGCGCCAGCCTCGATGCGGATATCGTCCACCTTGAGCGCGTCAAGCAGCGGCAGCCCGAGTTTCACACGCACTGTCGCGTCGCCGGCGATCCGCTTCGGATCGAACAGGACATCGCGCGGCAATCCGAGCTTCGGCTGGGCCAGAAACTCGAGGACCGTCGGCGCGGGAGCCACGATCGTGAGGTCGATGGCGGCGTTCTGCTCGGCTGCGTCCAGTCCCGTGAGATCCACGGTGCCCCGCGTGACCGTCAGACCGGCCCCACGACCGCTTGCGATCTCAAACCGGATATCCGAACCGATGAAGCGGGCATGTCCCTCGGCGTGCTCCACGGGGGGCATGTCGGGCATGTAGCGGACCGTTACGCCTCTGAAGGCCAGCATGGCGGTGTTCGCCATCACTTGCGCCGTGTCGGGTCTGTCGCCTGCCAGCGCCACCTTGCCGGACAGGGCGACGTCGCCGTCCGACAGATTTGCCAACGCCCAGCGTCGCCCGCCAGCGGCCAACGCCGGCGACCAGAATTCCCCGACACGCGACGTCGGCACGCCCGTCAGCGCAAAGTCGACCTCGAGTTGGAATGGCGTGGCGCCAGACTCGCCCAGCATCGCTGCGCCGTTAAGCGACAGCCGCGGCCCGGCGAAATCAACGTCGAATTCCTCGATGCGCAGGCGGCGTGCCGCGACGTCGACCGCGATGCGCGCCCGTGCCTGATCGATCGCCAGCGGTCCGGCGAGTTGACCGGGCAAGGAAAGGCGTCCGTCGTTACCGCGCAATGCAACCGCAATCTCCCCCAAGGTTCCATCGCCCGCGCCTTGGCCGGCGACCCGCCCCGATAGCGGCAAGTCGAAGCCGCCAAGAAGCGCGAGATCGCCCGATTCGCCGGCCAGCAGGCTAGGACGGACGCCTTCCAGGTCGGCGCTGAAGGTGAACCCCGAACGATCGCGTGCGTACTGCGCCCGGAGCGAGACGGAGACGGGTGTCGCGCCGCCGCCGAAGCGCGCCCGCGCCGCGATTGCGACGCCATCGCGCTCGCGCGACAAGGTCGCGCGCGCGTCCGGTGCATTGAGAACGAGGCCGGTCACACTGTCACGCAGCACCAGTTGCGCGCGCTCAACCTCGACGCGGTCCAGACTGCCGAGGAAACCCGGGCCTCCCGATGCGCCACTCAGCTGCTCGATCAGCAATGGCAGGGCGCCACCCTGCGCGGCTGCGCCGGGTGCAGGAGCCGACAGGCTCAGCGCGCCACCGCCCCCGATTGTCGCGCCGACTGTCAGTCCCGAAATGATGGCGGCACGCGGCGCGAACTGACCGGAGATCAGCGTTCCGGCGTCGAAATCGACGGCGAGCGAAGGTGCCGACGCCAGGACACGCCCGTTGTCGTCACGTGCCGCGATATCCACGAGCGTGAGCCGCACGGGGTGACCGAGGCCACCCCACTCCACCATGACGCGCTCCGCATCGACTGCGACCTTGCCGGAAGCCGTGTCGATGGTGTGTCGCAGCCGGTCCTTCAGGAACTCGAGCTCCATCGGGCCCGACATCAGCCGCAGCGCCACGACAACCGCGAGGGCGCTGGTGCAAACCAGCGCGGCGATGAGCAATCTGGCGAGAAATCGATAAGTCCGCTTGACCAAACCCGTACTTCCGCGTTCCTGACTCTACGTCTTCCGGCAACTTACCGGACCCTCCCCCGCAATGTCTTGGCCCGTTTCCCTCAAATTGCCCGCACCCAACGACACCACGCGCGTCGCAACGGGATGGGCGCGCTGGCGCGAGAAAGCGCCAACGCCGGCCGACGCGGGTTGCATGGCGCTTCTCGACTCATTGTTCGGGAACAGCCCGTACCTCGCCGAGTCCGCGCTACTCAGCCCTGACTTCGTGACCGATCTATGGCGTGACGGGCCCGATGCGACCTTCGATGCCATCGCCACCGGGATGGCAGAACTGCGCGCGGAGGCGCGCGACGGGCGCCGCCCCGAAGAGGTCGCGACCACCCTGCGACGCGCCAAACGCAGGCTGTCGCTCGCGGTGGCGACGGCCGACATCACGGGCGCTTGGTCCCTCGGGCGGGTGACCGGCGCACTCAGCGCCTTCGCCCGTGCGTCATTGTCGGCGCTAATCGACTCGATCCTGCTGCAGCTCCAGCGCGACCGCCAGCTTGAGCTCCGCGGCGACCCCGACGCCGCTGCGTTCACCGCGCTCGGCATGGGCAAACTCGGTGCCGAGGAGCTCAACTACTCGAGCGACATCGATCTCATCCTGCTGTTCGACCGCGACGCCGCCGCCGTCCGAAATAACGAGCAGGTCCAGCGCCATTTCGTGCGCGCGGCTCGACTGCTCGTCCAGCTGATGTCTGAGACTTCGGCCGACGGCTACATTTTCCGCGCCGACCTGCGCCTCCGTCCCGATCCCGGATCGACGCCGCTCGCTGTCTCGGTACAGGCGGCCGAGCTCTACTATGAGAGCGTCGGCCAGAACTGGGAGCGCGCGGCGATGATCAAGGCGGCGCCGGTCGCCGGCAGCCTCGACGTCGGGCGGTCCTTCCTGGCCGATCTCGGACCCTATATCTGGCGACGACATCTCGACTTCGCCGCCATCCACGATATCCATTCGATCAAGCGCCAGATCGACGCGCACCGCGGCGGCGGTACGGTCAGCACGCTCGGCCACAATGTGAAGCTCGGCCGGGGTGGTATCCGCGAGATCGAGTTCTTCGCCCAGACCCAACAACTCATCTTCGGTGGTCGCAATCCGACCTTGAGGGCACGCGGCACGATCGACGCGCTGCACGCGCTCGCGGCGGCCGGCCACGTGACTCCTGCAGCGGTGGCCGACCTCGAACGTTGCTACGGCTTCCTGCGCCGCGTCGAGCATCGGCTGCAAATGATCGATGATCGCCAAACGCACAGCCTGCCGCAGGATGCGGCGGGAATGGCGGCAATCGCGACCTTCCTCGGCTACGAGCGCACGGCGCGCTTCGAGGAGGAGTTGCTTGACTGTCTGCGCACCGTCGAAGGGCACTACGCCGCTCTCTTCGAGGAGGCGCCTAGTCTGGCCGGCCCCGGTGGCAATCTCGTGTTCACCGGCACGGATGAAGACCCGGGCACGCTGGAGACGCTGCGGGGCCTGGGATTCTCCGACGTCTCGGCCTGCGCCGGTGTCGTTCGACGCTGGCATCACGGTCGCTATCGCGCCACCGCGACTGCGCGCGCGCGCGAGCTGCTCACCGAACTGGTGCCTGCGCTGCTGCGGGCACTGGGAGGCACGGCTGCGCCGGATCAGGCGTTGCTCAACTTCGACACGTTCCTCGGCAACCTGCCGGCCGGCGTCCAGTTATTCTCGCTGTTCAAGGCCAATCCGGCGCTGCTCGACCTGGTGGCCGACCTGATGGGCAGTGCGCCCCGTCTCGCCGCGCATCTCGCACGGCGGTCGATCCTGCTCGATGCGGTGCTGTCCGACGGGTTCTTCGGTCCCCTGCCCGGCGCCGCGGACCTACGCGCCGAGCTTGCGCACCTGCTCGCCGACCAGCGCGACGAGCAGGACGTGCTCGATGCCACCCGACGTTTCGCCAACGATCGGCGTTTCCGTGTCGGCGTCCAGCAACTGAGACGGATCGTTCGCCCAACCCAGGCCGGGCTCGCCTACTCCGATCTGGCCGAAGCAACGATCTCGGCGCTTTGCGAGCGCGTCGAGGCGTTGTTCGCCGCCCAACATGGCGGCTTCGACGGCCCGCGCCTGGCGGTCCTGGGCCTGGGCAAGCTCGGCAGTCGGGAGATGTCGGCGACCTCCGACCTCGATCTCATCTTCGTCTACGACGTCCCGGAAGGGCTGGAGCAGTCAGACGGCGCGCAACCACTGGCGCCGATCCAGTACTACACCCGCCTCAGCCAAAAGATCGTGACGGCGCTAACGGCGCTCACCAACGAAGGCGCCCTCTACGAGGTCGATATGCGCCTGCGACCCTCGGGGCGCGCGGGGCCGCTCGCCAATTCGCTCGCAGGCTTCGAGTCCTACCATGCTGCCTCATCCTGGACCTGGGAGCACATGGCGCTCACCCGAGGGCGTGCGATCCACGGCCCGGCCGGCCTGCGCGCGCGAATCGAGGCCAGCGTGGCGGCCACGCTTCGCCGGCCACGCGATCCCGCCGCCCTGCTGCGCGATGTGGCCGACATGCGCGACCGCATCGCCCAGCATGCTCCGGCCCGTGGAGCGTGGGACTTCAAGCAAATGCGCGGCGGACTGTTCGACGTCGACTTCATCGCCCAGTACCTGGCGCTCGCCGCTGCCGAGTCCCACCCCGAGATCCTCGATCCACATCCGGCGGAGATGCTGCGTCGTGCGACAGCAGTCGGTCTTCTGTCCGCGACCGACAACGAGCGGCTGGGGGCGGCCCGGCAGCTCTTCTCCGACGTTCAGAGCCTGCTCAGGCTCACGCTGGACGGCGATGACGCGCAGTTCGACGCCGCCCGGGCCCCGGAAGGGCTGCGTCGGTTGATCGCCGCTACCGAAGGCGAACCCGATATCGGGCGTCTCGCCGCCCGCATCGCCGACGAGGCTGCAACGGCGCATGCTATATACCGGCGCATCGTAGACACGCCGGCCCGCGCGGCGGGTTGGCAATCGAGGAGCAAGGCATGAGTGTTGAGGAAGGCCGCAAGGCACCTGATTTCACCGCCGAAACCGATGGCGGCGGCAAGCTGAAGCTGTCGGAACTGCGCGGCCGTCCGGTGGTGCTCTATTTCTATCCCAAGGACGACACCTCGGGGTGCACCAAGGAAGCCTGCGGCTTCAACGACGCCTTGCCGGGGCTGGCGAAGCTCAAGGCCGCGATCATCGGAGTCTCGAAGGACAGCGTGGCGAGCCACGACAAGTTCAAGAAGAAGTATGGCCTGAAGTTTCCCCTGGTCTCGGATGCCGACGGCAAGGTCTGCGAGAAGTACGACACCTGGATCGAGAAGAGCATGTACGGCCGCAAGTACATGGGTATCGACCGCGCCACCTTCCTGATCGACAAGACCGGCACCGTCGCTCGCGTCTGGCGCAAGGTGAAGGTCCCCGGCCACGTCGAGGAAGTCCAAGCCGCGCTGAAGGGGCTCTGAGCCGCTGCCGCGCGCCTGTCAGCGCGCGGGTGACCAACCGTAGATGCGTTGCAGCGAGCCGCCCATCAGCGTCGCGCGATCGGAGTCGCTCAACCAGTCGGCCGCGCGGAACGAGTCAACGCCCTGGCGGTAATCGAGGAGCGCCACCGCGCGGGTCCAGTCTGTGCCCCACATGCAGCGCTGGAGGCCGAACGCCTCGAAGATGCGGCCGAGCGGCGTCCGGATATCGCGGTAAGGAAACGGCTGGTGGCTGAGCGTACAGGCGCCGGTGATCTTGATCGCGACATTGGGAAACGCCGCCAACGCCAGAACATGCGGGAGTTCGGCCCAGGGATTGGCCGGCGGCGGTGGCGCGAAGGGTTGTTCAAGCCCGAGATGGTCGATCACGATCTGCGTGTCCGGAAACCGTCGCGCGAGAGTGGCGACTTGCGCGAGCCGGTCGCGGCACAACAGGTTAAGCGGCAGGTCGTGGCGCGCGGCGGCGGCAAGAACACGTGCGAGGCCAGGATCGTTCGGATCGGTCGAGACGTCCTGATTCATCATCACGCGGATCGCGACAGTGCCGTCCATCGCGGCCCAGGCGGCGATCATCTCACCCACCGCGGGGTCGTTGGCGTTCACCGGCTTGATGACACCGAAGCGCCGCGGATGCGCGCGCTGGACCGAAACCGCGTAGCTCTCGTCGAAGCGGTACATGGTGTAGACGGAGACCAGCAACGCGCCGTCGACGCCGACCGCGTCCATCGCGCGGATCATGTCCGGACCGGTTACCTCGGGCGGGCCCGCAAGGACGGCATGCCAGGGGCGGCCCGCATGGTTGCGCTCGTAGCAATGAACCTGGGCGTCGATGATCGGCATGCATGTTCTCCCTGCCCGAACGCTAAGGTCGGCGGCGCGAGGCGACAAGCCGCTCAGACCGCACGGCGGTCGCGCGCCCGCAGCAACAGGAGCGACGATGCAGCGAGCGCCACCGCCCCGCCCAGTCCGAACCCGATATCGTAGCGCTCGGTGAGCGCGAGCGCGGCGCTGAACAGCAGCGGCAGAACCAGTGCGCCCGCGTCGCCGAACGCCAGCACTGCGCCGGTGGTGGCGCCGATGCGCCCCGGCCGGGAAAGCCGTGCCACCTCGGCCAGCAAGACGCCGTGCCAGCTGAGGCCTGTGAGGCTGAGCGCCGCCGCCACCAAAGTGGTCGCGGCGGTGGGCCAATCCGGGCCGATCGAGGCCAGCGTGGCCGCGGCGCCTGCCATCCCAAGTCCGAGCCAGCCCAGCAGCCACGCAGCCGCAATGAATCGAGAGGCAAGCCAGCCCCAGAAGATGCGCGCGGGCACCGCGACGGCGACCGCGATTGCGAAGATGGCGCCGGCCCGCCCGAGATCGTGACCAAGGGCGCGCACCGCATAGAGCACGAAGAAGCCAGTGAAGAGCGACTGAAGGCCGACGAAACTGAACATCGCGATGCAGAGCCGCCGCAGCTGCGGGTCGCGCAACACGCTCGTGAGAGTGCCCGCCATGTCGGCGGGGGAGAGTCGCTGATCGGGGTTGCGGTCGGTGTCGAAGCGGTCCCGCAACGGCTGCAACGCGAGCGTCACCGCAAGCGACGCGGCCGCGACGGTGCCCAAGGCCACGCGCCAGTCGAAGGCGGCCACAAGCGCCGGCGCAGCCACGCCCGCCAGCATCAAACCGGCCGGCACACCCGTTTGCTTGATCGAGAACATCAGCGGCGCCCGCGCGGGTGGCGACAGGCGACCCAGCAGATGCGAACTGGCCGGCGTCGACACCGCTTGGCCCAGCGCACCCACGAAGGCGCCCAGCGCGAACAGGGCAAGCCAGCCGGTCGCCCCGGCCAGCAATCCCGCCGCCAACATCGTCATTCCGATCTGGGTCAGCCGCACCGCGCCAAAGCGCAGGATGAACGGGCCGCAGCCCAGCGTCGTCAGAAAGCCCGCGACGGCGCCGATCGCCACGTACACGCCCACGAGAGCGGGATCGAGGTCGAGATCGGCGAGGATCGCCGCGGCGATCAGCGGCACGGTCGCCCGTCCCAGCGTGGCGAAGGTCTGCTGCACCGTCATGGCGCCGAGCGCGAGATAGAGCGGAAGAATCGGTTGGCTCCAGATGTCATCGTTGCTGTAGGGTCGGGCGCCCCGGCCTTCAAGACTGAACCGCCCTGCGAACGCCATGAGCCTCGAGTCCGTCCGCACTCTCCTCGCCGCGCATGCCCCCTAGCCGCGCTGCTCTTCCAGGCGGTCGGTCGCCGGTGGTGGCGTACGCGAGAGCGCGGCGATCTCGGCGCGGAGCTCCGCCGTCATGTCGACAGCGACCGATGCCAACGACTCCTTCAGCTGATCGAGATTGCGCGCCCCGATGATGGGCGCCGTCACGGCCGGATGCGTCCCTACCCAGGCCACAGCGGTGGAGACCGGATTGAGGCCGCGTGTCGCACACAAGCTCGCGAACCGCTCCGCCGTCTCGAACGCCCAGGCCTCGCCGTAGCGAGCCTCATACATCTTGTTGCTCCGCAGCCGGCCAGCCACGTCCTGACGCGCGTACTTGCCCGACAGCAGCCCGGCCGCCGACGGGCTATAGGGCACTACCGCGACATCATTGGCCTCGGCCATCGGCAGGATCTCGACCTCGGCCTGTCGCTTCACGAGATTGTACATCGGCTGGATCGCCTGCAGACGGTTCCAGCCCCGCGCCTCCTGGATGTCGAGCCCGCGCTGCGTCGCCCAGGCCGCCCAGTTGCTGACCGCCGGGTAGATCACCTTGCCCGATCGCACCACATCCTCAAGCGCGCGCATCGACTCCTCGATCGGCGTGCGCTGGTCGAATTGATGCAGGTACAAAACGTCGATGCGATCCGTCTGTAAACGACGCAGGCTCGCCTCGACGGCCCGCACCACGTGACGGCGATTGCTGCCGCGCGCGTTGATGTCGGGTCCCGACGGGTTGAAGCACTTGGTCGCGAGCACGAGATCGTCGCGGTGCGCCTTCGCAAAGCGCCCCAGCATCTCCTCCGACTTGCCGGCGTTGTACTGATCGGCCGTGTCGAAGAAGTTGATGCCAGCGTCGCGACAGGCCGCGTACATCGCCGCCGAAGTCGCCTCGTCGGCATCGCCACCGAACGACATCGTGCCGAAGCAGAGTTGCGAAACCTGAATGCCGGTGCGGCCGAAAGGCTTGGTTTTCATGGCCTCTCCATAGCATGGCCCGGCATGGCGCAGTCAGCGGGGCCCGCCGCGCTCGCCCGGCCGGAAGGACGTGCCTGCTTTCTCGCCGGCCTGGAATGCGTCGGCGAGAACGGCGCGCCCCGATCCGCCGACGGTGTGGAACCGGATCCCGAGCAGCGCGAGCTCGCGTTCAACCAGCGATGCCTTCAGCAGCACGATTTGCTGGCCCGCACCGTTGCGCGCGGACTCGCGGCCCCGTTTCAACGCGTCCAGGCGTGCCGCGATCGCCTCGGCCATGCCGAGCATGAACGAGGCGTAGGCGACGTGCCGGTCGCGGTGAGGCAAGCGGGTACGTCCGGGCTCGGTCTTGTAGCGGCCCAACCCCCCGCGCAGCGCGGCTTCGACCAGTTCGGCCAGCACCAACGCCGCCTCGACATCCGCCGGCAGCCCGAAGAACACGAATGCGGGGCGGCCATCGGCGCCACGAGTGCGCCAGGCTTGGCAGTCGCAGAAGGCCGCAATCGCCGGCACGCAGGCTTCCAACGGGAGCTTGCGCCGACCGCGGGGCTCATGACGGCCCTCGATGCAGCGCCCCGTCTCCAGTTCAACATCGGACAGCGCAAGATCGTGGCGGTCGAGCAGCTCGGCGAGCTTGGCGGCGGCGGCCAGTGCCTCGGCTTCGGTGCACCCATTGGCGACGGTGCGTGCGCGCAGCGTTCGCAATCGGGCGTGCAGGGCATCGGCCGCCGGAGCGACCGGGCTCTCCGTCACGACTTATCCGCGCCCTCGCCGACGCGCGCCGCGAGCGAGGCGGCCATGAACTCGTCGAGGTCGCCGTCCAGCACCTTCTGCGGGTCGGAGCGTTCCACGTTCGTCCGCAGGTCCTTCACCATCTGGTAGGGCTGCAGCACATAGGAGCGGATCTGGTGGCCCCAACCGATGTCGGTCTTGCTGGCTTCGGCCGCCAGCCGCTCGGCCTCGCGCTTCTGCAGTTCGACCTCGTAGAGCCGTGCCTTCAGCATCTGCATCGCCTTGGCGCGGTTCTGATGCTGGCTGCGCTCCTGCTGGACCGCGACCGCAATGCCGGTCGGGATGTGCGTGATGCGAACCGCCGAGTCGGTCTTGTTCACGTGCTGCCCACCCGCGCCCGAGGCACGATAGGTGTCGACCCGCAGATCCTTGTCCAGCAGCTCGATCTCGATGTTGTCGTCGACCTCGGGATAGACCCAGGCGGAAGCGAAGCTCGTCTGGCGGCGGGCGTTGCCGTCGAACGGACTGATGCGGACCAGGCGGTGCACGCCCGACTCGGTCTTGAGCCAGCCATAGGCGTTCTGGCCCTCGACCTTGAAGGCGCAGGACTTGATGCCCGCCTCTTCGCCCGCGCTCTCCTCAAGCCAGCTGACCTTGAAGCCGCGACGTTCGGCCCAGCGCGTGTACATGCGGGCCAACATCTCGGCCCAGTCCTGCGCCTCGGTGCCGCCCGCGCCGGCGTTGATCTCGACATAGGCGTTGTTGGGATCGGCCTCACCCGACAGGAGCGTCTCAAGCCGCGCCTTGGCGGCCTCCGCGCGCGCCTCGCCCAGCGCCCGTTCGGCGTCGGCGATCATCGCCTCGTCCTTCTCGGCCTCGGCAAGCTCGATCAGCCCAACGTTGTCGTCGATCGCCGCGCGCAGCCGGCGGATCGTGGCAATCGCCGCCTCCAGCCGCATGCGCTCACGCATCACGGCCTGCGCTTCCTTCGGATCGTTCCACAGCGCCGAATCCTCGGCGCGCGCGTTCAACTCGTCGAGACGAACGACCGCACGGTCGTAGTCAAAGACGCCTCCTCAGGAGTGCGAGCGACTCCTCGATCTCGGAGACCATGGCTTGAGCTTCGGCGCGCATCTTGGGGGCTCGTCTCTCGTCAGTAGGTTTCGCCGGTGCCGGTCAGCGTCGGCCGTGGCCGGCCACCCGGACCCGGACCGGGCGCGTCTATACCCGGAAGCAGGGCGGAGCCGTCAAGCGTGCCGATGCTCGCCGCCGATCCGGGTTCGGTTCCCGGACGGAAAACCTCGTCGATGCCGCCCTCGCCCGGACCGACCGGCCAACCCGTGGCGTGATTCACGCGCACCAGCCGCAGGCCAGGCGGAATGCGAAACGGCGTCGGTGGCTTGTCCTTGAACACCGGGCGCATCACGCGTTCGAAGATCGGCGCCGAGATACCGCCGCCAGTTTCGCCCGGCCCCAGCGTGCGCGGTTCATCGAAGCCGACATAAACGCCAATCACGAGATCGGGGGTGAAGCCCACAAACCAGACATCGTTGGCGTCGTTCGTCGTGCCCGTCTTGCCGGCGATGGGACGCCCCAGCGCCGACAGGAAGCCCGCGGTGCCGCGCGTGGTGACGCCCAGCATCATGTGAACCACCTGGTACACCGTAGTCGGATCGTGGAAGGGCTGACGCGGGTCGACGATTTCAGGCGCCATCGGTCGGTCGCCCGGTCGCGCCTCGCCACAGCCCCGGCACACGCGCGGTTCGTGTCGGTAGATGGTCTTGCCGTTGCGGTCCTGGACACGATCCACGAGGCTCGGTGTGATCTCATGCGCGCCGTTGGCCAGCATCGCGTAGGCCATGGTCATGCGGAGCAGCGTTGTCTCGCCGGCGCCGAGCGACATGGGAAGGTAAGCGCCCATGTTGTCGGCGACACCGAATTCCTTGGCGACCTGCACGACGCGCCGCATACCGATCTGCTGCGCCATGCGCACCGTCATGAGGTTGCGCGACTTTTCGAGGCCGTTGCGGACCGTCGTGGGACCGAGGAAATCGCCGCCGTAGTTCTGCGGCTTCCACAGCGGCTGCCCGTAGCCCGGATCGAAGACGAACGGCGCGTCCAACACCTGGGTCGAGGGCGTGAGGCCCGCGTCCATCGCCGCGAGATAGACGAACGGCTTGAAGGACGAGCCCGGTTGGCGAGCTGCCTGGACGGCGCGATTGAACTGGCTGCGCTGGAAACTCCAGCCCCCCGACATGGCCAATACACGGCCTGTCTGCGGGTCCATCGCGACGACGGCGCCGTCAATGTTGGGCACCTGACGCAGCGCGAACGTACGCGCGGGGTAACGCTGGTTGTTGGCGCCGGTTTGGATCGCCTCGACGATCACGACATCGCCGACCGCCACAACGTCGCGCGGTCGCTGCGGGAAGCCGCCAACGCGCTGCTCCGGCAAGGTCGGGCGTGCCCACTGCATTTCGGCGAACGGGATCGTGCCATCGCCATCCGGCAGACCGATCAGGACCGACTGGGCATCGACGCGCTTCACGGCCGCGAGTTGCCACGTGGTCGGCCCCGGAATCGGCCGACGCTGCGCGATCCGGGCGAGCTCTTCTTCCCACAACGCCATGTCGGGGATCTTGGCGTAGGCGCCGCGCCAGCCATGCTTGCGGTCATAGGCCAGCAATCCGTTCCGCAGGGCTTGGTCGGCGGCCCCCTGGATGAACGGATCGAGAGTCGTCCGCACCGTGAGGCCACCCTCGTAGAGCCCCTTCTCGCCATAGGCGGCGAAAAGATTGCGCCGCACTTCCTCCGCGAAGAAATCGGCCTGCACCAGCTCGGTGGCAGCACGCCGGCGCAACTGCAGCCGCTCGCTCTTGGCCGCCTGCGCGTCAGCCGCGGCGATATAGCCGTCCTCGACCATGCGGTTCAGCACATAGTCGCGTCGGCCATGCGCCTCCCTCTCGTTGCGCACGATATGATAGCGATTGGGCGCCTTTGGCACCGCGGCAAGATAGGCGATCTCGCTCAGCGACAGCTCGTCGAGCGACCGGTCGAAATAGTTGAGCGCCGCCGACGCGACGCCGTAGCTGCCGCCCCCGAGATAGATCTCGTTCAGGTACAGCTCGAGAATCCGCTCCTTGGAGTAGGTCCGCTCGATACGGAACGCCAGGATGGCCTCGCGGATCTTGCGTGACAGCGTTGCCTGGTTGCCCAGCAGGAAGTTCTTGGCGACCTGCTGGGTGATGCCCGAGGCGCCCTCTGGCCGCTTGCCGGGATTCTGCAGGTTCGCCATGACGGCGCGCAGCACGCCCAGGATGTCGATTCCCGGATGGGTGAAGAAGCGCTGATCCTCCGCGGCGACAAACGCCTCGACCACGCGGCGCGGCATGGCGGCGACCGGGACGAAGAGGCGCTTCTCGCGGGCATACTCGGCGAGCAGCTTGCCGTCGGATGTGTAGAGCCGGGACACGGTCGCGGGCTGGTAGTCGGCGAGCTGCTTGTGGTCGGGCAGGCCATGGCTGAAGTGCCAGAACACGGCGGCCAGCGTGCCGGTTCCCGCGATCATGGCGGCCACCGCGAAGGCCATCAGGATTTTGAAGAGTTTCAGCACGGCGGTCCCAATCTACGCGGCGGTCCCCCGGCGAACAACGCCGCCGGCTCCGCGATCCACCGGACTCTGCCGTCCGCTTACGCCTTTCTTGTGGCGAGCGGCGGCAAATGCGCCTCGATTGAGGCGCGGAGAGCCCGGGCGAGGTGGATCTGGTGTTGGCGGACACTGAGCAGCTTTTCGTCCTGGCGATTGGAGAGATACCCCAACTCCACGAGCGCCGCCGGAATCTCGGGCGCGGTCAGGACGGCGAAGCCAGCTTGGCGATGTGTCCTGGGCAACAGGCGGACGCCCTGCTGCGAGAAGGTCCGCACAATAGTCTCGGCGAACCGGCGGGACTCGTTCACCGTTCCCCGTTGCGACATGGCGACCAGCACCCGCGCGACCTGATCCGGTTGATCTCCCAGTTTCAGTCCTGCTCGCTGGGCATCGGCGCGGTTCTCGCGTTGGGCCAAGGCAGCCGCTTCGCGGTCCGAAGCGTCCTCCGACAGGGTGTAAACAGACGCGCCGCGCACCGAAGGATCGGGATGGGAATCGGCATGGAGCGACAGAAACAGTTCCGCCCGCGCCGCCTGGGCGCGCTGGACACGGTCGCGCAGAGGCACGAACTGATCGCCCGCCCGGGTCAGGGCGACGCGATACCGGCCCCCGACTTCAAGCTGACGCTTCAGCTCCTGCGCGACCGCCATGACCACGGACTTCTCACTCACCCCCGTCGCCCCGAGCGCACCGGGGTCGGCGCCGCCGTGTCCTGGATCAAGCACGACCAGCCGAGGCCGTGGGGCGCTACCTGCCGGGCGGGTCGCAACCCGTCCCGCTGGAGTGGCCCACGCCGAGGCCGCGCCAATCGCGCTGGCGCCAAGCACCAGCGGGGCGAAAAGCAACAGGCGACGGGTGGAGGCGGGCATCAGAAAATTATCGCAGTAATACAGCACTATATGTCGCGCGCCTCGCCTCTGTTCACAAGAAGCGAAGTAACTCCAAATGTTTCCAATGTATTAGGACCCAATTCTCAGGGTTATCAATCTTTTGGTTGTCGCCTCCCGATCAACCCCGTATGTTGGGTGCGCGAGCAGTCGCCGTCGTTCGAAGCGCGCCCTTGGGCCGCGCTCCGACGGCAGTCTCCGAGCCGGACCGCACGGTCCGCGCCCCACGTGCCACTGGCAGACGGGCGCGGCGCACGGTCTGCGGAGGGATTGTCAGCCAGGCGGTGGCTGGAAGAAACCCGAGGTCGCAAGGGCACGAGTCCGTGCCTGGCGTTGCGATGCTTCCCCGTCCTGGCCGAAGGGCCGTTCGACGGGTCGATGGCGCAACGCCCACCTCGCACCAACGAGGCGGCAACGCCGCCGGGTGCTCGCCCCGGCCGGACCGCGCCCCCTCCGGAGCGAGCCATGGCACGGCGCATGCTCATCGATGCGAGCCAACCCGAGGAAACACGGGTGGTCGTTGTGGACGGAACGCGTCTCGAGGAATTCGACTTCGAGACCGCATCCCGCAAGCCCCTCAAGGGCAACATCTATCTGGCGAAGGTGATCCGGATCGAACCGTCGCTTCAGGCGGCGTTCGTGGAGTATGGCGGCAACCGCCACGGCTTCCTCGCCTTCTCCGAAATCCACCCGGACTACTATCAGATACCCGTCGCCGACCGCGAGCGACTGCTGGCTGAACAGCAGCGTGCGCAAGCCGACGCCGAAGAGCAGCGCAGCGAGCGCGCCGAGCGCCGGCGCCATCGCATCGACCGGACCGACATCGAGGAGGCCCGAGAGGGCTTCGCCGACGCGCCGCCGCCGGACAGCAGCGTCGAGCCGATCGCGGAAGCCGGTGAAGGCGATGAGGCCCATCCGAACGTCGCGCAATCGTCCGGCGCCGATGCCTCCTTTGCCGATCATGCGGCAAGCGATGCCGCGCCGGCGCTGGACCCGGTGGTCCACACGGAGCCTGCGGTGCCAGCCGCGATCGAACAGGATCGCCTCGCTGGACCTGCGCTCAGCGAAGCGACCGACGCCACCCTCTCCGACGAGGGCCCGACGCTCGACAGCGACGCGACGCTCGATTTGGCCGCGCTGGATGGCGCCACGCCGCCGGAATCCGGCGCCGACCCGGCCGACGCGCCGCAACCCGAGATCCCCGTCGAGACTTTGGGCGGTGACGAGGTGGTCGAAGAGCGCGAGGCACGGGCGCGCCGTCGCCGCACGCCTTCCGTCCGCCAGTACAAGATCCAGGAAGTCATCAAGCGCCGGCAGATCCTGCTGGTCCAGGTCGTGAAGGAAGAGCGCGGCAACAAGGGCGCGGCACTCACCACCTATCTGTCGCTCGCCGGTCGCTATTGCGTGCTGATGCCCAACGCCGGTCGCGGTGGCGGCATTTCGCGCAAGATCTCGAACCCGTCGGACCGCAAGCGCATGAAGGAGCTCCTGGCCGAACTCGATGTGCCGTCCGGCATGGGGGCGATCCTGCGGACCGCCGGCCTGGAGCGTAGCAAGATCGAGATCCGCCGCGACTACGAGTACCTCGTGCGGCTCTGGGAGAGCATTCGCGACATCACGCTGCGGTCAACGGCGCCGGCTCTGATCTACGAGGAAGGCGATCTCGTCAAACGCTCGCTGCGCGACGTCTATGACACTGACATCGCCCAAGTGCTGGTCGAGGGCGAAGCCGGCTTCCAGGCCGCGAGCGAGTTCATGCGGCAACTCGTGCCACATGAAGCCGGCAAGGTGGAACTCTACCGGGAGCCGATCCCGCTCCTGCACCGCTACCAGGTCGAGAGCCAGCTTGACGCCATGCACTCACCGACCGTGCAGCTGCGCTCGGGCGGTTACATCGTGATCAACCCGACCGAGGCGCTGGTCGCCATCGACGTCAACTCGGGCCGCGCCACCAAGGAGCGCAACATCGAGGAGACGGCGCTGCGCACCAATATCGAGGCGGCCGAGGAGATCGCCCGCCAGATTCGCCTGCGCGACCTCGCCGGGCTCATCGTGATCGACTTCATCGATATGGAGGAGACTCGCCACCAGCGGCAGGTCGAAGGCAGGCTCAAGGATGCGATGCGCACCGACCGCGCGCGCATCCAGATCGGTCGGATCAGCGCTTTCGGTCTCCTGGAACTGTCGCGTCAGCGTCTGCGACCCAGCCTGCTCGAGCACTCCACCGACGTCTGCCCCCACTGTGCGGGCACCGGCCGCATTCGCTCCGTCGAATCCGCGGCGCTGCACGCCATGCGCAGCATCGAGGAAGAAGGCGTGCGTCGTCGCGCGAGCGAGATCACCGTCAGCGTGCCGCCACCAGTGGCGCTCTACCTGCTCAATCAGAAGCGTCGCGCCATTTCCGAAATCGAACAGCGCTACGGCTTCACGGTGCTGATCGACTCGGATGAGGAGTTGCACGCCGCCGATCTCGAGATCGAGCGCACCCGCTCGCGTCGCGACGATCGCGATCGCCCCGCCCAGGAAACCGCCCGCGCTCGCTACGAGGAAGCGGCCGATCGCGCGAGTGGCGAGGAGCCTGATGACGCCACCGATGAGGCGCGTGAAGACAGCGACGAGGAACATCGTGAGGGTTCGGCCCGCTTCGACAGCGATGGCGATGGCGAAGGCGATGGTGATGGCAGCGGCCGCCGCCGGCGTCGCCGGCGTCGCCGGCGCGGCGGACGTCGCGATGACGACGACAATCGGGGAGGCGAAGGCGTTGAGGCGCGCCGGAGCGACGCCCGCCACGAGGATGCGCCTGACGCCCCGGGCGGCGACGGATCGCCGCCGGCCGATCAAGGAAACGATCGCGCCGAGGGCGAGCCCCGCCCGCCGTCGCGCTTCCGCGGCGAAGGTGACGGCGACGCCGAGAGTGACGGAAACGCACGCCGCCGGCGTGGTCGACGTGGCGGACGCCGTCGTCGGCGCGACGGCCGCGACGACCGGCCGGAGCGTGGTGACGGGTCGTTCGACGGCGCCCCTCGCGACGAGCACGCGGCGGATGATCGGCCAATGGACGATGCTCGCGAGGTCGCGGGATCGGAGACCGTGATGGCCCGCGAGCCTGTCGAGGTTGCGGCGCCTTCACCGCGCGAGGAGCGACCGGCGCCACCGCCCGTTAGCGTTCCTGTCGTAGCCGTTGCGCCCCCACCGCCGCCGCCGCCCGCGCCTGAGGCCCCGCCGGTCCCTTCGATCCAGGGCCCGGCGGAGAAGCCCAAGCGTGGTTGGTGGAGCCGATAGCGCAGTCCGCCAGACCCTAGTCGGTCGGGCGGTTCTCGTTCTCGCTCAGGCTGCAAATCTACTCGACGTCAGGGTCGGCCAAAGGGTTTCGGCCCCCGCACGCGCGACGGCGGCGCCAAGCTCGGCGCCCCACTCCGTTTCGCTGCCCCAGTCACGACGCCACACCCAGAGGCGTCGCGTGTAGTGGTGCAGGACATGCTCCTGCGTGAAGCCCATCGCGCCCATCGACTGGTGCGCCATGGCGGCGATGCGTTGGGCGAACTCCGAGGCCTGGGTCTTGGCGGCGGCGATCGAGAACTCCGCGCCGCTGCCGATCCCGACCTCGCTTGCGTCCCGGCTGGCGGCTTCGGCGGCGGCAACAGTCGCTGCGACGCAGCTCGCGAGTTCCGCGAGCAGGTGCTGGATCGCCTGAAAGTTCGAAATCGGCCTGCCGAACTGGGAGCGCTGCTTGCAGTACTCGACTGTGATCGCGAGTGCGCGATCGGCGGCGCCGGCCATCTGCATTGCCCTCGCGAGCGCGGCGAGCTCGCGCAGCCGCACCTCAGACACTGGCGAGGCCAGGTTCTGGACCGGCGCGGCGCCCTCGAATTGCGCCGACCCGTAGGGCTCGCCGGCAAAGCTCGGCTCCACCGCAACCTTGGCCGATGACCTGTCCAGCACCACGACTCGCGCCGCGGGGCCAACACCGATCACCGCAACGAACTGCGCGGCGACACCCGCGAAGGCGACGCGCTTCGCTGTTCCCGAGACCTTGCCACCCGCCAAGGTGAGGCCGCCCGCGATCAGGGCCGCGGGCCCCTCGACCGGCACCCCACCGGCCGCGGCGAGCACGAGATTGGCGAGCGCCGTCTCCATCAGCGGAACCGGCACGGCGTGGCTCCCCGAGAGGCGCAGGAGAGCTAACAGATCGGCCAACGTGCCGTCGGCGCCTCCCGCGGCCTCCGGCACGGCCACCAGCGGCAGTCCCATGTCGGTGATCTCGCTCCACAGCCCGGCCGGCCACTCGCCCTTCTCGACGGCGTTCACCACTTCCTTGCCGGATCGGTCCGCGAACAAGCGACCGGCGGTCTCCAGCAACATCTCTCGACTTTCGCGATCCATGTCCGCCTCCTTCAGCGCAGGCCGAGGCCGCGCGCGACCATGCCGCGCAGAACCTGGGTCGTGCCGCCCTGGATGGTGTAGGCCGGGGCCATCATCGTGGCGTGCTGGGCGATGTCGAGGAAGTCGGCCATGTCCTCGTCGGTCGTGGCGTCGGACTCTGCGAGAAGGCGCGCCACCTCCGGCAGGTCCTGCTGGAAGATCGTCCCGAGGTCCTTCACAAGCGCCGCCTCGATCGCTGGCGACTGGCCGGCCTCCATCATGCCGCCGACCGCGAGCGACATCTGTCGCAAGGTCCAGAGTCTTGCCACCAGTCGCCCGATCACCGATGCCGCACGCCGCGCCGGCTGGCGCCCCACGACGCGCACGAGTTCGCGCAGCACGTGGAAGTTCGTGAGAAAGCGCTCGGGTCCGCTGCGCTCGAAGGCCAGTTCACTGGTCACCTGCAGCCAGCCGTCGCCCTCGCCACCGATCAAGGCGCTCTCAGGGACAAGGCAATCGCTGAAGGTCACTTCGTTCCAGTCGTGGCGGCCCGCCAGATTGATGATCGGCCGGATCGAAATTCCCGGCGACTTGAGGTCGATCAGGAGCTGGCTGAGGCCGCGCTGCCGGTCGCCGTGCTGACCCGAGGTGCGCACCAGCGCGATGCAATAGTCCGTGCGATGTGCGCCCGACGTCCAGACCTTGGTGCCGTTGACACGAAAGCCGCCGGGCACGGGTTCGGCGCGCGTGCGGACGGAGGCGAGATCCGACCCGGAGTCGGGCTCGCTCATGCCGATGCAGAAATAGCACTCGCCCCTGGTGATGCGCGGCAGGATCGCCTCGCGCTGTTCCTCGCTGCCAAACCGCAGCAGCAACGGCCCGGATTGCCGGTCGGCGACCCAATGCAGCCCGGCCGGCGCCCCTTGCGCGAGCAGCTCTTCGGTCACCACGTAGCGATCGAGGAAGCTCCGTTCCTGACCGCCGTACTTTTTCGGCCAGGTGATGCCGATCAACCCCTGCGCGCCGAGCGCCCGACTGAACTCCGGCGAGGGCGTGTTCCAACTCGGGTAGCGGTCCTCCGTCTTGAGCCCGGGCAGCGTCGTCTTGAGAAAGGCGCGCACTTCAGTCCGCAGCGCCTCGGCCGATGGCGGAAGGCGGAAGGGCGGAAACTCGAGCTTCGGTATTGCTGACATGGGTTCTCGCGCAACGGCTGCGGGTCGGGTAATCCTAGAGCCGCCGCGACGCCTGTAAACGCGGCATTATCGCAGGGGGAAATGCCCGTGTCGCCAAAGCTCCTCGTCCAACGCGACGGCCATGTGGTCACCCTCACGCTGAACGATCCCGATCTCCGCAACGCGATTTCCGGCATCGAGATGATCGATGCCATCGTCACGGCTCTGGAAGCCGCCAATCGCGACTACGAGACGCGCTGCCTGATCCTGACCGGGTCGGGATCCGCTTTCTCGTCGGGCGGCAACGTCAAGGACATGAAGGACCGTGGCGGCATGTTCGGCGGCGACGTCTACGGCGTGCGCACCGGCTACCGCACGGGCATCCAGCGCATCCCGATGGCGATGTACGAGCTGGAGGTGCCGATCATCGCGGCGATCAACGGACCCGCTATCGGAGCGGGCTGCGACCTCGCCTGCATGTGCGACATCCGCATCGCCGGCAGATCGGCGCGGATGGCCGAGAGTTTCGTCAAGCTTGGGATCATCCCCGGCGATGGCGGCGCCTGGTTCCTGCCGCGAGTCGCGGGCCGCTCGAACGCCATGATGATGGCGTTCACCGGCGAACAATTTGGCGCCGACGACCTCCTGCGCATGGGCGTCGTCTCGAAAGTGGTCGACGACGCCGTTCTGCTCGCTGAGGCACGCGCGCTGGCCGACCGGATCGCCGTCAATCCGCCCTACGCACTGCGGATGGCCAAGCGGTTGATCCGCGAGGGCGAGCGTACCGAACTTGGCACTCTGCTCGACATGTCGGCGTCGATGCAGGCGATCGCGCACCAATCCGGCGATCACCGCGAGGCGGTCGACGCCTTCCTGGAAAAGCGCAAACCCGTCTTCAAGGGACGTTGAACGCGATGGCCCGCCGTCCGCCGCGCGTGCCGCCGCCGTCCGGAGGCTTCAGTGACGAGGACCGCGAGGCGGTGCTCGCCACGAATCGCGGCTTCTACCGCGCGTTCAATGATCGCGACCTCGCGGCGATCGATGCCCTCCTCGCCCCGACGGGCCCTGCCATTTGCGCCCATCCCGGACAACAGCCGCTGACCACGCGCGCCGCCACTCTGGCGAGCTGGCGGGCGATCCTGGCGCACCCCGCCGCGCCGCGTGCCCGGTGCGCGGAGGAATGGGTCACCGGGAGCGGCAATCTCGCGCTCGTCGTTTGCCGAGAGATCCTGCCCACCGCGCAGCTGATCGCGACCAACACCTATGTGCGCCACGCCGCCGGCTGGAAAATGATCGGCCACCATTCGGGACAGGTGCCGGTCGTCGCGCGGCTCGCGCCACCCGCTCCACGAGATCGGCGCAAACTGCACTAAGGCCGAGCAGTCCCCCCGCGCCGGACGATGCTGGCCAAAAGGAAGCACCCGCTCCGCGCTTCCATGGCCGCGGTGCCCGAGCCATCGAGGCGCAGCGCGTGATCGGCGGGCAGGTGGTGCGCGGAGCCGTCGACGTCGAGGGTGCCCTCCCCTCCCGGATTGTAGATGATGTGGGTGCCCGGGCCGACCCGAAGCGCACGACCGGCGTCGAGGACCTGAATGTCGATCCCCACCCGCGCGCGATCACCAATGAGGTTCACGACCTCCACCGGGCCTGCCTCGAGGCGGCTCACGATGGGCGTCTCGCCGGCGAAGCGCACCGGCCGCAGAGGTTCGCGCACGTCGATCTCGCCGTCAGGCGTCTCCAGCACGAGGCCACGCCCCGAGACCAGCACCTGCACGCGATCGAACCCGCTGTAGTCCGAGAAGGCCCCCGGCCGAATGATCGGCGTGCGGCCGAACCGCCAGACGTCACCATGGGCCCCCGTCTCAACGGCGACATCGACCGTCGTACCACCGCCGTTCCTCCACGGTGTGCGCCGGTAGTCCGCGGGACCGAGCGACAAGAGGGTGACGGAGCCGCGCATGGCCGGAACTCGTCCTTCGCCCGTCCGTCAGCGTCGCCAGGCGCGCAATCGACGAACCGTCTCCTCCATTTCCTCCGGCGAGCCCGCAAAGGAAATGCGCAGAGTGCGCGCGCCGCGCGCCCGGTCGAAATCGACGCCCGGTGTGGTGGCGACTCCCGCCTCCCGCAACATCCGCGCGCAAAACTCGCGGCTGTCATTGGTGAGGTGCCCGACATCCGCATAGAGATAGAACGCGCCCTGGGCCGGGGTCAGTCGGTCGAGCCCGGTCGCCGGGAGACCCGCCATCAGGAGATCACGGTTGGCGCGATAGCGGCGCACATGGCCATCGAGCTCGTCGCGACACTCCATCGCCGCTAGCGCCACGTGCTGCGACAGCGTGGGCACCGAGATGAATAGATTCTGGCTGAGGCGCTCCACGGGTCGAACCAGCTCTTCCGGCAGGACCAGCCAGCCGACCCGCCAGCCCGTCATCGAGAAGTATTTTGAAAAGCTGTTCAGCACGATCGCACTGCTCGAGAACGCGGCGGCTGTTGCAGTCTCTCCCTCGTAGACGATGCCGTGGTAGATCTCATCCGAGACCAGCCGAACGCCGCGCGCGTGGCACCATTCGGCCAGCCGCTTGAGCTCCGCTGGCGTCACCATCGTGCCGGTGGGATTGGACGGGCTGGCGACGATCAGACCAGAGATGGGTCCGGCGCGCTCGAGTGCCTCAGCAGTCGGCTGAAATCGATCCTCGGCCGTCGTCGGCAGATCGACAGCTTCAAGGTTGAGAGCCGCGAGCACGTTGCGGTACGCCGGGTACCCGGGCGCCGCGAGCGCGATCCGCTCACCGGCGTCGAACGCGGCGAGAAACGCGAGCGGAAACCCGCCCGACGAGCCGGTGGTCACCACGATCCGTTCCACCGGAACCGCGACACCATAGCGTTCGCGATAGTGCCGCGCGATGCGCTCGCGTAGCGCCGGCAAGCCGAGCGCGGCCACGTAGCCCAGACGGTCGGCATCGAGCGCCGCATGGGCCGCTGCGATCGCCATCCTGGGGGCAGCGGTGCTGGGTTGTCCGACTTCAAGATGGACGACGCGCTCGCCGACCGCCTCCTTCTCGGCGGCGGCGGCCATCACGTCCATGACGATGAACGGATCGACCGCAGCGCCGCGTCGCGACACGCGACCTCCAGACACGATCAACGCCCCAAGGCCGGAACCACGAGCCCGAAGCCGCCGGGATCGGTGCCGGCGCGGCAACTCTGCTGGTTTCCGCGCAAACCTCGCGGACACGCGATGGCCGTCACACCCGCCCCGCGGCTTGCGAACGCCTGCTCGACCGCGCCATCGCCCGCCAGTGCCGCGCGTGCGAAGGCACCGATCTGCGAGCCCGATCGCGCGACGCCCGCGAAGAAGAACTCACCATTGGCCGGGTTGGCCACGATCAACGGGCTGACGGGATCACCAGCGGGTGCTGCCAGCCAGATCCCCATGCCCGGAACGACCGTCCGCGCCCCGAACGGTACGCCCATTGAGAAGCTGCAAGCCGCGGCGGAAGCCTCGGAGTCCACAGCGACCACGCCGGCCACGCCTCCGCCCGCGCCGGTCGCGGCTGCCCCGCCACGCCAAGCGGCCAGCGCCTGCGGCCCGCCGAGTGGCGCGGGCACACCATGCACTCGATGGGAGCCGAACGCCTCGGTCACCGTGGGTCCTGCGATCGGAATGGCGGCCCGGATTGTGTCGAGCGACAGTCCCGCGCCGGTCGGGGCGGATTGTTCGGCCAACTGGCGCGCGAGCCGGCCCTGGGCAAAATCGCCGCCGCCGCTTTGGCGAAGCGCGCCCAGCACGGCGGCTAGGTCGGGCTGGAGCCACACTGAGCCGGGTGATGAGAGGCCCGCCGCCTGGAGATCGCGGGCCAAGCCCGGCGACACCGGCACGCCGGCGCGCGCGAGACGCTCGGCGGGCGCGACAAGCTGCTCCCAGCGAAGCTTTCCGTGTCGCAGATGCATGAGTGCCACGCCGCGAACGGCGGTTGGTACGGCCACCGGTCCGCCATTCGTTCGACCGGCAGGGACCGACGGAAATCCGAAAGCCGCGGCGGTACGCGTCCCATGCAAGTGCACGACGCAGGCGCCATGCGCCCCCAGACTCGCCGCCGACGGAAGCGTGACCGCAAGGGCGAAGTAGCCGGCGACCACGGCGTCGACCGCATTGCCACCCGCGTTGAGAGCGTCGCGCGCGGCCTCGGCGGCGAACCCCTCATCGGCGCCGGCATAGGCCCGGAAGCTGTCGGTCACGACGACGCCCTGGCTACGAATGCCGCCCTGGCGCGCATCGGCCGCGCTCGCGATCTCCGGCGCGCGTGTCCCACTTTCGCCACAAGCGGCGAGCATCAAACAGGCGGCGGCGAGGAGCGCGACGACACGCGATTGACGGCCCCAGCGCCCATCCCTAGCGTTGTCCATCGGTACCCTCGTGTCTCGTCGCTTCGCCATCTTCGCCTGCCTCGTTCTCGCGGTCGCCACGCCGCTGGCGAACGCGTGGGCGCAATCCGGCCAGCGGCTCCAACTCATACGCGACGCCGAGATCGAAAGCACCATCCGTGCGTTCGTGACGCCGATCTGGCGAGTCGCCGGCCTGAACCCAGAGGCGGTGGATATCCTGATCGTCAACGATCCGGGGCTGAACGCTTTTGTGGCGGCGGGGCAGCGCATCTTCCTCAATACTGGCCTCCTGATGCGCACCGAGCGGCCCAACCAGCTCATTGGCGTGCTGGCCCACGAGACCGGCCACATCGCGGGCGGACACCTCGCCCGCCAGCAGGAGGAACTGCGGGCACTCAGCACGCTGCAAATCCTGGAAATGATCCTGGCCGGCGGTGCGATCGCCGGCAGCGCCACGTCGGGTGGTGGCGTGGGTCGCGGCGGGCCAACCGGATCCAGCGCCGCGCCGCCCTCGATCGGCCTGTTCCTCAAGTATACGCAGACACAGGAGAACGCCGCCGATCAAGCGGCGATCGGCTATCTGGAGCGCACCGGCCAGTCGACCAAAGGCAGCGTTGAGTTCCTCCGCATCCTGCTGCAGCAGGAGCGGATGCTGTTGGGGCGGCGCGATCCCTACCTCAGCACCCATCCGCTCACCCAGGACCGCATCGCTTTCTTCGAGGAAGCGGCGCTGCGCTCCCCCCATGCGAATGCGCCCGACCCGCCACGCTTCATCGAACAGCATGGCCGCATGGTCGCAAAGCTGTTCGGATTCATCGCGCCCGAGCAGGCGTTGCAGCGCTACAGCGAGTCCGACAGGTCGGTGCCGGCACGCTATGCGCGTGCGATCGCGTTGTTCCGCCGGGCCAACCTCGGGTCCGCGTTGCTGACCCTGGACGGGCTGCTAAAGGACGCGCCCAACGACCCCTACTTCCACGAATTGCGCGGCCAGGCCCTGTTCGAGAATGGGCGAGCGCTTGAGGCCCTGCCATCCTACCGCCGTGCCGTTCAGCTGTTGCCGCAGTCGGGTCTGCTCAAGATCGACCTCGCGCGCGCCCTGGTGGAAACCAATCGGCCGGAAAACGATCGCGAGGCCGTGCGTGCGTTGGATCAGGCCGGACCATCCGAATCCGACAGCTTCGAACTCTGGCGCCTGCAGGCGATCGCGCAGCAGCGCCTCGGCAATGCGGGCCTCACTTCACTGGCCAGGGCGGAGATGGCGATCCTGCGCGGCCAGCGCTCGGAGGCGGTTGCGCATGCGAGCCAGGCCGAACGCCAGTTGACGCCCAACACACCGGCTTGGCTGCGGGCCCAGGACATCAAGGCCTTCGTCGAATCCCGCCGGCCCCGCCGGTAACTGGCGTCGCGCGCCAAAGCAGTGTAACCGCTTCGTCCCCTTCCGGAGTTCAGCCATGCGAGTCCTGCTTCTTGCCCTTATGGGCCTTCTCGTCGTTGCCGGTGGCGCGTTGGCGTTGCGCGGCACACCACCGGCCACGCCGAGTGCGGGCGCAGGACCGGCGCTCACCGGTGACAAGGCGGCCGTGGGGCGGATCGTGCGGGAATATCTGCTGGCCAATCCCGAGGTGCTGGTCGAGGCGATGCAGGAGCTCGAGAAGAAGCAGGAAGCGCAGCGCGAGGCACAGGCCGGTGTCGCCATCCGCCAGTATGAGGGCCAGCTCCTGCGCGATCCCGACAGCCCCGTCGGCGGCAATCCCTACGGCGACGTCGCGATCGTCGAGTTCGTCGACTACCAGTGCGGCTATTGCAAGCGTGCCCATGCCGCGGTGAAGGCGGTCCTCGCCGCCGACCCCAAGGTCCGCGTGATCTACAAGGATCTACCGATCCTGGGCGATGCCTCTCGCGTGGCCGCGCTCGCGGCGCTCGCGGCGCGTCCGCAAGGCAAGTACCTCGCCTTCCACGACGCGCTGATGGAGAGCCGCACGCAGCTCGACCGGACGCGCATCCTCGCGATCGCCGAGTCGGTGGGTATCGACGTGGCGCGGCTCGAGAAGGACATGCAGGACCCGAAAGTCCAACAGGTGATCGACCGCAACATGGCGCTCGCCAATCTACTTGGCGTGCGTGGCACACCGGCTTTCGTGGTCGGCCGCCAGTTCGTACCCGGCGCCATCGACGCCAACGCGTTGCGTCAGCTGATCGCCGAAGCCCGCAGGGGCTGAGTCTCACCGCGCGTGGCGGACAGAGAGTCCCAGCGCGCTCACGAGATCGGGTCCGGGACTGAGGAGATAGTCCCACCGCTCGAAAGCGAAAGGCGGATCGGGCTTTGCCTCGAACACCAGCTCACCGCCACGCTCGACGAAGCGCGCGACGGTATCGGCGATGGCGGTCATCTCCTGGGTGATCAGGACCCCGGATGGCTGGAACCGCCGCACCTGCTGCGCGATGGTCGCGCGAGCGAGCTGTGCCGGCATTCCCATCCCGCCCGCGGCAAGCCGCAGAGCCCGGTCAAGCAGCGACTGGTCACGCAACGACAGGGTGATGCGGTTCACTGCGCCCTTGCTCGTCAAGAGAAGGCCGTAGTCCCCCCAGTCGTAAGCCTCCCAAAACGAGGCATCGAGGCCTTCGAGGCCGAACGACAATCCGATCGTGGCGAGACCTCTGATGTCGACACCACACCGTTCCAGATCGAACTTCCCGGCGACACGATCCTCCATCGCGCCGCAGTCGACATCGACCGCCAACTCGGAAATCCCGAGCCCCCGAAACGACTCGGCCGCAGCATCGCCGATAAAGGTGCCAGCGACGGGCCGGAAACCCGCCCCCTCCACACGACTGTTCCAGCGGTAACGTGCATCGCCGTCGCGTGAGCCCTTTGTCGAAACCCGCGTCAACGCAAGACCGTTGTCCGAGAGTGCGGTGCCCGAGAAACCCTCGAACGTAGAGGCCAGCCAGCGCAGCGGCGGCGATTGCTCGCTGGCACCCACCGGGTCGAGGTAGTCGAGCATCAGGGTCATCTCGCCCTCGCGCAGGCTGACGCGCTCGACCCGCACGACCTCCGCCGCGTTGCCGCCGGCGCGCGCCACGAACGCGTCGACCGCGAAGTCAGCCACCCTGCCCTGCCGCCAACCCGCAACGGTGAAGCGGTCGACACTCAGAGTCTCGCCGACGCCGGTTTGCGACAGCAGCAGCGTTGTGATCTCCAGACGCGCGAGCGCGAGGGCACGCAGGGCACGCGCGATGTCTACCGGACCGGCGGCAGACTCCATCCAGTCCGTGCCGCCACGCGCCGGCTCGAAACGCGCAAGGTTCACGCCTTCGGCAACGAGCCGGCGCACGCGAACGCCGGTCGCGATGATCGGGTCAGCAACCTGAAGGTTTTCGATCTCGACATTGGCGGCAATGAACGGATCTCCGGGCCGCCATCCGCGAAAGGGGGTGCGGCCGGCCAGTAGTTCCCGGATCGGCCATTCGAGGCCGGAGACCCGCGCGCGCGTCAGGGCGACCTCGGTCCCGTTGCCCGCACCGGCGACCAGGTTGAGACCGTCGATCTCGACGCGGCGAGCGAGCAGGCCGATTTCCAGGCGATCGATGCGCGTGGCCCCCGCCCGCTCGAGTTGGCCGCGCAGCTGGGCAACCAGATGCCGCTCGATCGAGGGTATCGAGAGCCAACCGACGCCCGCCGCAACGAGCAGGAGTGAGACCAGCGCGACGACCGCGCGCTTCACGGTTCGGCGTCCGGCTGTTTGGAGGGCTGGGCGAGATCGAACGCCCGCAGCTTCATGCAGGCCTCATGAATGCGCCGGATCGTCGGGTAGCGTGTCATGTCGACCTGAAAGCGCGCGGCGTTGAAGACCTGCGGCACGAGGGCGATGTCTGCCAGCGTCGGCCGATCGCCGTGGCTGAACATGCCTGTGGCGGAATGGCCCGCCACCGACGATTCATAGGCCTCGAAACCGGTACCGATCCAGTGCCGCGCCCAGGCCGCGACACCGGCTTCGTCCTGGCCATACTTTTCGCGGACGTAGCCGAGCACGCGAAGATTCTGGATCGGATGGATCTCGCAGGCCGGGATCAGCGCGAGCGCCCGTGCGCGGGCGCGCCCGACGGGGTCGGCGGGCAACAGCGGCGGTTCGGGCGCGATCTCATTCAGGTACTCGACGATCGCCAGCGACTGGGTCAACACCTCGCCGTTGTCGAGCTGCAGCGCGGGCACGAGCTTCTGCGGGTTGAGGCGGGCATAGTCCGGCGTCGACTGCTCGCCCTTGCGGAGGTGGCGGAAGGCGTGATCGACCGAGATGCCCTTGAGGTTGAGCGCGATCCGCACGCGAAATGCCGCCGAGGATCTGAAATACCCGTAGAGCTTCATGACCGCCTCCCGACGGTCAACCTAGCACAGCCGCCCGTCAGGCGGGGGGGCGTGTAGCGCACGACCTCCTGCTCGATGGCACCGAAGATCGAGGCGCCTGCCGCGTCGAACACCTCGATGCGGATGCGATCGCCAAATGACATGAAGGGAGTCTTGGGCTTTCCCTCGTCGATCGTCTCGCGGACCCGCCGCTCGGCGATACACGAACAGCCGACCGCGGCATCGCGATTGGCGACCGTGCCCGAACCGACGACCGTGCCGGCCTCAAGGTGCCGCGTCGTTGCCGCGTGGGCGATCAACTGGCCGAAATCGAAAGTGAGGTCGGTCGCGGCGTTGGGATGGCCGAATTCCACCCCGTTCAGCGTCGAGATCACCGGGCGGTCCAATCGGGCGCCGTTCCAGGCCGGGCCCAGCTCGTCGGGCGTGACGGCGACCGGCGCGAAGGCAGTGGCGGGCTTGCCGTGGAAGAACCCGAAGCCCTTGGCGAGTTCCGCCGGGATTAGATTGCGCAACGACACGTCGTTCAGAAGCGTCACCAGCTTGATGTGCCCCCGTGCCGCCTCGGGCGTGATCCCCATGGGCAAGTCATCGGTGAGAACGGCCAACTCGGCTTCGAAATCGATACCGTGCGCCTCGTCACGCGCCTCGATGGCATCGCGCGGTCCAATGAAGGAGTCGGACCCACCCTGGTACATCAGCGGATCCGTCCAGAAGGATGGCGGCATCTCGACGCCGCGCGCCTTGCGTACCAACTCGACATGCACAACGTACGCAGAGCCGTCGGCCCATTGGTAGGCTCGCGGCAACGGGGCGGCGAGCGCCGCCGGATCGAGTGCGAAGGCGCCGCCAGCACTCCCGTCATTCAGCCGATCGTAAAGCGCTGCAAGGCGCGGGCTCAGTCCCTCCCAGGAGTCGAGCGCGGCCTGAAGTGTCGGCGCGATGCCGTCGGCGCGCACGGCACGGCGCAAATCGCGGCTCACGACAATGAGCGTGCCGTCACGGCCGCCCTGCTTGAGAGTCCCTAGCTTCATCGCGCTACTCCGCAGCCTGCTTGAGCTCGGGCGGGCGCCAGGAGTGGACATAGCCTTCCCACTCCACCCCCGCCGGCATCGGGGCGACATCGACGGCATCGCGCGTGTCGATCATTACCGCGACCTCGTCAGTCTCGGTCTTGCCGCCCTTGGTTGCTGCATTGAAAGCCTTCGGATGCGGGCCGTGTGTGAAGCCCGACGGATGCAGCGTCATCATGCCGGGATGGATGTTGTCACGACTGAAGAAGCTACCCTTGTGATAGAAGAGCACTTCCTCGTAGTCGTCGTTGCTGTGGAAGAACGGCAGCTTCAGCGCTTCCGGATCGCTCTCGAGGGGGCGCGGGACGAAGGTGCAGACCACGAAGCGGCTGGCCATGAAGGTGGTATGGGCTGATGGCGGCAAGTGGAAGCGGTGGCTCATCAGAGGCCGAAGATCGCGCCAGTTGATCCGTACGACGCTCAGATCGCCGTGCCAGCCCACCGCATCGAGCGGATTGAACGGATAGGTCACGGTCGACACGACGCCGCGACGCTTGACCAATACACGCCAGCGCCGTTCGTCCTGCTGCGCGCGGAACTGCTCATCGAGGGCGGGAGTGTCGAGCATCGCCGGGTCGAAAATCGCATGCCGGCCTACCAGGCCCTTCTCAGGCAGCCGGTAGCTGTCGTTGGTCGCCTCGATCATCAGGCAGGCGGTCGGCTTGGTCGGCTCGAGCCGCCACATCGTTCCGCGCGGGATCACGAGGTAGTCGCCCTCACGATAGGCGAGGCGCCCGTAGTCGCAGAACAGCGCGCCTTCACCCTCGTGGACGAACAGCAGCTCATCGCCGTCCGCGTTGCGCGCGAGGTCCGGCATGGCGGCCTCCAGACGCCACATCCGCATCTTCATGTGCGGGTTGGTCATCACCACCTGCGCATCCCACGGGCTCGGCCGCGCCCCCGCGAGCTTGCCCAGATCGAACGCGCGCGGGCGGATTGCGCCCTCGAACTCGATCCAGTCCGTCGGCTTGTGGGCATGATGGAACTGGGCCGACGGCCCGAAGAACCCTTCCTTCGAGATTTCGCGCTCATAGGTACCCGCCGGCAGGCGCACATGGGCCTGGCGCGAGGCCTTGCCCTCGAGTTGCCGCAGGGGAATCCACGTCTTGGACATCGTCGCCTCCCTCACGCTTTCAGAACGCCGCGCCGGATCTGATCGAGTTCGATGGACTCGAACAGCGCCCGGAAATTGCCTTCGCCGAAGCCCTCGTTGCCGCGGCGCTGGATGATCTCGAAAAAGATCGGGCCAATCACGGTCTGGGTAAAGATCTGCAACAGGAGCCCGCCGCCTTCCGTCGGGGCCCCGTCGATCAGGATACGGTTGGCGGCGAGTCGAGCCTTGTCCTCACCATGGCCGGGGAGCCGCGCGTCGATCTGCTCATAGTAGGTGTCCGGCACGGTCTGGAACGGCACATCGAGCCCCTTCAGGGTCTCGACCGACCGGTAAATGTCATCGGTACCTAGTGCGATGTGCTGGATACCCTCACCGTGATAGGCCGAGAGGTATTCCTGGATCTGCGACTTGTCGTCGGTGCTCTCGTTGATCGGGATGCGGATCTTGCCGCAGGGGCTGGTCATGGCCTTCGATTTGAGCCCGGTCAGCTTGCCTTCGATGTCGAAGTAGCGAATCTCGCGGAAATTGAAGAGCCGTTCGTAGAACTGCGCCCACTCATCCATGCGGCCGCGATGGACGTTGTGCGTTAGATGGTCGATGTAGGTAAGGCCCACGCCGGCTGGATTCCGCTCGACGCCGGGCAGGTACTCGAAGTCCACATCATAGATCGTGCCGCGGGACCCGTATCGGTCGACCAGGTAGATGAGCGAGTCGCCGATACCCTTGATCGCCGGGATGTTGAGTTCCATCGGTCCGACTTTGCCCTCGACGCCCCAGGCGCCAAGCTCAAGCGCCCGCCGGTAGGCTTGCCCGGCGTTGCGCACCCGAAGGGCGATGGCGCATACCGAGGGTCCGTGAACGCGCGCGAAGCCCTGCGCGAAGCTTTGCGGTTCGCCATTCACGATGAAGTTCACGTCGCCCTGACGGAACAGCGACACATCCTTGGAACGGTGCCGGGCGACCCGGACGAACCCCATGCTCTCGAACAGTCGAGCCAGCGCGGCGGGGTCGGGCGCGGTGTACTCAATGAACTCGAAGCCGTCGGTGCCCATAGGGTTCACCGTATCGTCGGTCGAAACTGCGGGCGCGACAGAGGCTGCCACATTGACCTCCCGGAAATGATGGTTACACTTGTAACCATCATGACCGCCCGCGCGCAAGCCCTCGAACTGGAAAACTTCCTGCCCTACCGGCTCTCGATCCTGTCCCAGACGGTGAGCGAGGCCCTGCACGGGCTCTACGCCTCTCCCTACGGCCTTAGCGTCCCCCAATGGCGGGTCATGGCGGTTCTTGGCCGATTCGCCCCGATGGCCGCAGCCGACATCTGCCAGCGCACAGTGATGGACAAGGTCGCCGTCAGTCGCGCGGTCGCCGATCTCAGGTCCCGCGGTCTTGTGGCCGCAGCCGTCGACCGCCGCGACGCCCGGCGCACGGCGCTGACGTTGTCACCGGCAGGACGCGCCATGCATCGGCGGATCGTGCCGATCGCGCTTGAATTCGAGCGGAGTGTCGCGTCGGCGCTCTCAAGTGAGGAGCGCGCCGTTTTCGTAGCGCTCTGCGAGCGGCTGCAGGCACGCGCGGAGGCGGTTTCAGCGTCCTGACCCCGCCTTGTGAGGTCAAGTCGCCATGCTATAAGGCCCGCCAGTCGCAAGACGGGAGGCTGACGTGGCCACAAGGGCCGCCCGAGGCAAGCCGGCGCCCAAGCCGGTGCTGATCCTGAACGGGCCGAACCTGAACATGTTGGGCAAGCGCCAGCCGGAGATCTACGGCCGGGAGACGCTCGCCGATGTCGAGGCGGCCTGCCGCGCGGAGGCACGACGGCTGGGACTCGCGGTCGAATGCGCCCAGAGCAACCACGAGGGCGCGCTGGTCGACCGCATCCAGGCCGCCCGCGACGCCAACAGCGCCATCGTGATCAACGCCGGAGCCTATACCCACACGTCAGTCGCGCTACTCGATGCCCTGAACGCCGCCGAGTTGCCTGCGATCGAGGTGCACCTGTCGAACATCTATCGCCGCGAAGCGTTCCGCCACAAATCCTACATCAGCCCCGCCGCCGTCGGTGTGATCGCGGGATTGGGCAGTCACGGTTATATTCTTGCCTTGCAGGCGCTTGCGCGCCTGCTGAAGCGCTGACCCCCCCTTCTCCCCGGGAGCTCGACACGATGGCCAAATTCGACCTCGACACCGACTTCGTGCGCAAGCTTGCCGAGATTCTCGATGAGACCAAGCTGGGGGAGATCGAGCTGGCCGATGGCGAGCGCCGCATCCGTGTGGCGCGGCCCGCGGTGACGGTCGCCGCGGCGGCGCCGGTGGCGATGGCTGCCGCCCCCGCTGCCCCGGCCGCGGCCGTCGCGCCGACTGTGCCGGCGGTATCTGCCCAGGGTGATGCCGCGAGCCATCCCGGCGTCGTCAAATCGCCGATGGTCGGAACAGCCTATCTCTCGCCCGAACCGGGCAAGCCCGTGTTTGTGAATGTTGGCGACAAGGTCGCGGCCGGCCAGACACTGCTGATCATCGAAGCGATGAAGACCTTCAATCCGATCAAGGCGCCGAAGGCGGGCGTTCTCGCGCGTGTGTTGATCGAGAACGCGCAGCCGGTCGAGTTCGGCGAACCGCTGGTCGTGATCGAGTAGTCGGCGCCGGCCGATGTTCGACAAGATCCTCATCGCCAATCGCGGCGAGATCGCGCTCCGCATCCACCGCGCCTGCCACGAGATGGGCATCCAGACCGTCGCGGTTCACTCCACCGCGGACGCCGCGGCCATGCATGTGCGGCTCGCCGACGAGTCGGTTTGCATCGGGCCTCCTCCCGCGCGGGAAAGCTACCTGAACGTCCCCGCGATCCTGTCTGCCGCCACCATCGCCGGGGCCGATGCGATCCATCCAGGCTACGGCTTTCTCTCCGAGAACGCCCGCTTCGCCGAGGCCGTCGAGGCCCACGGCTTCACGTTCATTGGCCCGACCCCGCAGCACATCTCGATGATGGGCGACAAGATCGTCGCCAAGCAAACCGCGCTGGAACTCGGCCTGCCGTTGGTTCCGGGGTCTCCCGGCCCGGTGGACAGCGTCGAGGAGGTGATCGCTCTCGGCGAAAAGATCGGCTGGCCGGTCCTGATCAAGGCGGTGGCCGGCGGCGGCGGGCGCGGGATGAAGGTGGTGAATCAGGCGGATCAGGCGGCGGAAGCCTTCTCGCTCGCGCGCGCCGAAGCCAAGGCCGCCTTCGGCAACGACGCCGTGTACGTCGAAAAGTATCTTGGACGCCCCCGCCACATCGAGATCCAGGTCCTGGGCGACATGCATGGCAATGCCGTGCATCTCGGCGAACGCGACTGCTCATTGCAGCGCCGCCACCAGAAGGTTCTCGAGGAAGCGCCGTCACCCGCACTTAACGCCGCACAGCGCAGTCGCATCGGCGAGCTGGCTGCCGCGGCCGTCCGCAAGCTCGGCTACCGCGGCGCCGGCACGATGGAGTTCCTGTTCCAGGATGGCGAGTTCTACTTCATTGAGATGAACACCCGCCTGCAGGTCGAACACCCGATCACGGAAGCGATCACCGGGATCGACCTCGTGCGGGAACAGATCCGCGTCGCCTCAGGCGCGCCGCTCGGCTTCACGCAGAAAGACATCGTCTTCGCCGGCCATGCCATCGAGTGCCGCATTAACGCCGAGCACCCCGAGACCTTCGTCCCCTGCCCCGGTCGCGTTACCGAGTACCACCCGCCCGGCGGGCTGGGGGTGCGCGTCGATTCTGGCCTCTACACCGGCTATTCCATGCCACCGTTCTACGATTCCATGGTGGCCAAGCTGATCGTGAGCGGCACGTCGCGCAACGAATGCCTGATGCGACTGCGGCGGTCGTTGGAGGAGTTCGCGATCGGCGGCATCGACACCACGATATCGCTGCATCAGCGCATCATCCGCCAGCAGGCCTTCATCGACGGTGACTACGACATCCACTGGCTGGAGAAGCTGGTCGGCCTCAAGAAGTGACGGGGGCGAGGCTGGAGATCACCGCCGACCTCCTCCTGCAGGCCTACCGCATTGGCGTCTTCCCCATGGGGGAACGCCGCGACGATCCGAAGCTGCACTGGCTGGACCCGCGACTGCGCGCCGTTCTGCCGCTTGATGGCTTCCGTCTGCCTCGCCGGCTCGCCCGCACGGTGCGCTCCGCCCGCTTCGAGGTCGATGCCGATCGCGACTTCGACGCCGTGATGAGGGCGTGCGCGGAGCCGCGTCCGGGCCACCCGGAGAGTTGGATCAACGAGCCGATCGTCGAGCTGTACGGCGAGCTCCATAGGCGCGGCCACGCCCACAGTGTCGAATGCCGAATCGAAGGGGTGCTGGTCGGCGGCTTGTACGGTGTCGCACTGGGCGGCGCGTTCTTCGGCGAAAGCATGTTCAGCCGGGTGAGCGACGCCTCGAAGGTGGCGCTCGTGCATCTCGTCGCTCGGCTGCGGCGTGGTGGCTTCAAGCTGCTCGATTGCCAGTTCATGACCGAGCATCTCCGCCGACTGGGCGCCGTCGAAATCGTCCGAGAGGAGTTCCACCGCCGTCTCGCCCCAGCGCTAGACGCGCCTGCGGTCTTTCAGCGCGAACTTGGCGGTGCCGATCCTTGCGACCTGGTGCAGCCGACAAGCCAGACGTCATAAACGCCGTGATCCAGAGCCGATAGCGACGGCGCGGAGGCGAACATCCATCCGGCGAAGAGCTTTTCCTTCTGCTGCCCCGGCTTGTGATCGACGATGGTCAGATAGACCGCTGACTCGGGCAGCGCCTCGGGCACGTTCACCAGACACGCTCCGACCTCGATCTCGAGGGTCCCGAACCGTGTCGCCTCACCCAGCGTCGCGGTGAAGGTTCGAGTGCGCGCCGTCACCTTGTCGAGGCCGCGCAGCTCGGCAACTGGCGCGCCGGGCCCGTCCGGCACCTGGCGTAGATTGGGATTGTCGCCGCGCGGCGGGAGCGACAGCGATCCCGGCGCCGGCGGCGGCACATCGCGCAGCCGCTGCGGCGCACCTTGCGCCCATGCCGTCGTGGCCGCGCCCAGAAGAATCAGCGCGGTGATCGCGAGCCTCACCGGTCGGATCATTTCGTTCCGGGCGGCTCCAGCGCGTCGACCAGCGCGTGCAGCGCCGCCTTGATCTGGTCCGCGTCGCATCCCATCAACACCCCGTCCTCGAGCGCATCCGCGCAGAGCGTGCGGATCTCGGCGATGTTCTGGTCCAGGACCTTGATCTTTTCGAGGCAGGAAACGGGTTTGCCGTCGGGTTGCCGCCACGCCGCGCCGGATGTCACGCGCGCCTCCGTCAGTTGGATTTCTGCCCGACGCCACCGAACATGAACTTGGCGATCAGCTCGGCGAGCGGGATGGCGCCCTGGGTCTTGGTGATCTCGCCACCTGCCTTGAGGAATCGCTCGTCGCCGCCCGGCTCGAGCACCACGACCATGCCGCCGAGGAGCGACTCGCTCACGATCTTGGCATTGGTATCCAGCGGCAGTTTGACGTCCGAGGTGACCGACATGCGCACGACCGCCTGATACGTCTTCGCATCCAGATCGAAACCGGTGACGGTGCCGATCTTGACCCCGCTCAGCGTCACGTCGGAACCGCGCTTCAGCCCGTCGATGCGATCGAACCGCGCCAGCACCTCGACGCCCGACCCGGTGCCGCGATCCGATTTCGAAAAGGCGTAGTAGACAAACGCGCCGGCCACCAAAAGGACCAGCGCACCCACGATCGTCTCGACGATATTGCGGCCCACCTCGGAACTCCTCCTCGAACTTTGGCGCTTACTCCGGCTTCCACGCCTCGTAGGGCGCCTTGGGTTTCTCGCCACCTTGGGCGAGCGCATGTCCCGCCGGACGGTAGGCGCGATCGCTGCCCGTGAGATTGGCCTGATGCTCCTTCTGCCACGACTTGCGCGGCAGTCCGCCGGCCGGCGGCACCTGATCGGTGGTGTAGTGCAGCCAGCCATGCCAATCGGGCGGCACGCGCGAGGCCTCGGTTTCTCCCTTGTAGACGACCCAGCGCCGACGACGGCGCCCCGCGACGACGCGCTTGTCCTGAAAGTAGCGATTGCCCTCACGATCGCTGCCGACCTGCTCGCCACGCAGCCAAGTGAAGAGTTTGGTTCCGAACGTCATGCCCTCACACCGTCGACCAGTTCGTTGCGCACCGCTTGTACGCGCGCCTCTTTGAAGGGGCAACGCACGCGCCTTCTCGCGCGTTCACATCTTTCGCGCGCACTTGCCAGCGCGACGAACTCGAAGTGGAATCGCGCGCTGTGACATGCTTGCATCATCTAGTACCATCAACACCCACCTCTACAAAATGTAGTTGCGCACACAAGATTTTGTAATTTACTATCCGTCAGTGCCCACATGTACGCGCGATCCCGTCGGATCGGCGACACGCCAGAAGATCGAAAGAGAGGCGCGGGGCCGGGGGTAATCGTCGATGCGCTTCGAGCGTCGGTTTACGCAAGCGGGAGAATCGCCATACGCGAAGATGGCGTTCCGCGCGGCCGATTCCGAGATCCGCAATGCCGATGGCTCCACCGTCTTCACGCTGGCGGGCGTCGATGTGCCGGCTCACTGGTCGCAGGTCGCGATCGATATCCTTTCACAGAAGTACTTCCGCCGCGCCGGTGTCGCGCGTCACCTGCGTAAGGTAGTGGAGCGCGACGTACCGGCGTGGCTGTGGCGCAGCGTTCCAGACGAGGGTGTGTTGACGGCGATGCCCGAGGCGGATCGCTTCGGCGGTGAATTGTCGGCGCGCCAGGTGTTCGATCGCCTAGCCGGCACCTGGACGTACTGGGGCTGGAAGGGCGGGTACTTCGACTCCGAGGCGGATGCCCGCACGTTCTTCGACGAGCATCGCTTCATGCTGGCCGCCCAGATGGCGGCGCCCAATTCGCCGCAATGGTTCAACACCGGACTGCACTGGGCCTATGGCATCGACGGCCCCGGGCAGGGTCACTGGTATGTCGATCATCGCGACGGGCGCGCCGGCCCCTCCGCGTCGGCATACGAGCGCCCGCAGCCGCACGCGTGCTTCATCCAGAGCGTCGATGATGATCTGGTGAATGAAGGCGGGATCATGGACCTGTGGCTGCGCGAGGCGCGGCTGTTCAAGTACGGATCCGGCACCGGGACGAACTTCTCGCGCCTGCGCGGCGCTGGCGAGAAACTGTCGGGCGGCGGGCAGTCGTCGGGTCTGATGTCATTCCTCAAGATCGGCGATCGCGCGGCCGGCGCCATCAAGTCGGGCGGCACGACGCGGCGCGCGGCCAAGATGGTCTGCGTGGATGTGGACCATCCCGACATCGAGGCCTTCGTCGACTGGAAGGTTCTGGAGGAACAGAAGGTCGCGGCTCTCGTGGCCGGCTCGCGGCTGGCCAACCGTCATTTGAACGCGATCATGCGCGCCTGCGTCGAAGGCGACGGCGAGGAGGCGTTCGATCCGAAGCGCAATCCGGCGCTCAAGCGCGAGATTTTGGCGGCGCGCCGCGCTGAGCTGCCCGAGAACTACATCCAGCGCGTGATCCAGTTCGCGCGACAAGGCTACCGGCACATCGAATTCCCGACCTTCGACACAGACTGGGAGTCGGAGGCATACGTCTCCGTCGGCGGCCAGAACGCCAACAATTCGGTTCGCGTCAGCGACACGTTCCTGGCGGCCGTAGCGAGCGATACCAGCTGGGCCCTAACCGCCCGGGCGGGCGGCGCGACGGTCCGCACGCTTCCGGCGCGCGCCTTGTGGGAGAAGATCGCCGAGGCCGCCTGGCATTCCGCCGATCCGGGCGTGCAGTTCGACACCACGATCAACGACTGGCACACCTGCCCCGAGTCCGGACGCATCAACGCGTCGAACCCGTGCTCGGAGTACATGTTCCTCGACGACACGGCGTGCAATCTCGCGTCGCTGAACCTGATGCGCTTCCGCGATGCGTCGGGCAGTGTCGATGTCGACGGGCTGCGGCATGCGAGCCGGCTGTGGACCGTCGCGCTTGAGATCGCTGTGATGATGGCGCAGTACCCCTCGCGCCGGATCGCCGAACTGTCCTACCGCTACCGTACACTGGGCCTGGGTTATGCCAACCTCGGCGCGTTCGCGATGGCCTCCGGTCTTCCCTACGACAGCGCGGCGGCGCGCGCGCTGGCCGGTGGAATCGCCGCCCTGATGACCGGCACCGCCTATGCGACCTCGGCCGAGATGGCCCGGTCGATGGGCGCGTTCCCGGGGTTTGCCGCCAACCGCGACGCGATGCTCCGCGTGATCCGCAATCACCGTCGTGCTGCGCGGGGCGAGCATGCGGACTACGAAGGACTCTCTCGCACACCCACCGCGCTGGATGTCGCGAATTGTCCCAGCTCGGCCGTCGCCACCGCGGCGGCCGCGGCGTGGGACGAGGCGCTGGCGCTCGGCGAACGACACGGCTTCCGCAACGCTCAGGTCTCGGTGATCGCGCCCACCGGCACGATCGGACTCGTGATGGACTGCGATACGACTGGTATCGAGCCGGACTTCGCACTGGTGAAGTTCAAGAAGCTGGCCGGCGGCGGCTTCTTCAAGATCATCAATCAGACCGTACCGCTGGCGCTCGCCGCCCTGGGATACGACGAGACCACCGCCGCCAACATCGTGGCCCACGCGGTCGGACGCGGGACTCTGGCCGGCGCGCCGGCGATCAACCATGAGACGCTGGCCCAGCGCGGCTTCGATCCGGAGACCCTGCAGCGCATCGAGGCGTCGCTCGCGACCGCGTTCGATATCCGCTTCGCCTTTTCGCGCTACATTCTTGGAGACGCCTTCTGCCGGAATACGCTCGGCCTTGAGGATGAACGGCTGGCCGATCCGAAACTCGACATTCTGGCTCGCCTCGGCTTCTCGAAATCGGACGTCGCCGCCGCCAACACGTGGGCGTGCGGCACCATGACTGTCGAGGGCGCTCCCGGCCTCCGGCCCGAGCATCTCGCGGTATTCGATTGCGCCAATCCTTGCGGCCGGGACGGCACGCGCTTCCTCAGCGACGAGAGCCACTTGTTGATGATGGCCGCGGTCCAGCCCTTCATCTCGGGGGCGATCTCCAAGACCATCAATATGCCCCAGCAGGCCAGCGTGGCGGATTGCCGCCGCGCCTATGAACGCGCTTGGTCGCTCGGCCTCAAGGCGGTGGCCCTCTATCGCGATGGCTCCAAGCTGTCGCAGCCCTTGTCCGCCCTGGCGCTGGGCGATGACGTCGCCGCCAACGACGATCTGGCCGAGCTGCCGCCGGCCGCCCGCGCGCCGATCATCGCCGAGCGGATTGTGGAACGGATCGTTGAGCGCGAGGTCGCGGGGCGACGCGAGCGACTGCCGCAGCGGCGCAAGGGATACACGCAGAAAGCCGTGGTGGGCGGTCACAAGGTCTACTTGCGGACGGGCGAGTACGAGGACGGCCGGGTCGGCGAGATCTTTGTCGACATGCACAAGGAAGGCGCCGCCTTCCGCAGCCTCATGAACAATTTCGCGATCGCGGTGTCGATCGGACTGCAGTACGGCGTCCCGCTCGAGGAGTTCGTCGAGGCCTATACCTTCACGCGCTTCGAACCGTCGGGCATGGTGGAAGGCAACGACGCCATCCGCATGTCGACCTCGGTGCTCGACTACATCTTCCGCGAGCTCGCGATCTCATATCTCGGTCGCAACGATCTGGCCCATGTCGATCCGTCGGACCTCCGCGCGGATGGGGTCGGGCGCGGCGAGGCGCAGGGCGAATTGCCGGCCGGTGGGTCCGATGCGGCGGCGGCGGCAGCCGCGGCGGTCAGCCGGATCGCGGGCGTGGGCTACACGCGCAGCAATCTATACGTGCTCAATGGCAGGACCGACGGCAACGCCGCGGTAGCCGATGTGATCGGCGAGCCCCTGCCCCAAGAACTGACGGACGGTTCGACCGTTGCTCTGGCGCCTGGCGCCCGGGCAGCCGCCGTCGGGATCGCAACCGGAGCGGCATCCTCCGCCGCCCTCGACCTCGTCCTCGTGGCGAAGTTGAAGGGCTACGAGGGCGATGCCTGTCCGGAATGCGGCAACTTCACCCTCGTGCGCAACGGGACGTGCCTCAAATGCACGACCTGCGGCAGTACTACGGGGTGCAGTTGAATGCGTAGCGTAGCGTACAGCGTAAGACCCGGGTGCCCGAACGGTTGGGGAGCCCATGAAACCATAGGAGACAGTCATGGCTGCTAAGAAGAAGGCTGCGAAGAAGAAGGCTGCTAAGAAGAAGAAGCAGTAACGACAAGGAAAGGGCGTGGGCCGTAGCAATACGGTCCCTCTGACCTGACGCCTTTAGGCTTCCGCGTGGGCACCGCTTGCGGTCCCACCGGAAGCCGCCTCGGCTCTCAAAACCGGCCAAGGTTCGGATGCCTCAAGCTCCGAAGGCGAAACTGAATGCAAGGTCCGGTCGACTTCGGTCGCCGGACTTTTTTTTGTGTTTCTGAATGTAAATTCGCTCGCCTCTGCCTTGATTGCGTCGCAGTGCGGCTCTACATGGTGGGTATAGATACTGACCCCTCAGTCAATATCTCGCCCACATTGCCGCCGGCAAGGACCCGCCGACCCGACGAACGCGGCGCTGAACTGGTCCGGGCCGCGCTCGACCTCTTCGTCAGTCGGGGATTTGCGGCGACCAAGCTTGAGGACGTGGCGCGAGCCGCGGGCACGAGCAAGGGACTTCCCTACGTCTACTTCCGGAGCAAGGAAGAGCTCTTCAAGGCGGTAATCACCGAAGCCGTCGGCGGCCCGCTCCAGGAGGCCGACCGGCGCCTCGACGGGCATGCCGGGTCGAGCGCGGACATGTTGCGCACCCTCGTGCGCGCGTTTCGCGAGTTCGAGGAGAGTCCGTCGGGCGGCGTCATCAAGCTGATTCTCGCCGAAGCGGGAAACTTTCCCGATGCTGCCCGCTTCTTCATCGAATCGTTTGACCGACGCGGCCATGCGCTGTTCGAGCGGGTCATCCGCCGCGGCGTCGAGTCGGGCGAGTTCCGCGCGATCGACGACCCCGAAACGACCGCCATCATGATGGCCCAGCCCCTCGCCATGTTCTCGGTGTGGCGGCGCTCGCTCGGCCCCTACGAACCCCGCACCCCGACCGCCGACCGCTACTACGCCGCCTATCTCGACTTCGTGCTGAAAGGTCTCGCCCCATGACCGCCCGTCGTACCCTCGCGCTCGTCGCTATCGCCACCACGGTCGCCGCCATCGCCGGCACGCTCGCCTGGAACGCAGGCCCGCGGCTGGGATCGGTGACTGCCGCCGAGAAAGGCAAGCCGGCCGCGCGCCCGCTCGAGTTGATCGCCGCCGAACTCCAGACCCTGGCACCGCGAGATCTGGTCGAGACCGTTCGCTTTACCGGCACGACTCAGCCGGTCGACCAGAGCATTGTGAAATCACGCGTCTCCGGTCGCCTCGCCGACGTACGCGTCCGCGAGGGCGACCGAGTCATCAAGGATCAGGTCCTGGCCACGTTCGAACGTGCCGAGTTGGAAGCGCGCGCGCATGAACGCCGCGCGGCACTCGAAGCGGCACGCGCCAAAGCGCGTTGGGCCACGCGCGATCGCACCGACAAGGAGGCGCTCGCGGCGCGCAACGTCGTCTCCGCCGCGGCGGCCGACCAGGCGCGCGCCGTCGCGGACGCCAAGTCCTCATTGGTCGCCGTATCGGAGGCGCAGCTCGACATCGCGCTCAGGAACCTCGCCGACGCGGAGATCCGCGCCCCGTTCGGCGGTACGGTCGGCGAGCGATTTGCCAACCCGGGCGAGTCCCTGCCCATCGACGGTCGCGTTCTTGCGCTGCTCGACACAAGCCGCGTCGAAATCGCCGCGCAGATCCCCGCCGTCGATGTGGTTCGCCTGCGGGTGGGGCAGACCGCGAACGCGACCATCGAGGGCTTCGACGAACGGACTTTCACCGCGCGCATCTCACGCATCAGCCCGACCGCGCCTGCGGGCTCCCGCACCATCCCGGTGTTCGTCGAGATTCTGGGCGCCCCCGACGCGCTGCGTGGCGGCCTGTTCGGCACCGGCAGCGTGACCGTCGCCGCGGCCTCGCGCGCGCTCGCGGTCCCGGCTTCGGCAATCCGCCGCGACGACGCCGGCGAGCATGTGCTGGTCGTCGAGGGCGACACGCTGGCGCGCAAGCCAGTGACCGCCGTCCGGACCTGGCAGCGCGGCGAACTGGTGGAGGTGGGCGGGCTCGCGGCCGGCGCCATCGTGGTGGCGGCCCCCCTGCCCGGCCTCAAGCCGGGCCAGAAAGTCGTCATCGTCGGCCCGGCCCGCAAGACCTGAACCGCCGGAGTCCACCGCCATGAACATGACGCGCATCGCCGTCGACAATCCGGTTTTCGCTACCATGGTGATGGTGGCGCTGCTGGTGATGGGGCTGTTCTCGTACCGCCAGCTCAGCGTCGAACAGTTCCCCAACGTCGACTTTCCCGTCGTGGTCGTGACCACCGACTATCCCGGCGCGTCCCCAGAGACGGTAGAGACAGAGATCACCCGGAAGATCGAGGAGGCGATCAATTCGATCTCAGGCCTCAAGTCTCTCTATTCACGCTCCTTCGAGAGCCGCTCGCAAGTGATCGCCGAGTTCGAACTCTCGGTCTCGTCGGTCATCGCCACGCAGGACGTCCGCGAGAAGGTGCAACAAGTCCGCGCCGGCTTCCGCACAGAGATCAAGGAACCGCTGATCCAGCGCTTCAATCCCGACGATCAGCCGGTGCTGTCGATCGCCATCCGCTCTGACATCCGCTCAGTGCGCGATCTCACCACCCTCTCCGACCAGCTGATCGCCAAGCGCCTGCAAACCGTGCGCGACGTGGGCCGCGTCACGATCGTGGGCGGCGTGAAGCGACAGATCAACATTGAGCTCGATCCGGAACGCATGCAGGCGCTACGCGTGGGCGCCAACGACGTCTTGCGCGCGATCCGCGACGAGAACCAGAACTATCCCGCCGGCAACGTGGCGCGCGGCAACGACGACCGAACCATCGAAATCACCGGCCGGATCGCGGACCCCGCCAGTTTCGGCAACCTGATCGTGGCACGCCGCGGCAACGCGCCGGTCTATCTGCGCCAGGTCGCCACCGTCATCGACGGCGAGCAGGAGCGCGAGACGGCGGCGCTCCTGAACGGGCAGCGCGCGCTCGCGCTCGATGTGGTGAAGACCCAGGGCGCCAACACAATCCAGGTCGCCAACGGCGCGCGGGAAATGGTGGCCGAACTGTTGTCCGGCCAGCTCCCGCCCGACATCAAGATCGACATCGTCCGGGACAGCTCGCGGGGCATCCAAAACTCGGTCAACAACGTCCAGCAAACAATGGTCGAGGGCGGCATCCTCACCATCCTGATCGTGTTTCTGTTCCTTCATTCATGGCGCAGCACGGTGATCACCGGCCTCGCGCTGCCGATCTCGGTCCTCGGCGCCTTCATGGTGCTGGCGGCGTTCGGCTTTACACTGAACGTCCTCACATTGATGGCGCTCAGCCTCGCCATCGGCATCCTGATCGACGATGCCATCGTGGTGCGCGAGAACATCATGCGCCACATCGGATTCGGCAAGACGCACCGACAGGCGGCCCTCGATGGCACCAACGAAATCGGGCTCGCGGTGCTCGCCACCACCTTCACCATTATCGCGGTGTTCCTGCCCGTGGCCTTCATGGGCGGGATTATCGGGCGATTCTTCTACCAGTTTGGGATCACCGTCGCGGCGGCCGTGCTGATCTCGCTCGTCGTGTCCTTCACGCTCGACCCCATGCTGTCCAGCATCTGGTACGACCCCCAGGCCCATGGGCATAGCCGCTTCGCTCGTACCGTCAATGCCGCTCAGGAGCGCGCCAATCGTGTCTATGCCGCGGTCCTGAAACTCGCGCTCGGATGGCCCAAGACGACCTTGCTGATCGCCCTCGCCACCTTCGTGGGCTCCTTCCAGTTGCCCCGCTATATCGGCTTCGAGTTCGTCCCCGAAGCCGATCTCGGCGAGCAAGTGATCCTGGTAGAAGCTCCGGTCGGTTCGTCGCTTGACTACACCATCGCCAAACTGAACCAGATCGATGCGGCGGTCCGCGAGTTCCCGGAAATTCTCTACACCTACGCCACCGTCAATACCGGTCAGGCGATCGGCAAGAACCAGGGCAGCGTCTATCTCCGCTACAAGCCCATCAAGGAACGCACGCGCGGTCCGGTGACTCTCGCCCAGCCGATCCGCGACCGTCTGGCCTCAATTCCCGGCGTCATCACGTCTGTGACGTCGATTGGCGGCCCCGATGGCGGCGCGCAGAAGAAAATCCAGCTCTCCCTGCAGGGTCCCGACACCGCGACGCTCGACCAGCTTTCCCGCGAGGTGATGAGGCAGGCGCAGCAGATTCCGGGCCTGGTCGATCTCGACCGCAACCTCAAGGCGGCCAAACCGGTCTATTCAGTCCGAGTGCGGCGCGAGCTCGCGTCCGACCTGGGTCTCGGTTCCGCCCAGATCGCGCAGACGCTCCGCCCACTCTTCGCCGGCGAGGAGGCGAGCATCTGGAAGGCACCGGACGGCGAGAACTACGCAGTCGTGGTCCGGCTCCCCGCCGACGACCGCACCGGCCGAGCCGACCTAGACCGGATCTGGCTGACCGCCGGGCCCGAGCCGAGCGGTTTGCCGCGCATGATCCAGCTCTCGCAAGTGGCCGACGTGTCGGCGGATGTCGGTGCCTCGCAGATCAATCGGCGCAACCTCAGTCGTGAAGTCTGGATCACCGCCAACGTCGACGTGACGGCCACGTCAGCCGGCGAGGTAAGTGCTGCGTTGCAGAAGATCATCGACTCGACGCAGCTGCCGCCCGGCTACCGCTTCTCGTTCGGCGGCTCGACCAAGGACATGCGAGAAAGCGCGGCCTACGCCGGCCAGGCGCTGCTGCTGGCGGTAATCCTGATCTACCTGATCCTCGCCTCGCAGTTCGGCAGCTTCCTGCAGCCGCTCGCCATCATGGTGTCGTTGCCGATGTCGCTGATCGGCGTGTTTCTGGGGCTCCTGATCGCCGGAACGACGCTCAATATTTTCAGCGCCATCGGCTTCATCATGCTGATGGGACTGGTCACCAAGAACGCCATCCTTCTGGTCGATTTCTTCAATCAGGCGCGCGCACGCGGTGCTGCGCCGGACGAGGCGCTCCTCGAGGCCGGCTCGATCCGGTTGCGGCCGATCCTGATCACGACGCTCGCCATGGTGTTCGGCATGGTGCCGCTGGCCCTGGGCCTTGGTGAAGGCGCAAGCCAGCGCTCGCCCATGGCGCACGCGGTGATCGGCGGCCTGATCAGCTCGACCCTTCTGACGCTGGTCGTCGTTCCGGTCGTGCTGGTATACCTTGTCCGTGTGGGTCAATGGGCGACACGGCGCTTCAGCCGTTCCGCCGACGAGGAGGCCCGCGCGCACCAGCCTGCGGAGTGACATGCCCGACGGCGCCGCCTCGGTCTCCCTCAGAATTGTCGATAGCCTGGGCGGCGTCGACGCGGCGGCATGGGACGCCTGCGCGCTTGTGCCGGACGCACAGGGCAATCCGTTTGTCTGCCACGCCTTCCTGAAAGCGCTTGAAGATTCAGGCTCAGTCGGCCGTCGCTCGGGATGGCAGCCGCAATATCTTCTCGCCGAGGGCGCCGACGGCACGCTTTGGGGAGCCGCCCCTCTCTATCTCAAGGGTCACTCCCAGGGCGAGTACATCTTCGACCACAATTGGGCCCGCGCCTTCGAGCAGGCGGGCGGCAACTACTATCCCAAGCTCCAGCTCGCGGTACCCTTCACGCCCGTGCCGGGTCCCCGCTTGTTTGCGCGCCCCGGCCCGACCGAAGGCGCGGTTCGGGACGCGTTGATCGACATGCTGGCCAAGATCGCCGGCGACAATCGCCTCAGCTCGGTGCATGCAACCTTCTGCACGGAGCAGGAGTGGCGGCGCTTCGGAGACCGCGGCTGGCTGCAGCGGCTGGGGCACCAGTATCACTGGTCGAACGCGGGCTATCGCACGTTTGACGATTTCCTTTCGGCTCTCTCCTCGCGCAAGCGCAAAGCGATTCGCAAGGAGCGCGATCAGGTTCGACGCGAGGGACTGAACATCCGCACCCTCTCCGGCGCCGAGATCACCTCGGATCACTGGGACGCCTTCTTCGCCTTCTACATGGATACCGGTGGCCGCAAATGGGGTTCGCCCTATCTCACCCGGTCGTTCTTCGACATCCTGGGCGCGACCATGGCCGACCGCGTCGTGCTTGTGCTGGCCGAGGCCGATGGCCGCCCGGTCGGGGGAGCCTTGAACATGCGCGGCGACGACGCGCTGTACGGCCGCTACTGGGGCTGCCTGGAAAGCCACGCGTTCCTGCATTTCGAGGCCTGCTACTACCGCGCCATCGACTATGCGATCGCGCACGGCCTGGCGCGCGTCGAGGCGGGAGCGCAGGGCGATCACAAGCTGCAGCGCGGCTACCTGCCCGTCCCGACCTACTCCGCCCACTGGATCGTCGATCCGCGCTTCCGCAGAGCTGTCGCGGACTATCTGGAGCGCGAGCGGCCGGCGGTCGAGAGCGAGATTCGCGATCTCGCGGCCTTCTCGCCTTTCCGCAAGGACGGCGACGCCGGCTGACGTCGTCTCAGCGGCTGCCCGCCATCAGAATGCCGAGGAAGAACAGCACGAAAAAGATCGCCTGCGACGTGAGGCCGTAGGGCGCCTGCCAGCCCGCGCGTTCGACAATGTGCGACACCATCCAGAACACCGCCGTGCCGAGCACGGCGGCCCGCAATGCGCGCCCGAGCGATCCGAACATCCCCGCGCCAGCCGGCTAGCCCGCCAGAACCGGCGCGTGTTCGGCAGGCGGGAGCGCGCCGCGCTCCGGCGGCAGGAAGCTGAACACCAGCTTGGCGCCCTCGCCCACTCCGTCCGAGTCGACCCGTACCGTCCCGCCATCCTTGAGTTGGCCGAACAGTACCTCCTCAGCGAGTGGCTTCTTGAGGTGCTCCTGAACGACGCGGGCCAAGGGCCGGGCGCCGAACAGGCGATCGTAGCCCTTCTCCGCCAGCCAGCGCCGGGCCCCATCGCTCAGCTCGATGAAAATCTTGCGGTCCGCCAACTGGACCTCAAGCTCGGCGATGAACTTGTCGACGACGCGCCCCATCGTCTCGGGACCCAGGTTGGAGAACTTGATCACGGCGTCGAGCCTGTTGCGGAATTCGGGCGAGAACATGCGGTTGATCGCATCATCGTCCTCGTCCAGGCGCGCCTCGCGGCCGAAGCCCAGCGCCGGCTTGGCGAGATCGGCCGCGCCGGCGTTGGTCGTCATGCACAGGATGACGTTGCGGAAGTCCACCTGCCGGCCGTTGTGGTCGGTGAGCTTGCCGTAGTCCATGACCTGCAGGAGCACATTGAAGATGTCCGGGTGCGCCTTCTCGATCTCATCGAGCAGCACCACGCAGTGCGGGTGTTGGTTGACCTTGTCGGTGAGAAGGCCGCCCTGGTCGAAGCCGACATAGCCCGGCGGCGCGCCGATCAGCCGGGAGACGCTGTGCCGTTCCATGTACTCCGACATATCGAAGCGGATCAGCTCAAGCCCCAGGAGACGCGCCAATTGACGGGTGAGCTCGGTCTTGCCGACGCCGGTCGGTCCGGCCAGCAGGTAAGAGCCGATCGGCTTGACCGGATCGCGCAGGCCGGCGCGCGCCAGCTTGATGGCCGCGGCCATCTGGCCGATCGCCTTTTCCTGGCCAAACACGACGGTGCCGAGATCGCGCTCGATGTTGCGCAGAAGCTCGGTGTCGTCCTTCGAGACGCTCTTGGCCGGGATGCGCGCGATGCGCGCCACGATGTCCTCGATCTCGGCGACGTCGATGGTCGACTTTCGGTCGGCCGGCGGCACCAGCATCTGGGCGGCCCCGACCTCGTCGATCACGTCGATCGCCTTGTCGGGCAGCTTGCGGTCGTGAAGGTATCGCGCCGACAGCTCGACTGCCGCCTTGATGGCATCGTCGGTGTAGGCCACGTGATGGTGCTTCTCGTAAACCGGCTTCAGCCCCTTCATGATCTCGACGGCGTCGCCGATCGAGGGCTCCGGCACGTCGATCTTCTGGAAGCGCCGCACCAGCGCGCGATCCTTCTCGAAGTGGTTCCGGTACTCCTTGTAGGTCGTCGAACCGATGCAGCGCAGCTCGCCGGATTGCAGCGAGGGCTTGAGAAGGTTCGACGCATCCATGGAGCCGCCGGACGTCGCGCCAGCGCCGATGATGGTGTGGATCTCGTCGATGAAGAGGACGGATTGCGGCTTCTTCTTCAGCTCCGTCAGCACCGCCTTGAGGCGCTCCTCGAAATCACCGCGGTAGCGGGTGCCGGCCAGCAGAGCGCCCATGTCGAGGGCATAGATCACCGCCTCCTTCAGCACCTCGGGCACGTCGCCCTCGACGATCTTGCGTGCCAATCCCTCGGCGATCGCGGTCTTGCCGACGCCCGGCTCGCCGACATAGAGCGGATTGTTCTTGGTGCGCCGGCAAAGCACCTGGATCGTGCGCTCGACCTCATGGGCGCGGCCGATCAGCGGGTCGACCCGACCGTCACGCGCCTTCTGGTTCAGGTCCACGCAATAGGTCGCAAGAGCCTCGTTGCCCTGCTTGGCTGCACTTTCGCCAGCCTCTTCCTCGTTTGTACCGGCGGCGCGGCGCGGACGGGCGCGGCCAGGCGCCTTGGCCTTACCGTGGGCGATGTAGTCCACAGCGTCGAGCCTCGACATGCCCTGGTTCTCGAGGAACGAGACGGCATGGCTGTCGCGCTCGGAGAACAGCGCGACCAGCACGTTGGCCCCGGTGACCTCCTTGCGTCCGGATGACTGCACATGGACGGCAGCGCGCTGTACGACCCGCTGGAACCCGGCGGTCGGAAGCGGCTCGCCCTGATTCTGGGTCACGATGCCCTTGAGGCGATTGTCGATGAACGAGCCCAGATCGTGACGGAGGCGGTCGACGTCGACCGTGCAGGCCTTGAGAACAGGGATCGCATCCTCGTCCTCGGTCAGCGCCAGCAGCAGATGTTCAAGCGTGGCGTACTCATGCCGCCGCTCGCCGGCCAGGCCGAAAGCGCGGTGAAGGGTGCGTTCGAGGGTCTTGCTCAGCATGGACATGCTCCACCCCGTAATCGGTCGGGTTACTCTTTCTCCAGCGTGCACTGCAGCGGATGCTGATTCTTACGCGCATAGTCGACGGTCTGCGTGACCTTGGTTTCGGCGATCTCGTAGGTGTAGACCCCGCACACACCCACGCCCTTCTGGTGGACGTGCAGCATGATCTGGGTCGCTTCTTCGCGGTCGCGATGGAAGATGCGCTGCAGAACGTCGACCACGAACTCCATCGGCGTGTAGTCGTCGTTCAGCATCAGCACCTTGTACATCGAGGGCTTCTTGGTGCGTGTGCGGGTCAGTGTAAGGGCGCCGGTCCGCCCGTCATCGTCGCCCCCGTCGCGGCGCGGCGGCTGCGGTGGCTGGCCCGGCCCCCCCGGCCCCTGCGGCGGCTCGCCCGTCCCGCCCGTTCTCTGAAATTCCGTCCGATGCACTGCGCTCGATCCCGTCCCGCCCGTATTCCGTCCAAAGTATATAGGCACGAAGCGCGCCAAAGCTACCTCGGGCGAACTCCGTCCCGACCGACCTCCAGCCGCCAGCGATCCGTGGTTTGGGCGCGGCGCGGATCCCGGTTCGGGTCGCGCCGCAGCTCCGCAGGCTCGAGTGCGCGCGGTCGGTTTACCGGAGTGGCCACGGGGTCGAGGTCGAACAGAACCGCCGCGAACGACGCGCGCGCGAAGCCATCCGTCGGGTGATGGTAGGCCTGAAAGCCCCAGCTACCCGCGCGACACGACGCGACGCTCCACCAGAAATCGGCGTCATGCAGAGTGAGCTGTGCCGGCGCCGGTCCGAAGGCGGCGCTCTGCTCCAGAGCGGCTGTCAGGCGGCTCATGTCGGCGGCGGCGAGGAGCCGCGTCCCGCGCTTGGGACGCCACGGCAGGAGCAGATCGCCTGCTGAGGAGACGGAGATCGCCGACGCCGCGCCTTGCTCGCCCCAGACCATGGATGAGAGATGCGCGGTTCCATCGGCCATTACCTCGAGCTCGTAGGCGCGGACTTGCTCCGCCCAGACGGCGTTGTAGATCAGTCGAATTCGAGTCGGGGTCCCGGCCCGACACCCGCTCCGGACGTCCGTACCAGCGGCATGGTCGAACCAGTTGAAGCTGCGCAGAACCGGCTCGGCCACCGCCTGCGCCGAGGCGGGGCCGCCCAGGCACGAGACCATCGCCAGTCCCAGCATCATCCGACGCAAAGCCATTTCGCCCTCCGTTGTCCGACGGTGCCAACCAAAAGGGGCAGCCGCGCGGCAAGCTGCGTTGCATTCTCACAGAGTTTTCAGTACTATAGCAAGATTACGCCCTAACCATCTGATTAGGCCTGTGAATTGGACATGCGTATTCCTGCCTTTCCAAGCGGATTCCTGCGCTCCTGGGCGGCGGCCTGCGCCCTCGCCGCCTTGGCGCTCGTCCCGTATGCCGCCGAGGCGCAAAGCAATGGGAACAAGAGCCGCGCGGGAACGCCGCAAAAAGCGGTTCGTGGGCCGGCCAAAGCCGCTATCGCTGCGCCCGCCGTCTGGGCACCCAATCCGGGCGTGACGTCACGCGACGCCTTCCTCGCCATCGATGCCGGCACGGGCCGCGATCTCGCATCGGATCGCCCCGACGAACTGCGCCACCCGGCGTCGCTCACCAAGCTGATGACCCTCTACATGACGTTCTCGGCGCTCGACTCCGGTCGGCTGTCGCCGGGTCAGTCGCTGCCGGTTTCTCTTGCCGCGGTGAACGTACAGCCCACCAAGATGGGCGCCGCATTGGGCGGGACACTGAGCGTGCGTGACGCCGCGATGGGACTGATTACCCGCTCGGCCAACGATGCCGCTGTGGTGCTCGCCGAGGCTCTCGCTGGAAGCGAGGAGGAGTTCGCCCGCGCGATGACCCAGCGCGCCCGCCAGCTCGGCATGCTGCAAACTACTTTCCGCAATGCGTCGGGCCTGCCGCATCGCGAGCAGGTCACCACGGCGCGCGACATGGCCCGTCTTGGGCAGGCGCTGCTGCGGGACTTCCCGCACTACTACGCTCTGTTCTCGACGCAGACCTATCTCTACCGCGGCCGGCCGCTCGAGAATCACAATCGCATGCTCCAGACCTATCCGGGCGCCGACGGCATGAAGACCGGCTACACCATGGCTTCGGGATTCAACCTGGTGATGTCGGCCTCCCGCGACGGCCGCCGGGTGATCGGCGTGGTAATGGGTGGCGACAGCGCTTCGCTGCGCGACCGCGACATGGCCGTGCTCATGGATCGCGGTTTCGCCGCCGCCCAGGCCCAGAGCCTGCCAGCCTGGAGCGCGCCCCGCCCGCCAGCAACCGCCCGCTATTCCGCCGTGAACTTCGCGCCGGGCATGCCCCTCCCGAAAACCGACCCGCCGGCACGCAGCATCGTTCGCGCTGAACCGCCCGCCGCCCCTGCCCCTCCCGCGTCCGCCACCGCGGCGGCTCCCCACGACCCCGCCGCGCCGACACCAGGATCCGGTCCGCGTGTCGCGGCGCCGGCCCCCGCGCCACCCGCCCCTGGACCCGCGCCAGCTCAGCTTGGCGGCTGGGTGATCCAGATCGGGTCTTTCAACGACTCCCGCACGGCCGAGGTGGCTCTGGAACGCGCCAGCGGATCGTTGCCGTCGCTCGCGGGCAAAGCGGCGCCCACGATCGACGAAATCCAACTCGCCGGAAAGTCCTTCCACCGTGCCCGCCTCGCCAACCTCTCGCAGGACGAAGCGTTGGACGGGTGCAAGCGACTGGAGCAGCGAAAGATCTTCTGCGCCGCCCTTCAGGTTACGGCCTGGAATACCGCCGGCGCGCGCTGAGCGCCTCAGTAATCCGCGCGACGAACGCGCGCTTGTCCATGCGCTGCCAGCGCACGAGGTCCCACGACCTGCGGCTGGGCTTCAGGCGGCTCACGATCGGGTCGAAAACGCGAGCCGGCACGCGGCGGCCGGCGACCACGACACCCACCACGACCACGCGATAGCCAGGTCCCTCATAGGCGGACAGCGCCGCGACGTCGCGTGCGCTGAGGCCTCGCACAATCGCGCCATCGACGTGTCCCTTGCGATCCTCGACCGCCACCGGATAGCTGCCGCCCTGCACCCGCCAGCGCGAACGGCCGTAAAGACGCGCCGGAATGAAGGCAGCGGGCGGCAACCGATGGCCAAGGACCATCGCTATGACGTCCCGATCGAGCAGGGTGCCATAGAAGAAGAACGTCACCGCCCGCCTCAGTGATGACCTGCGCCAGCGTCGTCAGGAAGCGTCACGCCGGAAGCAGCAAGCGCCTTCTTCAGATCGCCCATCAGCCGATCGAGCCCGCCCTGATCGGCCGACTCGCATCGTGCCACCAGCACTGGCTGCGTGTTCGACGCGCGCAGCAGCCACCATCCGTATGGTGTGTTCACGCGCACGCCATCGATATCCGACATGTTGGTGCCCGCCGCCTTCAGCCGCGCCTTGACCTCCTCGACGACGCCGAACTTGCGGCGGTCCTCGCAGTCGAACCGCAGCTCGGGCGTATTGATCGGCTGTGGCAGCCCATCTCGCATCTCGGCGAGCGACTGCGACCCGGCGGCAACGATGTTGAGCAGGCGCAGTCCGCAATAGAGTGCGTCATCGAAACCGTAGAACGTGTCGGCAAAGAAGATGTGCCCGCTCATCTCGCCCGCGAGCGGCGCGCCCAGCTCGGCCATCTTGGTCTTGATGAGCGAGTGCCCGGTCTTCCACATCAGCGGTTTGCCGCCGGCGCGCGCGACTTCGTCGAAGAGAACCTGACTCGCCTTTACATCCGCGATGATGGTGGCGCCCGGCCGAGTCTTCAGGACGTCGCGGGCCCACAGCACAAGAAGCTGATCGCCCCAAAGGATGCGGCCCTTGCCGTCGATCGCACCGATGCGATCGCCGTCACCATCGAACGCGATCCCGAGATCGCAACCGCGCCGCGCCACCTCGGCCGCGAGCTGTTCCAAGTTCTTCGGAACCGTGGGATCGGGATGGTGCGCGGGGAACGTGCCGTCGACCTTCTCGTTCAGGACGAAATGCTCGCCCGGCAGCTTGTCCACCACCGCGCGGATGGAGACACCCACGGCGCCGTTGCCCGTGTCCCAGGCGACCTTGAGCTTGCGGCCCGGCTTGACGTCCCGCAGCAGTCGCGCGGCGTAGTCGGCCAGGACATTTTTCTCCTCGACCTTGCCGGCGCCGCTCTCGAAATCGCCGGCGGCCGCGACACGACCCAGCGTCTGGATGTCCTCGCCGAAAAAGGACTTGCGGCCCATCATCATCTTGAAGCCGTTGAAGTCCGGCGGATTGTGCGAGCCGGTGATCATGATCCCGCCGTCGGTCTCGAGATGCCAGACGGCGAAATAGAGCATCGGCGTGGATACCGTGCCGATATCCACGACGTCGACGCCCGCCGCCTGCAGACCCGCCCGGCAAGCGCCCGACAGCTCGGGCGAGCTCAGCCGCCCGTCGCGGCCCAGCGCGACGCGCTTGCCGCCCTTGCGCCGCACCAGCGTGCCGAACGCCCGACCGATCGCGCGCGCGTCGGCGACATGCAGCGTCTTTCCGACGACGCCGCGGATGTCGTACTCGCGCAGGATCGTGGATTCGAAGTGGTGAGATGCAGCACTCATGTCGGAACTCCCTGGGGCCGCGACACCGCGGGCCGGCCGACGCACTCGTAAGCGAAGCCCAGCCGGTGCATCTCGGCCGGATCGAAAATGTTGCGCAAATCGACGACCCGCGGAACCTTCATCGCCTCCTTGAGGCGACGCGGATCGAGGCCGCGGAACTCATGCCACTCGGTGATGACCACCAGCACGTCAGCGTTCGTCGCCGCCTCGTAGGCCGTGCGCGCGAAGATGACACCCGGCAGCAGCTTGGCGGCTTCTTTCATGCCCTCAGGATCGAACGCGACGACCTTAGCACCCGCCTTCTGCAACGCCGGAACGATGTCGAGCGAGGGCGCGTCGCGCATGTCGTCGGTGTTGGGCTTGAAGGTGAGACCCAGCACGCCCACCGTCAGGCCGGCGACCGAACCGCCGCAGAACGCCACGACCTTGTCGGCCATGCGCTTCTTGCGCGTGTTGTTCACGTCGATCACCTGCTCGACGATGGTCTGCGGCGCCGCGACCTCGCGCGCCGTGTAGGCGAGCGCGAGCGTGTCCTTCGGGAAGCATGAACCGCCGAAGCCCGGACCGGGATGCAGGAACTTGCGGCCGATGCGTCCATCCAAGCCGATGCCGCGCGCCACGTCATGGACGTCCGCGCCGACCTTCTCGCAAAGATCCGCGATCTCGTTGATGAAGGTGATCTTGGTCGCGAGAAAGGCGTTGCCCGCGTACTTGGTGACCTCAGCGCTCTCGACGTTGGTGAACACCATCGAGGTCTGGATGAGGTTGAGCGGCCGGTAGACTTGCGACATCACCTCGCGCGCGCGCGCGCTCTCGACGCCGATCACGACGCGATCGGGTTTCATGAAATCCTCGATCGCCGCGCCCTCGCGCAGGAACTCGGGGTTCGACGCGATATCGAACTCTGCGTCGGGGCGCGCCTGGCGGATGATGCGCTGCACCTCGCGGCCGGTGCCGACCGGCACGGTCGATTTGGTCACGACCACCGTATAGTGCCGCAGCGCCTGGGCGATCTCACCGGCGGCGGCATAGACATAGGTGAGGTCGGCGTGGCCATCGCCCCGGCGCGTCGGCGTTCCGACCGCGATGAAAACGGCGTCCGCCTTGCCGACCGCGCCGGCGAGATCGCCGCCGAACTCCAGCCGGCCGGCGCGCACGTTGTCGGCGACCAGCCGGTCGAGGCCGGGCTCGTAGATCGGGATCTCGCCCCGCTTGAGGCTCTCGATCTTGCGCGCGTCCTTGTCGATGCAGACCACGTCGTGCCCGAACTGGGCGAGACAGGCGCCCGACACCAGGCCGACATAGCCCGAGCCGATCATTGCGATCCGCATGGCCCTATCCTTTCAGCAGGCGGTCGAGCACGGCGCGTGCCTCGGTGCGCGTGTCCGGACGGTGCAGCGCCACCGCGACATTCGCCTCGAGGAAACCGATACGGCTGCCGCAGTCATAGCGCTGCCCCGCGAAACGGAGCGCATGGAACGGCGAACGGCCGATCATCCTGGCCATCGCGTCGGTGAGCTGGATCTCGCCGCCGGCACCGGTCTCATGGCGATCCAGGTGCTCGAACACTTCGGGCAGGAGCACGTACCGGCCGATCAGCGCCAGCGTCGAGGGCGCCTCGGCGGGCTTGGGCTTCTCGACCATGCCCACGATCTCGGAAAGATTGCCGCGCTCGTTCCTGACGGCGGCGATGCCGTAGCTGCCCGTCTGCTCGCGGGGAACATCCATCACCGCCAGCACCGAGCCGCCGGTACGGCCATGCGCCTCCGCGAGCTGGGCGATGCAACTCGGGCTGTTGAGAGTCAGTTCGTCGGGTAGCAGCACGGCGAAGGGCTCGGCCCCGATCCAGTGCCGCGCGCACCATACGGCGTGGCCCAGACCGAGCGGCCGTTGCTGGCGTGTGAAGACCGCATTGCCGGCGCCCAGCGTCGCGTCTTCGCTTTGCGCGAGCTCCTTTTTTTTGCCGCGCCGCTCCAGCGTGGTGTCGAGCTCGTAGGCGTGGTCGAAATGATCCTCCAGCGCATGCTTGTTGCGGCCGGTGACGAAGACGAACTCCTCGATCCCAGCGGCGCGACACTCCTCGATGGCGTACTGGATCAGCGGCCGATCGACGATGGTCAGCATTTCCTTGGGCATCGCCTTGGTCGCCGGCAGAAATCGGGTACCAAGCCCCGCTACCGGCAGGACCGCCTTCCGCACGCGCTGGGCCATGCTGATGAACTCCTCGCCAATCGCGGCGGTTTATACAGCAATATCAACAATCTGCCATGACACTTTCAGGCGGTTCCATCTGAACGGATACACACCATTGGCGGGGCCGCGCACGCTCAGGTTCCCATCCGGCTGAATCCAGCCGAAGCGGACAGACTCTACCCCTCCAGCAGGACGTCCTTAGCGCGATTGATCCGGGCCGCGAGATCGGCCGATCCGCCAGCGTCGGGGTGCACCCGCTGGATCAGCCGTCGATGGGCGGCACGAACCTCTTCGGCGCTCGCGCCTTCCGGCAAGCCCAGAATGGCCAATGCCTCGGCCTTCGTCATGTCCTCGCGACGCCCTCGGGGCGGTGGCGCCCCCCGGGTCCGGTTTCGCCACTCCAATCCCAGACGATGGTCGAGATAGGCCTCCAGCACGCGCCGCGAGTCGGCGTCGCCGCCGCACTCGTCATGCAACATCATCAGCTCGCCCTCGGCCAGATCCGCGAAGGTCCGCCCGGCAAAAAGCCCGGTTCGCACGGTGCCGCCCACGTCACCGGTCCCATGATCGACCCAGGCATCGAACCAGGCGGTCTGAGCGTCGGTGCGCGGCCCCGCTCCGGGAGTGCCGAACCCGCCGCCTGCCGGACCGCTGCTTCGCGAGCGCCGGAACGCGATGATCGCCAGCGCCAGCGCCCCCAGCAGACCGATCATCTCTGGCAGCACCGCCGGTGCGAATCGCAGTAGCAGCACGGCGACGAAACCCAATCCGATCAAGCCGACGAACATCGAAATGTTGCGCAGCAAGCGTGCGAGACTGGAGGCCGGCGCGCGCAGGAACCAGGCGACGCCGAATGCCAGCGCCATCAGAAGCAGAAGGGCCGCGACGATCGCTTGCATGCCGAGGCTAGGGTCGGGTGCCGGCGGGCTGGGCAGCCGGGGCGCCGCCCTGTTCCTGCTTCTGGCGCTGCAGCTCGCGCCGGCGCGCGACATTCCGATTGTGATCAGCCAGCGTCAGGGCAAACGCATGTCCACCCTGCCCGTCCGCGACGAAGTAGAGCGCCCGTTCGCGCGCCGGCGCGAGGGCAGCGAAGATGGCGGCCCGGCCGGGATTGCAGATGGGCCCCGGCGGCAAGCCTGGAGCAACATAGGTGTTGTAGGGCGAGTTCGTCTGCAGGTCGGCGCGCGTGAGTTCGCGTCCCAGAGGCCCGCGCCCGCCGGTAACTGCGTAGATCGTCGTCGGGTCGCTCTCCAACCGCATCTTGAGCCGCAGCCGGTTGATGAACACCGCCGCGACCCGGTTGCGCTCGGCAGCGACCCCGGTCTCCTTCTCGACTATCGAGGCCAGGATCAGCGCGTCGCGCCGGTTCGCGATCGGCAGCCCGGCGGCGCGCTTGCGCCACGCCTCATCGAGCGTCTTCTCCATCGCCTCCTTCATCCGCAGCGAGACGCTGTCGCGCGTATCGCCGCGCGAATAGAAGTAGGTCTCAGGCAGGAGGTCACCTTCGCCCACCTCAACGGTGATCTGGCCGGTCAGCGTCTCGCTCTTGCGCAAAAGTTCCAGTACTTCGGCCGTCGTCATGCCCTCGACCACGGTGATGCGGCGCTGCACGAGCTTGCCCGCCTGAAGGAGTTCGATCAGGGCGCGGATCGAAATGTTGGCCGGTACCTCGTATTCGCCGGCCTTGATGGTCTTGGGCGTTGGATCGACCATCAGCGCGACGCGGAAGAGATGCGGGTGCGAGACGACGCCTTCGTCCACCAGTAAGCGTGTCATGGTCGCCGGACCCGCGCCGCGCGGGATCACGATGTTCTTCGGTTTCTCGAGCGGCCCGTCGCTGCCCATCATGCTGTGGGCGACGTAAAGACCACCGGCACCCACCGTCGCGAACAGGGCAAGGAAGAGCAGAACCCAGCGGAAGAAGCTGAGCATGCCCAGCCCCGGTTCGTCAGACGGCGCCGACGATCAGCGAGGCGTTGGTGCCGCCGAAGCCGAAGGAGTTGGAGAGCGCGTAGCGAACCTTGCGCTGCTTGGCCTGCTTGGGCACCAGATCGATGTCGCAGCCCTCGTCCGGCTCGTCGAGATTGAGCGTCGGCGGCACCGCCTGCTCGACCACCGACTTGATGGCGTAGATCGCCTCGATCGCGCCGGCCGCGCCGAGCAAATGGCCTGTCGCCGACTTGGTGGAGGACATAGACAGACGGTAGGCGTCCTGCCCGAAGGTCTTCTTGACCGCGCCAAGCTCGATCACGTCGGCCATGGTCGAGGTGCCGTGGGCGTTCACATAGTCGATGCTGTCGGTGCCAAGCCGTGCGCTGCGCAGCGCCGCGCGCATCGCCCGCTGCGCGCCATCGCCATCCTCCGACGGTGCGGTGATGTGATAAGCGTCGCCCGACAGGCCATAGCCCAGAATCTCGGCGTAGATGCGTGCGCCGCGCTTCTTGGCGTGCTCGTACTCCTCGAGCACCACGCAGCCCGCGCCCTCGCCCATAACGAAACCGTCGCGCTTGCGATCCCAGGGGCGCGACGCTCGCGCCGGCGTGTCGTTGTACTCAGTCGAGAGCGCCTTGCAGGCGTTGAACCCGGCGATGCCCAGCCGGCAGATCGCTGCCTCCGCACCGCCCGCGACCATCACGTCAGCGTCGTCCAACTGAATCAGTCGCGCGGCGTCGCCCAGCGCGTGCGCGCCGGTGGCGCAGGCGGTGACCACGGAGTGGTTGGGCCCCTTGAAGCCGTACTTGATTGAGACCTGACCCGAGGCGAGGTTGATCAGCGCGGAGGGAATGAAAAACGGGCTCACACGACGCGGGCCGCGTTCCTTCAGCACCAGCGAGGTTTCGTAGATCGTCGACAGGCCGCCGATGCCGGCACCGATCATCACGCCGGTGCGGCACTGGCCTTCTTCATCCTGCGGCTTCCAGCCGGAGTCCTCGACCGCCTGTTGAGCCGCGGCGATCCCGAACAGGATGAACTTGTCGAGCTTGCGCTGGTCCTTCGCCGGTACGTACGTGTCGGCGTTGAAGTGTCCGTTGGCCGCGTCCCCCAACGGAACCTCGCCCGCGATCTTGGTCGCGAGGTCCGATGTGTCGAAGGCCTGGATCGCGCCGATGCCCGACTCCGCCGCCATCAGGCGACGCCAGTTCACATCAACCCCGTCGCCCAGCGGCGTCACCATGCCGAGGCCGGTCACGACAACTCGCCTCATGGGCCGCTCCTTCCGCTCGGACGCGCCTTGGGCCTCAGCCCTTGCTCTTGATGAAGTTGATCGCGTCGCCGACGGTCTGGATCTTCTCCGCCGCGTCGTCCGGAATCTCGATGCTGAATTCCTCCTCGAACGCCATCACCAGCTCGACCGTATCGAGGCTGTCGGCGCCGAGATCGTCGATGAACTTCGCGTCTTCCTTGACCTGCGCGGCCTCGACGCCGAGGTGCTCGACAACGATCTTCTTAACGCGCTGGGCAATGTCGCTCATTTCCCGATCCTTCCCGTCTTCTGTTGGTGTCCTTGCGCCGTGGAGGGCCCGGCAGACCGGGCTCCTCTAACATAGCTTCCCAAGCATAGCCAGCGCCGGAAAGCCCGCATTATCAGGCAGTTAGCGGCCATCGCCGCTCAGATCATCGCCATCCCGCCATTGATGTGGAGCGTCTGGCCGGTGATGTAGGCCGCCTCGTCGCTGGCGAGATAAACGACGCCGGCGGCGATCTCATCCGGCCGGCCCAGGCGCTCGGCCGGAACCCGGCCAAGGATCGCCTTCTTCTGCTCGTCGGTCAGCACGTCGGTCATCGGGGTCGCGATGAAGCCGGGCGCGAGGCAATTCACCGTGATGTTGCGCGAGGCGAGTTCCTGGGCGAGCGACTTGGACATGCCGATCAGGCCTGCCTTGGCGGCCGTGTAGTTGGCCTGCCCGGGATTGCCGGTGACACCCACCACCGAGGTGATGTTGACGATCCGGCCCGACCGCCGCTTCATCATCCCGCGCATCGCTGCGCGGATCAGCCGGAACGCCCCCAGCAGGTTCACATCGAGGACCTTCTGGAAGTCCTCGTCCTTCAGGCGCATCGAGATGTTGTCGCGCGTGATTCCGGCGTTGTTCACCAGAATGTCGAGCCCGCCCATCGCGGCCTCGGACTCCTTGGCGAGCCTGTCGACATCGGCGGCATCGTCCATCCGTGCCGCCACGACATGGGCGCGCTCGCCCAGCGTGGCCTTGAGCGCCTCCAGCGCGTCGGCCCGGGTGCCCGAGAGCGTCACTGTCGCGCCGCGCGCGTGCAAGGCCGTGGCGATCGCGGCACCCAGACCGCCCGAGGCGCCGGTGACGAGCGCTTTCTTTCCGCCGAGATCGAACATCGCCGTCTCCTACGCCGTCTTGAGGAATGCCTCGATCTCGGCCGGGGTGCCCAAGGTCTGGCCGGTCATGTCCTTGTCGATGCGCTTCACCAGACCGGCGAGCACCTTGCCCGACCCGCACTCGACAAGACCGACGACGCCCGCGGCCTTCATGAACTGCACACTCTCGCGCCACCGCACCAGCCCGGTCACCTGTTCGATCAGGTGCCGCTTGATGGCTGCTGGATCGACGATCTCGGAGGCGAGCACATTGGCAACCAGCGGGACGTTGGGCGCGCGCATGGCGACGTCCTTCAACGCGTCCGCCATCGCCTCGGCGGCCGGCGCCATCAGCGGGCAATGGAAGGGAGCGCTCACCGGCAGCGGCATACCGCGCTTGCAACCGCGCGCCTTGGCGGCCTCGATCGCGCGATCGACGGCCTGCTTGTCGCCGCTGATCACGACCTGACCGCCGCCATTGTCGTTGGCGACCGCGACGACCCCGCCTTGCGCGGCTTCGCGGCAGGCGTCCTGGGCAGGCTCAAGTTCGATGCCGAGCAGCGCGGCCATCGCACCGACGCCGACCGGAACCGCCTTCTGCATCGACTGGCCACGCAGCTTCAGAAGGCGCGCCGTGTCGGCAAGGCTAAGCGCGCCGGAGGCCGCCAGGGCCGAGTACTCCCCCAGTGAATGCCCGGCAACGAACCGCGCCAGACCGGGCAGCGGCTTGCCCCCGTCCTTTTCCAGGACTCGCACCACCGCCACGCTGACGGCCATCAGCGCCGGCTGGGCGTTCTCGGTCAGGGTCAATTCGGCTTCCGGGCCGGCTTTCATCAGGCCGGACAGGTTCTGCTTCAACGCCTCGTCGACCTCCTGGAAGATGTCGCGGGCGGTGCGGAACGCCTCGGCAAGGTCTACCCCCATACCGACGGCCTGCGATCCCTGGCCCGGAAAGACAAAAGCACGGTCCATGCGGCGATTTCCCCCGGTTCTTGCGCCCGTTCGAAGCGGCCGGCAGTCATAGCGGCGGCCCGGGGCCAGTCAAGCCGCGCCGCCTTGCAATCGGGGCGCCAGCCTGTATAACCGCGCTCCTTCGGGGCCATCCGGCCTCGAACTCCTTGCCGGTCCGGGCCTTGCGCCAGGCCGGCTAGACCCGGCCGGTCGCCGGTCGGCCCCGCAAGGGGCGCGACGGACTCCGGGTCGTCAACAGCCATAAGGAGACTGAGAGACCATGGCTCTGTACGAGAATGTCTTCATCGCGCGCCAGGATGTGCCGGCGACGCAGGTGGAGGCCCTGACCAAGCAATTCGCCGACACCGTCACGGGTCTGGGCGGCAAGGTCACCAAGCAGGAATACTGGGGGCTCCGCTCCCTCACCTTCCGCATCAAGAAGAACCGCAAGGGGCACTACACCCTTCTCAACATCGAGGCGCCGGCCGCCGCGGTGAAGGAGATGGAGCGCACCATGTCCATCAACGAGGACGTGCTGCGCTACCTCACGGTCCGCGTCGATGCGCTCGAGGAAGGCCCGTCCGCGATGATGCTGCGCGGCGAGAAGTCCGATCGTCCGTCCGACCGCGGCGATCGCGGAGACCGGGGCGATCGCTGGGAGCGGCCCCGTCGCGAGCGGCCGCGCTTCGGCGAAGACGGCGCTCCGAGCAACGAACCCACGGGAGATGAGGCATGAGCGCGGTTCGCAGGCCCTTCACCCGGCGGCGCAAGAGCTGCCCGTTCTCCGGCGCCAACGCGCCGAAGGTCGATTACAAGGACGTCCGGTTGCTGCAGCGCTTCGTGTCGGAGCGCGGCAAGATCGTGCCGAGCCGCATTTCCGCGGTCTCGTCGAAGAAGCAGCGCGAACTCGCCCAGGCGATCAAGCGCGCCCGCTTCCTCGCACTCCTTCCCTACGTCCTGCGCTGAGGGGAGGCCGACATGACCGTTTCCGTCATCCTGCTGGAGCGCGTGGCCAAGCTTGGCCAGATGGGCGACGTGGTGAAGGTAAAGCCCGGCTTCGCCCGCAACTACCTGCTGCCCGAGAAGAAGGCGCTGCGCGCGACCAAGGCGAACATCGCGTACTTCGAGACCCAGCGAAAGACGCTCGAGGCCAACAACCTCGTCCGTCGCCAGGAAGCCGAGGCTGCCGCGGCCAAGATGGCCGACCTCAAGGTCGTCCTGATTCGTCAGGCGTCCGAGGCTCTTCAGCTCTACGGCTCTGTGACCTCGCGTGACGTCGCCGACGGCGCGGCCACCGCGGGCGTCAAAATCGGTCGCAGCCAGGTCGAACTGGACAAGCCGATCAAGATGCTGGGCAGCCACAAGATCAAGATCCACCTCCACCCCGAGGTCGCGGTCGAGATCGCGGTGCTGGTCGCGCGTTCCGGCGACGAGGCCGAGTTCCTCGCCAAGGGCGGCACGCTGATCGCCGAGACCGAACGCGCGGCGCTGGAGGCGGCCGAAGCCGCCCAGCGCGCCGCCGAGCAGGCCCAGGCGCTGTTCGACGCCAAGCCCGCGGCCGAGACCGAGGCCCCGGCGGAGGCGCCGGCCGATAAGGCCTGATCCTGGCCATGCCGCCCAAAACGCGGCTCACGATCCACGCATGCCCGCGGCCGCCGCGGGCATGCGTTTTCGTTTGGAGACAGGCGTGATCTGGCGGCTGGGCGCGATGGCCGCGGCCCTGCTGGTCGCTTTGCCGCTGTTCGGCGTGTTGGGGAGCGTCTTCATCTGGCAAGGCGAGGTCTGGCGACACGTCGCCCAGACTCAACTGAGCGCCATCCTGCTCAATAGTGCCATCCTCCTTCTCGGGGTGGGCATCGGTAGCGTGACCATCGGCGCTGGGTCGGCCTGGTTGGTGACGCTGCATCGCTTTCCCGGCAGTCGCATCCTCGAATGGGCGCTGTTGCTGCCGCTGGTGATGCCGACCTACATCATCGGATACGCCTACGCGGACCTGCTGGCGTTCGCAGGACCCGTCCAGACCGGGCTGCGAGGCTCCATGGGGTGGGGTCGCGGCGACTATTGGTTTCCGGACATCCAGAGCGTCTGGGGCGTCGCCGCCCTCTTCACGCTCGTGCTCTACCCCTATGTCTACATCGCCGCTCGCGCGGCCTTCCTTGCCCAGTCCCTGACGCTCCTTGAGGCGAGCCGGATTCTGGGGCACGGGCCCTGGCGCACGTTCCTGCGCGTCGGTCTGCCGCTCGCGCGACCCGCCATCGTCGCCGGCGCCGCCCTTGCACTACTGGAAACGTTGGCCGACTTCGGCACCGTCCAGTACTTCGGCGTCACGACCTTCACAACGGCGATCTACAATACCTGGTTCGGACTGGGCAGCCGCGACGGCGCGGCGCAACTGGCGCTCGCGCTGCTGGTTCCGGCGCTCCTGCTGGTCTGGGTCGAGCGGCAATCGCGCGGCCAGGCCCGCTTCTACCGCCTCGCCAACCTCTCCAAGTCGGCGGAAGCCACACCGCTGACACGGGCCGCGGGTTGGGGCGCGACGGCAGTCTGCGCCCTGCCGATCCTCTTCGGTTTCGCCGTGCCAACGCTGCACCTGCTGCGCTTGGCCCTGCTGGGCGATGGCTCCTTCACCGATCCGCGATTCCTGCGCGAGGCCGTGAACAGCTTGGCGCTCGCCACACTTGCCGCGCTCGCGATCGTGTCTCTCGCTATCTTCATGGCATACGCGGGCCGGCTGGTGCGCCGCCGCGCGTTCAACGCAACGCTCGAAGTGGCCTCGATGGGGTATGCGATTCCCGGCACCGTGATCGCGGTCGGAATTCTGGTGCCGCTCGCACTCTTTGATCGCCACATCGACGCCACGGCGCGAGCCGCCTTTGGCCTCTCGCCCGGGCTCCTCCTCAGCAGCACGATCGCGGCGCTGCTGATCGCCTATGTCGTGCGCTTTCTCGCGGTGGGAATCGCCAATGTCACGCCGGCACTGGCGGCGATCGATCCGGCCATGGACTGGAGCGCGCGCATCCTGGGCGCCTCCCCACGCGAGGTGCTGGCCCGCATCCACATGCCAATGCTGCGGGGGCCCGCGCTGGCAGCGGGGCTGATCGTGTTCGTCGAGGTGGTGAAGGAGCTGCCGGCGACGCTGCTCATTCGGCCGTTCAACTTCGATACGCTGGCGGTGGGTGTCTACCAGCTCGCCAAGGACGAACGGCTCGCCCAGGCTGCGGTCGGCTCGATCCTGATCGTGGCAGCCGCAGTGGGTCCCGTGATCCTGCTCAGCCGGGCGATCGCCCGTCGTGACGGCGCTACTTCCAGCCCGCCCGATCCATGACCCGCAGCGCCTCCGCGTTGTTGCGGGCGTAGGTCGCCGCGTTCAGCCGATCCTCCCGGAACGCGCCCCAGGCCGACAGCTCCGCAGACGGCTGCACGCCCGAGGTCACCGGATACTCCGAGTTGCCGTCGGCGAAGTAGCGCTGGGCGTCCGCCGACACGAGATACTCGAGAAACCTCACCGCGCCCTCGCGGTTGGGAGCGTGGCGGGCGACGCCGCCGCCGCTGATGTTGGTGTGGGTGCCCCGGTCGGCCTGGTTGGGGAAGACCACTGCGATCTTCGCCGCGACCGCGTTGTCCTCGGACTTCTTCGACCGCAACAGGTTCACGAGATAGTAGGTGTTGGCGAGGCAGATATCGGCCTCGCCAGCCGCCACCGCGCGGATCTGGTCGGTGTCGCCGCCGCGTGGCGAGCGCGCGAAGTTCGCCGCCAGCCCGCGGCACCACGCTTCGGCCCGTTCGGGACCGTGCGCCGCCAACACCGACCCGGTCAGCGATTGGCTGTAGATGTTCGCGGAGGAACGCGACAACACCCGCCCCTTCCACTTCGGATCGGCGAGGTCCTCGTAGCTCGACGGCCGATCACCGCCGATGCGGTCGCGCGCCACCATGATCACGCGCGCGCGCTTGGAGAATCCAAACCAGTGGCCATCCGGATCGCGCAAATGCGCGGGGACCGCGGCGTCGATGATCGGCGAGCGGATCGCCTGCAACACGCCGGCCTCGCGGGCCCGGTCGATGCGCCCGGCGTCAACCGACAGGAAAACGTCGCACGGGCTCTTGTCGCCTTCGGCGCGGAGCCGCTCGATCAGCGGATCGCCCTCAGCCTCGATGCGGTTGATCTTGATACCCGTCGCCGCCGTGAACCGCTCGTAGAGCGCGTTGTCGGTCTGATAGTGCCGGGAGGAATAGAGGTTGATCGCCGACGCGGCCTCTGGCCGACGTAGGACCACCACGGCGGCACCGCCAGCGGTGGCGACGCCCAGAAAGACCCGACGTTTCATGGCGAACTTCATGCTGCGAATCATTCTCACTACGCCAACGGTACCACGCGGCCATGCAATTGCAAGTCATTCTTAACTGATGTAGCCCGCCGCGGGCTGGGTCGCCACCTTGGGCGACCGCTGCGTAGCTTGCGTTGACCTCGCGCAATCCCCGACGCCTTGCGACAACCGAACGAGTTATCGTTGATCAGGCCGACACGCCCCGCCCCGTCACCCGGGGCCGTCGATGCTTCTGACAAATACGCTCGCGCGAGCACGTCGACGTCGCCACCCATCGCGCACGCGTGCTGGCGTCGCCCGGCGACGACGACCGTTTCTGCCGGATGTGGGAGTTCCATTTGGCTGGCTGCGAGGTCGCCTTCCGCCGTAGGGGCCAGATGGTTTTCCAGATCCCGCTCGCGCGCCGGCAAGATGCGGTTCCGTTGACGCACGACTAAATGCTCGAGTCTGAGCTTGCCGTCCCGGGCCCGTGCCCCGCCGCCCGACTTTTCAACGCCACTCAGGTTATGCCCGGGCTGTTGATGGATCGGGGGCTTTTTGCCATGGTCGGGGTCCCCTCTCGACCATAACAAAGGCTCTGCATGGAGCCCCAACGAGACACCGCCACTGTCACCCGCCTGCCCGGCGCCGACGACCCGCGTCTGCGCGAGCCGCCGCACAATTTCGAGGCCGAACAGGCGCTTCTGGGCGCGATCCTGATCAACAACGCGGCCTACCAGCGGGTCGCGGAGTTTCTGAAGTCCGAGCACTTTGCCGACCCGCTGCATGGCAAGATTTTCGACGCGCTCACGCGACTGATCGAGCGCGGCCAGGTGGTGAGCGCACTCACCCTCAAGACCTATGTCGAGCAGGACGAAGCGATGAAGGCGGTGGGCGGCGCGGCCTATCTCGCCCGCCTCGCAGCAGCGTCGGTGCATGTGATCGACGCGCAGGCATTCGGCCGCACGGTTCACGATCTCTTCCTGCGCCGTCAGTTGATCGACATCGGCGAAACCGTCGTGAACGGCGCCTTCACGCCCGATGTGGAGGAGACGGCCCTCGACCAGATCGAGGTGGCCGAGAAGAAGCTGTACGACCTCGCGAGCAGCGGCCAGACCGAGGGCGGTTTTCGGCCCTTCCGCACGGCGCTCACCGAGGCGACCACGGTGGCGGAGGCGGCCTATCGCCGTGAGGGAAAGCTCACCGGCGTGGCGTCGGGGCTCTTTCAGCTCGATCAGCTGCTGGGCGGCCTGCACCGCTCGGACCTGCTCATTCTGGCTGGTCGCCCGGCTATGGGAAAGACCGCGCTCGCCACCAACATCGCCTTCCACGCCGCCAAGAGTTACCGCGAGGAGCACGACGAGAGCGGAAAGCCGGTCGCGGCCGACGGCGCGGTGGTGGGTTTCTTCTCGCTGGAGATGTCGGCCGAGCAGCTCGCCACCCGCATCGTCTCGGAGCAGTCCGCCATTTCGTCGGAGAAGATCCGCAAGGGTGAGCTCCTCAGTACGGACTTCGACAAGGTCCTGTCGATCAGCCGGGACCTTGAGCACCTCAACCTCTTCATCGACGACACGCCCGCGCTCACCATCGCCGCGCTGCGCACTCGCGCCCGCCGCCTGAAGCGCACCCATGGGCTGGGCATGATCGTGGTCGACTATCTCCAGCTGCTTCAGCCCTCGGGCAAGTCGCGCCAGGACAATCGCGTGCAGGAGGTGTCGGAGATCACGCGCGGCCTCAAGACCCTCGCGAAGGAGCTCGACGTGCCGGTGCTGGCGCTGTCGCAGCTGAGCCGCGCCGTCGAGCAGCGCGAGGACAAGCGCCCCCAGCTCGCCGACTTGCGCGAGTCCGGTTCGATCGAGCAGGACGCCGACGTCGTGATGTTCGTCTATCGCGAGGAGTACTATCTCACCCGCGCTGAGCCGACGCGCCGCGCCGATGAGAGCGACCAGCGCTTCAATGAACGCCACGATGGGTGGCGCCAGCGCTGCGAACAGACCTACGGCAAGGCCGAAGTCATCGTCGCCAAACAGCGGCACGGCCCGACCGGCATCGTGCGCCTGTCGTTCGAGGGCGCGCTCACCAAGTTCGACAATCTGCCCGCCGACGGCGAGTCGGCGCCGGCGCCGTCCTTCTGACCGCGTCGCGCGCGTGACCGAACCGCCCCTCTCCGACGCCGAGCGCCGCGCGGGCGCTGTGCTTACGGTCGATCTCGGCGCGATCGCCGCCAACTGGGCCGCGTTGCGCCAGGCGGGCCGCGCGGGCGGTCGTCCGGTCGATTGCGCCGCCGTTCTGAAAGCCGACGCCTATGGCTGCGGCGCGGTCCCTGTCGGCAGGCGCCTCGCGGAAGCCGGGTGCCGCCATTTCTTTGTCGCGCATCTCGACGAAGGTATCGAGCTGCGCGCGGCGCTGCCCGATGTCGCCATCTACGTCCTGAATGGCGTCCTCGCCGGCAGCGAAGACGAATTCGTCGCTTATCGCCTTTCCCCGGTCCTCAATCATCTGGGCCAGCTCAATTCTTGGCGCGCGACCGCGCAGCGCCACGATCGACCGCTGGATGCGGTGGTCCATCTCGACACCGGGATGAATCGCCTCGGCTTCGGGACCGATGAGGCATCGGTGTTGGTGAACGAGCGCGGAAGATTGCGCGGTCTGCGACTGGCGCTGATCCTGAGCCACCTCGTCACCGCCGAGGATCCCGCCGACCCGATGAATGGCGAGCAGCTGGGCCGCTTCCGTTCCTTCGTGCGCGCGATGCCGGGCGCGCCGGCGTCGCTCGCCAACTCGTCAGGCATCTTTCTCGGACCGGACTATCACTTCGACCTGCTGCGGCCCGGGGCCGCGCTCTATGGCATCAACCCAGTACCGGGCCGCGACAATCCGATGTTGCCCAGCGTCCGTCTGATGAGCCGCGTGCTGCAGGTCCGGCGAATTGACGCTCTGCAGACCGTTGGCTACGGTGGCGCGTGGCGGTCGGCGCGGCCCTCGCGCATCGCCACCATCGCCTTGGGCTATGCCGACGGCTATTTTCGTGCCCTCATCAATCGAAGCGTCGTGCACATCGCCGGACAACCCGCCCCCGTCATCGGCCGAATCTCCATGGACCTGGTCACTGTCGACGTGACGGACCTGCCCGAGGCGGCCGTCCAGGCCGGCACCGAGGTCGAGGTGCTGGGTCCGCATCTGCTGCCCGACGATCTCGCGGAGCGCGCGCGCACCAACGGCTACGAGATCATGACGGCACTCGGCGGTCGCTACGCGCGGCGCTACGTCGAGGGTGCTGCCGAGGCGCAATCGTGAATTTTCCGCTGGTCACCCTGCTCGGCCGCATGACGATCTCCTTGCTGACGGAGATCGGTGCCGTCACCTCCTTCGCCTGGACGGCGATCCGGCAGGGTATGCGGCCGCCCTGGTACAGCCGGCAGGTCCTGCGCCAGATGCTGGAGATCGGCTACTACTCGCTTCCGGTCGTCGGTCTGACGGCGATTTTCACCGGCATGGTGCTGGCGCTGCAGAGCTACACCGGGTTCGCCCGGTTTTCGGCCGAGAGCGCGATCCCCAACGTGGTCGTGGTCTCGCTGACTCGTGAACTGGGGCCCGTGCTGGCCGGCCTGATGGTCGCGGGGCGCGTGGGCGCCGCCATGGCGGCCGAGATCGGCACGATGCGGGTCACCGACCAGATCGACGCGCTCACCACGCTTTCCACCGACCCGTTCCGCTACCTCGTGGCGCCACGCCTGATCGCAGGGGTGGTCACGCTGCCGCTTCTGGTGTTGGTCGCCGACTCGATCGGGATCCTCGGCGGCTATCTCGTGGGCGTCTACAAGCTCGACTTCAATGACGCCGCTTACCTGCGAAACACCATCGAGTTCCTGCAGACGATGGATGTCGTTTCCGGCCTGGTGAAGGCGGCGGTGTTCGGCTTCCTGATCACGCTGATGGGCTGCTATCACGGCTACATCTCGCGCGGCGGTGCCGAGGGCGTCGGCAAGGCGACGACCAACGCCGTCGTTTCCGCCTCGATCCTCATTCTCACCTTCAACTATTTCATCACTGAAGCGTTTTTCTCGCGCTGACCATGGCCGCATCCAAGATCTCACTGCGCGGCGTGGCCAAGTCCTTTGGCCCCAAGAAGGTGCTTCAGGGCATCGATCTCGACGTCGCGCGGGGCGAGTCGCTCGTGGTCATTGGCGGCTCGGGCAGCGGCAAGTCGGTGCTTCTGAAGTGCATACTCGGACTTATCCAACCGGACGCCGGCTCTATCCGGATCGATGGCGAGGAAACCGTTGATCTCAGTGATCGCGGGCGCGCGCGCGTGATGCGCAAGTTCGGCATGCTGTTCCAGCAGGGCGCGCTCTTTGACTCGCTCAAGGTCTGGGAGAACGTGGCTTTCGGCCCGATCCAGAGCGACGGCATGGACCCCGCCCAAGCCCGCGAAGTGGCGCTGGCCAAGCTCGGCGCCGTCGGGCTCGGCCCCGACATCGCCGAACTGCGCCCCTCGGAGTTGTCCGGCGGCATGCAGAAGCGCGTCTCGCTCGCCCGCGCGATCGCCCGCGAGCCGGAAATCATCTTCTTCGACGAGCCGACCACCGGACTCGATCCGATCATGTCGGATGTGATCAACGACCTGATCGTGAAGTGCGTCCGCGAACTCGGCGCCACCGCCATCTCGATCACTCACGACATGGCGAGCGCGCGCAAGATCGGCGACCGCATCACGATGATCTATGACGGGCGGCTGATCTGGCAGGGGCCCGTGGCGGAGATCGACCGGTCCGGGAACGAGCATGTGGACCAGTTTATCAACGGCCGTGCTGACGGGCCGATCCGCATGCAGGTCCGCAAGCTCTAGGCCCGCCGATCATGGCCCGCCCCCAGAAGCGATACGTGTGTCAGGCTTGCGGCGCGGTCAGCACCAAATGGTCCGGTCGCTGCGAGTCCTGCGGCGAGTGGAACACCATCGTCGAGGAAGCGGCTCCGGCCCCCGGACCGGCCGGAGGCGGGATGGCGCGCGGCGGCAAGGGGCGTCGCATCGATTTCGCGGGCCTTTCCGGCACGTCGCCTCAGCCGCCGCGCCTCCAGAGCGGTATCGGAGAGTTCGACCGTGTCTGCGGCGGCGGTCTGGTCGTGGGGTCGGCGCTGCTGATTGGCGGCGATCCCGGGATCGGCAAGTCGACGCTGCTGTTGCAGGTCGCGGCGGCTCTCGCCAAGTCGGGCACGCGCTGCGCCTATGTGTCGGGCGAGGAGGCGCTTGACCAGGTCCGGCTCCGCGCCGAGCGGCTCGGGCTCGCCGACGCCCCGGTGCAACTGGCCGCCGCCACGTCGGTGCGCGACATCGTGAGCACGCTGGAACAGGGCGACGCCCCGCGCGTCGCGGTGATCGATTCGATCCAGACCATGTGGCTCGACACGATCGACAGCACTCCAGGCACCGTCACGCAGGTGCGCGGCTCCGCGCAGGCGTTGGTCGAGCTGGCCAAGCGTCGCGGCATCGCCGTGCTGCTGGTCGGCCACGTCACCAAGGAAGGAACGATCGCCGGACCCCGCGTGCTCGAGCACATGGTCGATACCGTGCTCTACTTCGAGGGCGAACGCGGCCACCAGTTCCGCATCTTGCGCACCGTCAAGAATCGCTTCGGCCCGACCGACGAGATCGGGGTGTTCGAGATGTCGGACCGTGGCCTCACCAACGTCGCGAACCCGTCAGCGCTTTTCCTCGCCGACCGGCGCGGTCATGTTTCCGGCGCCTGCGTCTTCGCGGGCATTGAGGGCACCCGGCCGGTGCTGGTCGAGATCCAGGCGTTGGTCGCGCCCTCTTCTTTCGCGACGCCGCGCCATGCAGTGGTCGGATGGGACTCGAGCCGCTTGGCCATGGTGCTGGCGGTCCTCGAAGCCCGCTGCGGCGTCTCCATCGGCGCCAACGATGTGTACCTCAACGTGGCCGGGGGCCTGCGGATCGCCGAACCGGCGGCCGACCTGGCCGTCGCCGCCGCGCTGGTGTCTTCACTGGCCGACGAACCCGTCCCGGCCGACATGGCGGTCTTCGGCGAGATTGGCCTCGGCGGCGAGGTCCGCCCGGTCGGCCAACGCGACGCGCGTTTGCGCGAGGCTGCCAAGCTCGGCTTCCGCTCCGCGCTGGTGCCCAAGGGCCGCGCCGGGGCGGCTGCTCCAGCGCGGGCCTCCGAAGGTGTCGCCATTGACGAAATCGGCTATCTGTCAGACCTTGTGGCGCGCTTCCAGGCGGCCGGCGGGTCGCTCCGGCGTCCACGTCGCAAGGGCGGTGGGCCGGCGCGCGATGAGATGGACTGACAGGCGCTATGGATCAGCTGGGTATCACCGTTTTCGACGTTGCCGTGATCGCCGTGGCGGTCTTCGGCGCGGCGCTCGGCCTGTCCAGCGGGCTCTCGCACGGGGTGCTCTTCATCGCGTCGTGGTTCGCGGCCGGGTGGGCGGCGCTGCGCTTCGCCAAGACCGTCCAGCCCGAGATCGAAGGCATCGTGGGCAGCGCCGAGCTGGCCTACTTCCTCGCCCTGCTTGTGGTGTTCGTGGGAGCGCTCATCGTGCTGGTGATGCTGGCAAGCGCGCTCTCCCGCTCGATCAAGGCAAGCCCGCTGCGCCGCCCCGACCGGCTCCTGGGCGCGGGTTTCGGCGTGCTCTGCGCGTGGGGGGCGGTGGGAACCGCTTTCTTGTTCTATTCGTACCTCGGGCCGCGCCAGTTGCCCCCGGCCATTGAAGGCGGTGCGACTTTCCCGCTGGTCCGCGACATGGCGACCTTCGTCGAGCCCCACTTGCCGCCCGGCCTACGGACCCGCCTGCAGCGCCCCGGTCAGGAAGGCAGCGTCCAGGGGTCAGAACCGCCCAAGGAGTAGTGAGTTTCCCCGATGGCGGGGCCTCGACGAGGCCGTTATAAAGCCGCCGTGCCAACCAACCTCCCCTCGCCTGTCGCTCCCGAAGATGACGACAAGCTGCATGAGGAGTGTGCACTTTTTGCTATCCACGGGACTTCGGACGCTGCGGCCCATACCGCGCTTGGCCTTCATGCCCTGCAGCATCGCGGCCAGGAAGCCTCGGGCATCGTCACCTACGACGGCAAGTACTTCCACGATCATCGCGCGCGCGGCCTGGTCGGCGACATTTTCGGCGACCCGGCGGTCATCGCCCGACTGAAGGGTTACGCCGCGATCGGCCACAACCGCTACGCCACTACCGGCGCCTCGACCGAACGCAACATCCAGCCGATCTTCGCCGACTTCGATTTCGGCGGCTTGGCGCTCGCGCACAACGGCAACCTGACCAACGCGGGCCTCCTGCGCGAGGAGTTGGTCCGCATGGGCTGCCTCTTCCAGTCGACGACCGATACCGAGGTTATCAACCACCTGATCGCGCGGTCGACTTACGCGACGATGGTCGACCGGCTGATCGACGCTCTCCAGAAGGTGAAGGGCGCCTATTCACTGGTGGTGCTGTCGAATGACGCGATCATGGGTGTGCGCGACCCGATGGGGGTGCGGCCGCTGGTGCTCGGCAGGCTCGACGACGCCTGGATCCTCTGCTCCGAGACGTGTGCGCTCGACATCCTGGGTGCGCGCTTCGTGCGGGACGTCGAACCCGGCGAGATCGTGATCATCGACGGTCAGGGGCCGCGATCGATCAAGCCGTTCAATAGGGTCGGCCCGCGCTTCTGCATTTTCGAGCATATCTACTTCGCCCGGCCCGACTCCAAGGTGGAGGGCGTGGGCGTCTACGACGTGCGCAAGCGCATCGGTGCCGAACTCGCGATCGAGAATGCCGTGCCGGCGGACGTCGTGGTGCCGGTGCCCGACTCCGGCGTTCCGGCCGCGATCGGCTATGCGCGCCAGTCGGGCCTGCCGTTCGAGCTCGGCATCATTCGCAATCACTATGTCGGTCGCACCTTCATCGAGCCGACCGACACGATCCGCCATCTCGGCGTACGGCTGAAGCACAATGCGAACCGCGTCCATATCGAGGGCAAGCGGGTGATCCTGGTCGACGACTCGATCGTGCGCGGCACCACCTCCAAGAAGATCGTCGAGATGGTGCGGCAAGCGGGCGCGCGTGAGGTCCATATGCGGATCGCGGCACCGCCCACGACCCATTCCTGTCACTACGGCATCAACACGCCGGAACGCGACAAGCTGCTGGCCTATCGCTACGACGTCGCCGGTATGGCGGCCTTCATCGGGGTCGATTCGCTCGCCTTCGTGTCGATCGACGGGCTTTATCGCGCGATGGGCCGCCCGGCGCGGGACGCCGCGGCGCCCGGCTTCTGCGACGCCTGCTTCACCGGCGTCTATCCGATCCCGCTCGACGACCTCGAGGGCGTGCGCGATCGGCAGCTATCTTTCCTCGCCGAGCCCGCTTGAGCTGATGCCAGCTGCGGCCCGCCCGCTCGACGGTCGCGTCGCGCTGGTCGCCGGCGCGTCACGCGGAATCGGCGCCGCCGCGTCCGTCGCGCTGGCCGAAGCCGGCGCGCATTGCGTGCTGGTGGCCCGCACCGTGGGGGCCCTGGAAGCGCTCGACAATCGCGTCAAGGCCGTCGGCGGCGATGCCACCCTAGTCCCGCTCGATCTTTGCGATGGCGCCGGGGTGGACCGTCTCGGAGCGGCCCTGCACGAGCGGTTCGGACGGCTGGATGCCCTCCTCGGCAACGCCGCGATGCTTGGCGCGCTCACGCCCGCGACCCATACCGAGCCCGCGACCTTCGAACAGACGCTCGCCACCAATGTTACGGCCAACTTCCGGCTGATCCGGTCCATGGAGCCGCTGCTGCGTGCCTCGGACGCTGGACGCGCCGTGTTCCTCACCTCGGGCGTCGCGCGCCGAGTCGTGCCGTTCTGGAGTGCCTATGCTGCGAGCAAGGCGGCGCTCGAGATGCTGGTGCTGACCTGGGCCGCCGAGATCGCGGGCGGCAGCCTGCGCGTCAATCTCTACAATCCCGGGCCGACCCGTACGGCCATGCGTGCCGGCGCGTTCCCCGGCGAGGACCCGCAATCGCTGCCACCGCCGGAGCGGCATGGCCCCGCGCTGGTGCGCTTGCTGTCGCCCGCTTGCACGATGCACGGACAGTGGGTGGCGGGCGATCTCGACGCGCCCGCGACGGTGAACTGATCAGCGCTTGGGGGCGCGGTTGGCGAACGGATTCTTGGGCCGCCGCAAGGTGAGCCGGATCGGCACACCCGGCAGGCCGAAATCCGCGCGCAGCCGGTTCAGGAGAAAGCGCGTGTAGTCGTCGCCGAGCTCGTCGGCCTGGCTCGCCGACAACACGAACGCGGGCGGACGGGTCTTGATCTGCGACATGAATCGCAGGCGGATGCGTCGCCCCTTGGCGAGCGGCGGCGGATGAAGCGCCTCGACCTCGCGCAGCCACCTGTTGAGCTTGGGAGTCGGCACGCGCTTGTTCCAGATGGCGTAGGTCTCGAACACCGCGGGCATCAGGCGATCGACGCCCCGCCCCGTCAGCGCGGACACGCCGACGGTCGGCACATCGCGCACCTGGGCGAACGACGCCTCCAGCCGGTCGGAGAGTTTCTTCCAGGCGCGCGTTGCCAACCCGCGATCCGGCGCCAGGAGATCGGTCTTGTTCACCGCGAGCACCAGCGCGCGGCCCTCCTCGATGACGTGACCGGCCACGGCGAGATCCTGCTTCTCGAGCATGTTCTCGGCATCGAGCACCACCACCACCACGTCGGCCAACCGGATCGTGTCCAGCGTGTCGGCGACCGCGGCGGTCTCCAGCTTCTCGTCGATCCGGCTGCGGCGGCGCATGCCTGCGGTATCGACCAGCCGAACCGGCCGGCCCTGCCATGCCCACTCCACCCGGATCGCGTCGCGGGTGATGCCGGCCTCGGGCCCGGTCAGGACCCGCTCCTCGCCGACCAGGCGATTGAGCAGCGTCGACTTGCCGACATTGGGCCGGCCCACAATGGCCAGCAGCAACGGCCGGCTGGGATCGACCTCCTCGATCACAGCATCCGGGTCGGGCTCCGGCTCGTCGGGCATCGGCGCGATGTGGCGCGACAGCGCCTCGTGCAGGTCGCTCAACCCCTCGCCATGCTCGGCCGAAACTGGCACTGGCTGGCCGAGACCCAGCGCATGGGCCTCGCCGAGGCCGGTCGTGCCCGCGCGGCCCTCGCACTTGTTGGCGACCAGGACGACCTTGTCGGCGCGCCGCCGCAGCCAGCGGGCAAACGCCTCGTCCATCGGCACGACGCCGGCGCGCGCATCGATCAGGAAGAGAACCGCGTCGGCGCCCTCGATCGCCCGCTCGGTGAAGCGGCGCATCCGCGCCTCCAGCACTTCGCCGCCAGCGGTCTCCCAGCCGGCGGTGTCGAGCAGCGTGAAGGCAAGATCACCGAGTTGCGCCGGCGCCTCGCGCACATCGCGCGTGACGCCCGGCGTGTCGTCGACGATGGCGTGACGCCGGCCGACCAGGCGGTTGAACAGCGTTGACTTGCCGACGTTGGGCCGCCCGACGATCGCGACGCGCGGCCGGGGGGCGGGTTCAGCGGAGGGCAATCAGGCGCCCGGAGTCGGTCAGCACATAGACGGTGCGGTTGGCGATCACCGGGGCGAGCCGCAGCGGCTCGCGCAGGTCGAGCTTGCCCACCACCTCGCCCGTGTAGGGCGACACCGACAGCAGCTCGCCGGTCGATCCGCCGATCAGCAACCGGTCGCCCGCCAGGACCGGGCCGGCCCACAGGACCGGCCGGCGCGGGTCGTCATTCACGAACTGGGTGAGCGGCGTCACCCACTTGATCTTGCCGTCGGCCCGGTGGACCGCGGCGATCTCGCTGTTCGCCGTCACGATGAACACGAAACGGCCTGCCGCCCACGGCGTCTGGTTGCCCGCGATGCCGCGCTCCCACAGGCGCTGACCGGTGCGCAGATCGAGCGCGGCCAACTGGCCCGCCGTGCCGATCGCCACCACCAGGCCGCGATCGATCACCGGCCGGCCGCGAATGTCGGTAAGGTTTCCGAAGGCCCGCAGCTCGCGGCGCGTGCCGATCAGGCTCTCGTTCCAGCTCTGCCGGCCATTGTCGACGCGGAGCGCAACCAGCTCGCCCGACGAGAACGGCGCCACCAGCGTCTCGCCCGAGGCCGCAGCGCTGCTGCCGCTGAGATAGCCCGCCGCCTCTTGCAGGGCCGCGAACTGCCAGAGTTCCGAACCGTCGACCGCGGCCAGCGCATGCAGGCGATTGTCGATGCTGACGGCAAACACGCGATCGGCGAACACCGTCGGCGCGCCGCGCACCGGCGCGCTCACCGTCGAGCGCCAGACCTCGCTGCCATCGGCGGGGTCGAGCGAGAACACATGCGCGAAGCCCGTCGTCACGAACAGGCGCCCGCCATAGTAGGCAAGGCCGCCGCCGAACTCGTCGCCGTCGCGCGCCTTCTCCGGCTTCAGCGTGACCCGCCACAGCAGCGCGCCGGTGTCGGCGGCGAAGGCCGAGACGGTGCTCTCGGCGTCCTTGGTGAAGACGCGGCCGTCCACCACCACCGGCGGCGTCGTGAGCACGCGGGAATCGCTGCCGCCGCTGCCGATCTGCGCCGTCCAGGCGATCTGCGGCTCGGGCGCGATCTCGAGATGGTGCATGGCGTGGTGGGCGAAACCGCCCGACTGCGGCCAGCTCTCGTTCACCGCCGGTTGAGGCAGCACGATCTGGAGAGAGGCGACATCGCGATCCGGCTCAAGGTCGCGACGATCCTGGAATACCCGCACCCGCTCGCCAGGCAGCGGATCCTTCTTCTTGTCGAAGATATCGCATGCGGTGAGGGTGAGTGCCGCGCCCAGAAGCAGCGCGATCCTGCCGATCCGACCGTCCTGCATGGATCTACTTCGCCTCCGCCGGGTGCAGCATCGACATCGCCTGGGCGCGCGCCGCCACGCCCTGGGGAACGGTTTCGTCTTTCACGAGCTCGGCCCAGATTTCCCGCGCGCGCTTCAGATCGCCCTTGGCGAGCGAGGCCTGTGCGATCAGCTCCAGCGCGCTCGCGCGGAACGGCCGATCCTTGGCGGCCAACGGTTCGAGGTCGCGGATCAGCTCGTCGGGCTTGCTGCCATCGGCGGCGCGCATCGCCGCGAGAATGGCGGCGAGATCCTTGAGCTCCACCGAACCGCCACCCTGCGCCGCGGCCTGCAGCGCCTTGGCCTGATCGGCGGGAGTCGCCTGATACTGCGCGGCAGCCAACGCCGCGAGGCTCCGGTAGGGCTCGGTCGCCCCGGCCGCCGCCTGCTGGAGCGCCTCGCGGGCCTTGGCCTGATCGGCGGTCTGGGCCAGCGCCGCCGAGAACGTGGCCCCCGCCGTCGCGCGCTGCGCCGCGGTGTAGCGCTGCCAGCCGACGCCGCCCGCCACCGCCACGACGACCACGACCGCGACGCCCACGACCCAGCTGCCGTACCGGCTCCACCATTCCTTGGCGCGATCCTGTCGGACGGCGTCGTCGATTTCCTGCAGGGCGGTCACATCCGACACGCGCAAACTCCGGATTTGTCAGGCAATTTCAATCGCTTCGCCCGGGGTTCATAGCCCTCGCGGCAAGCCTTGGCAAACCGCCGGCAGGACGCTTTACCCCGACCGGCGCTTCTGCAAGACTTGTCCCATGATCGTGCCGGGACCTTGGGCCGCATGAACAATCTCTACCGACTGCCCGAGGGCCGCCCCGGGCGCCGGATCGTTTCCTTCGACCGTCGTGAATTGCGCGAATTGCTCGGTGTCTATTCCAGCCGGGTGGCGAGCGGCGAGTGGCGCGACTACGCGATGGATTTCCGGCCCGGGATCGCGATCTTCTCGATTTTCCGGCACACCGCCGAGCAGCCGCTGTTTGCCATCGCCAAAGTCGCGGGCGGCAGCCAGCGCGGCTACACCGTGTTCAACGGCCCGCGCAAGCTCGCCCACGGCGACGATCTCACAGACGTGCTCGCGATCTTCGATCGCAAGCTGCGGCTGCTGCTGGGATAGAGCCTTACTGCTTCTTGTCGGTGGTCGCGGCGCCGACGCCGGCGCCCAGGAGGCCACCAACCACAGCCGTGCCGATAATCGGCAAGCCAGTCAGGGCGCCAACCGCCACGCCGGTGCCGGCCCCGATGGCGCCGCCGGTGGCGGCCCGCTGGCCCCAGGTGTCGCCGCAGGCGGCAAGCGGCAGGGCGAGAAGAACGATCGCGAGAGGCTTCAGCGACATAACCGTCTCCCTAGGAGCTGGGCGCCAATCGCGCCCGCAAGCCACGTTACGCCCCGCATCGGGGCTGGATGACGGCACCATTAAGGAATTTATGCATCACGTCAATAAATTGTTTTAATTCATTGAAATATAAAAATATTCACTGGACTTGCGGGGCTGCGTCCCGCGCAGCTACGACGCGAGCGGCCGCCATGCCGGCCAGCATGGCCGCCACGAACAGGACCGGCTCCCAGCGACCAAGGCCGAGCGCGGTGAAGGCGGGGCCCGGACAAAACCCGGCGAGCCCCCAGCCCACGCCGAACAAGGCCGCGCCGCCCACCAGCGGCAGGTCCAAGCGACTGAGCCTCGGCAAATGGAACTGCTCCGCGAGCAGCGGCTGCCCGCGGCGCCAAGCCAGCCGATAGCCGAGGAAGGTCACGGCGACGGCGCCGGCCATCACAAAGGCGAGGCTGGGGTCCCACCCGCCCCGGGCGATCGCCGCAATATCGAGGAAATTCAGGACCTTGGCCGGATTGGACATACCGGACAGCACGAGCCCCAATCCGAAGACGAGTCCGATGCCGAAGGCGATGGCGATGCGCATGGCTCAGCCTCCCATTCGCGTGACGAAGACGGTGAGCGCCCCCGTCGCCATGAAGGTCCCGACGGCGACCAGCGAGCGCACGGAGAGGCGCGAGAGCCCGCACACCCCATGCCCCGAGGTGCAGCCCGAGCCCCAGACCGACCCGAACCCGACCAGCAGACCCGCCGCCACCAGAAGCGGCACGCTCGCCACCATCGTCGCGGCCGGCAGCTTACCCGCGACCAGCGCCCACAAAAGCGGCGCGGCGATCAGACCCGCGACAAAGGCCAGCCGCTCGCTGTCCCGCCCGTCGCGCGCCGGCGGCAGCAGCGGGGCCGCGATCCCGCTCACCCCCGCGATCCGCCCGCTGGTCAGCATCATCGCCGCGGCCGCCAGCCCGATCAGCGCGCCGCCCACCAGCGATGCGAGTGGCGTGAACTCCGTCGGTGCCATGGCCCCTCTCCCGTTCGTTAGCTGTGCCGGCGCCTAGGACACCGGATGCAGCCCCGGCGCCTCCTGGCCGGTGCGCGCGACATACTCTGTGTAGCCGCCGCCATATTGATGCACGCCCTCGGGCGTCAGCTCCAGCACGCGATTGGAGAGCGCCGCCAGAAAATGCCGGTCGTGGCTCACGAACAGCATCGTGCCCTCGAACGCCTCAAGGGCCGCGACCAGCACTTCCTTGGTCGCCATGTCGAGATGGTTGGTGGGCTCGTCGAGCACCAGGAAGTTGGGCGGATCGAACAGCATCAGCGCCATCACCAGCCGCGCCTTCTCGCCGCCCGACAGCACGCGGCACGGCTTCTCGACATCGTCGCCGGAGAAACCGAAGCAGCCCGCCAGCGACTTCAGCGCGCCCGTCCCAGCTTGCGGAAACGCCGCATCCAGCGACTCGAACACCGTCTGGTCGCCGTCCAGCAGATCCATCGAATGCTGGGCGAAGTAGCCCATGCGCACGCTGGCCCCGATAGTCACGCTGCCCCGGTCCGGCCCGATGCCTTGCGCCGGGTCCGCCGCGCCCGCCACCAGCTTCAGGAGCGTCGACTTGCCCGCCCCGTTGGCGCCCAGCACGCACCAGCGTTCCTTGCGACGCAGCAGGAAATCGAGCCCGCTATAGATCGGCTGCGCGCCATAGCTCTTGTGCACGTCGCGGAAGCTCGCCACGTCGTCGCCCGAACGCGGCGGCTCGCGGAACTCGAACCGCACCGACTGGCGGCGGCGCGGCGGCTCGACCTTCTCGATCTTGTCGAGCTTCTTCACCCGGCTCTGCACTTGCGCGGCATGGCTCGCCCGCGCCTTGAAGCGCTCGATGAACTTCATCTCCTTGGCGAGCATCGCCTGCTGGCGCTCGAACTGCGCCTGGCGCTGGCGCTCGCCGATCGCGCGCTGCGCCTCGTAGAAATCGAAGTTGCCGGAATAGGTCGTGAGGCCGCCGCCATCGATCTCGATCACCTTGCCGACGACGCGGTTCATGAACTCGCGATCGTGCGAGGTCATCAGCAGCGCGCCCTCGTAGCGCGCGAGAAACGCCTCCAGCCAGATCAGGCTCTCGAGATCGAGATGGTTGGAGGGCTCGTCGAGCAGCATGCCGTCGGGCCGCATCAGCAGGATGCGCGCGAGCGCCACCCGCATCTTCCAGCCGCCGGACAGCAGACCGACATCGCCGTCCATGCGCTCCGCGCTGAACGACAGCCCCGCCAGCACCTCGCGCGCGCGGGCCTCCAGCGCATAGCCGTCCAGCTCCTCGAAGCGCCCCTGCACCTCGCCATAGCGCGCGACCAACGCATCCATCTCGTCGGCGCGCGCGGGATCGACCATCGCCGCCTCGAGCGTCGCCATCTCGGCCGCGAGCGCGCTCACCGGACCGACACCATCCATGACCGCCGCGACCGCGCTCATGCCCGACATCTCGCCGACATCCTGGCTGAAATAGCCGATGGTCATGCCCGGATCGATCGTCACCTGGCCATCGTCGGGCTGCTCCTGGCCCGCGATCATGCGGAACAGCGTCGTCTTGCCCGCGCCATTGGGCCCGACCAGCCCCGCCTTCTCGCCCTTCTGCAGGCCCATCGAGGCGTCGATGAGCAGGATCTGATGGCCGTGCTGCTTGCTGATGTTGTCGAGGCGGATCATGGGGTCGCGTGGTGGCGGGGAATGGGCCTCGATGCAAGTTGCAGCTCGACCAAAGTATTGCGGCCGATTGTCCCCTTAACTCCGCTCCCCCGCAGCTCCTGCCCGACGGTAACCAAGCCAGCTTGCGGACGGCGGTTCACCAGGTCGGACGGCAGACCGAGACCGCAGCCTCACGCCCTCAACTCGTCCTAGAAGAGCTCGTGCGAGGGCACGCCCCGCCTCATCTTCGTGCGCGCTGGCAGCCGAGCCGCGCGGGGGCGCGCGAACCGCAGCGCGTGAGAACGGGAGGCCGTCCCGCCTATCTCCAGCCCGTGGCGCGATTGGTGCAACTCTCGATGGCGACGAACACGTTCTCCATCGACGCGCCGAGGTTCCACTGGAAGCGCTTGTGGCCGGCATGCACGATGAGCGGCCCCCGGAAGCCCATCATGCGTGCAACAGTCTGCGTGTCGAGCGGCCGCCATGCTCTGCCGCCCTGGTTCCCATCCGCATCCGCGGTGTAGACGCCCGACCCCGGGGAACTGACCGAGATCGTCAGCGGCAGGCGAGGCTGCACCTGGATTTCCGGAATGCTGAGGCCGTACGCCCGATCGGCATTGAAAGCGATGCGCAGCATGGCGCGCTCGCCGTCGTAGAAGACGGCGGAACAGCGACTGAAGCTCCCCTTCTCGAAGATCCGGATGACTTCGCCGTTGCCGACCCGCCCCGCGGCTTCATTGCGATTCTGCGCCTGAGCCGTGCCGAGGGATGTCGCCGCTATCACGCCGGCGACCAGCACGGCCAGGCCCAGGCGAATCGGCAGAAAGGATACTCGCTCCGCCATGCAACCTTCTCCATTTCCAAAGAGGCTTGCCGGGTGGCCAGCCCACCCCGGGGTTCACCAAAACGGTCGCCCCTACCCGCTCCCGTGAAAACGCGACGCTTCGACCTGCCGACCTGCCGGCGGGTTGGCACGGCCACCTGCGGCAGGGGTGGCAGGACCAACCCGGGAAGTTCCCTGGATTCTGCAAGCTTATGGGCAGACGTTGCGCTACAATCGCCAGATATTGAACAGACGAAGCCAGACGCTTCGAAGCTAGAGCAGGATGGCGCGGACAGACTCCCAGCGCCCACGATGAGCAAGCCCCCCACATCAGGTCCCACGACAATGAAGAAAATTGTGAAGGCCCTCCTGCCGACGTCGGTGGTGGCCCGAATTCAGACGTTCAGAGAGCGTCAGGTCACAAAGAAGTTCAAGAACCTGGGCGCGCAGGAGATCTTCTCCGAGATCTACGAAAAGGGATTGTGGGGGAAGTCGGACAACCCGCAGCAACCCTTCTACTCAGGCATCGGGTCGCACGATAAGGGCGTCACCGAGATCTATCTGGATCGCGTTACGGCCTTCCTCAAGAGCTTGCCCAAGACACCGAGTGTCGTCGATCTCGGCTGCGGCGACTTTTCGGTCGGAGCGGAGTTGCGCAAGCACTGCGACGGCTACGTGGCGTGTGACATCGTCCCCAAGCTCGTTGAGCACAACAAAGTCCGCTTCAAGGATCTCAACGTCGATTTTCGGGTGCTGGACCTGATCGCCGATCCCCTGCCCGCCGGCGATGTCGTCTTCATCAGGCAAGTCCTTCAGCATCTCTCGAACACGCAAATCCAGCAGCTGATTCCCAAGCTCTCTCCCAGCTACACCTACGTGATCCTGACGGAACACCTGCCGAAATCGGAGACGTTCGTCGCCAATCTCGACAAGTCAGCGGATATCGACACACGCATTGGATACGAGAGCGGGATCGTCCTGACGAAGCCGCCGTTCAATCTCAAGGTCGCGGATGAACAGGTGCTCTGTGAGGCGCCGGTCGGCACGAGCAACACCGTGATTCGCACCACGCTCTATCGGCTCAAGTAGCCTTCAAACCCACTCATCAACGAGTGGCCGCCAAACACAGGCCGCGTGAGGCCCACGCTCGCTCAGGTTCTTCCAACCTGGCTAAGCGTCGTCGCCTGTTGCCCTCACTCCCACTCGATCGTCCCCGGCGGCTTTGACGTGATGTCGTAGGTCACGCGATTGATGCCCCGCACCTCGTTGATGATGCGGTTGGCGACGCGGCCGAGGAACGCGTGGTCGAACGGGAAGTAATCCGCCGTCATGCCGTCGGTCGAAGTGACCGCGCGTAGCGCGCAGGCCTGGTCGTAGGTACGGCCATCGCCCATCACGCCCACGGTGCGGACCGGCAGCAGCACGGCGAAGGCCTGCCAGATCTCGTCATAGAGGCCCGACTTGCGGATCTCGTCGAGATAGACGGCATCGACTTCGCGCAGGAGGTCGAGCTTCTCTCTGGTGATGTCGCCCGGAATGCGGATCGCGAGGCCGGGGCCGGGGAACGGATGGCGGTTCACCAGATCAGGCGGCAGGCCGAGCTCGCGGCCCAAGGCCCTCACCTCGTCCTTGAAGAGCTCGCGCAAGGGTTCGACCAGCTTCATCTTCATGCGTGCGGGCAGCCCGCCGACATTGTGATGGCTCTTGATCGTGACCGAGGGGCCGCCGGTGAATGAGACCGATTCGATCACGTCCGGATAGAGCGTGCCCTGGGCCAGGAACTCAGCGCCGCCGATCTTCTTCGCCTCGGCGTCGAAGACGTCGATGAACAGCGCGCCGATGGTCTTGCGCTTCTGTTCCGGGTCGGTGACGCCGGCCAGCGCCTTCAGGAACTGCTCCGAGGCGTCGGCGTGGATCAGCGGGATGTTGTAGTGGTCGCGGAACAGCCGCACGACCTGCTCAGCCTCGTCCTTCCGAAGGAGTCCGTGGTCGACGAACACGCATTGCAGCTGATCGCCGATCGCCTCATGCAGCAGCACGGCCACAACGGAGGAATCGACGCCGCCGGACAGGCCGCAGATCACCTTGCCGCGCCCCACCTGGCGGCGGATATCGGCCAGCGCGCGCTCGCGGAACGCCGCCATCGTCCAATCGCCGCGCGCACCCACGATGCCGAGCGCGAAATTGCGCAGGAGCTTGGCGCCATCGGGCGTGTGCATCACCTCGGGATGGAACTGCAGCCCGTAGTAGCGCCGCTTCTCGTCGGCGATGGCGGCGAAGGGCGCGTTGGGGCTCGCCGCGATCACCTCGAAGCCGGCTGGCAGCTTCGTGACGCGATCGCCATGGCTCATCCAGACCTGCTTGCGATCGCCCGGCGCCCAGACGCCATCGAACAGGGCGGAGCTTGCCTTGACCTCGACCTCGGCCCGGCCGAACTCGCGATGATGGCCGCTCTCGACCGTGCCACCCAGCTGCTGCGCCATGGTCTGCTCGCCGTAGCAGATGCCCAGCACCGGCACGCCGGCGGTGAAGATCGCCGGATGCGCCGCGGGCGCTGCGCCCTCGGTCACAGAGGCAGGCCCGCCCGACAGGATGATGCCGCGCGGCGCGAATTCCTTGAGACGGGCCGGATCGACCGACTGGAACGGGTGGATCTCGCAATAGACCCCCGCCTCGCGCACACGCCGTGCGATCAGCTGCGTTACCTGGGAGCCGAAATCGACAATCAGAAGGCGGTCGGTCATGGGCCGGTATAAGGCCCGGGGCCCCGTCGCTTCAAGCCGCTGGCGGTGTGGACAGTTGGCGACCTACTCGGGCGCGAGACGCCCGCGATTGAGCGGTGCGCCGAGGTCGCGCCACAACCACGCGACCTCCTCGACCTCGGCCTCTCCCACGCGGTCCGTGCGCTCACCACAGACCACGCCGCCCAACCGTTCGTAGAAAAAGCGCGAAGGATTGTCGGCCACCATCCACAGCATGGCGGCGTGAAAGCCGTCCGACGTGAGTTGGCCGAAGAGCGCTGCCAGCAGCGCCCGACCCAGCCCGCGATTCTGGAAATCGGCATCAACATAGAGCGTATAGACCTCGCCCAGCCGCAGCTCGGCGGTATCGAGATCGTCGAGATCGAGCGCGCCGCCCTCCTCGCGGGCCGGCCCGCAGCTGCCGAACCCCACGATGCCCGCCTCGCGATCCTCGGCCACGAAGACGCCGCGCGCGTGGTCGGGATCGGCGAGCGCGCGCGACCACCAGGCCGACTGGCGCACATCAGACATCGATACCAACAGGCTGTCGGGCAACAGTCCGGCATAGGCGCCCTGCCAGGTCTCGACATGGACCCGGCCGATCGCCGCGGCATCGCTCGCCCGGGCGCGCCGGATCGTGGTCACGCGGCGATCTCCGGTTCGGCCGCGGCCTCGCCTCGGCGCTGGAAGACGGCAGCGAAGAAACCATCGGTGCCATGCTGCCGCGGCGAGAGACGCAGCCAGGGACCTTCGGGCAGGCTGAGCGTCGCGCCCTCGCGCAGCACCTCGCCCAGCAGCGTGCCCACCGGCACCGCCTCGAAGTCGGGGTGTCGGGACAGGAACGCCTCGGCCTGCCGCTCGTTCTCCGGCGCCAGCACCGAGCAGGTCGCATAGACCAGTCGCCCGCCCGGCTTCACCAGCCGTTGCGCGGCATCGAGAATCGCGGCCTGCTTGGGCACCAGCTCCTCGAGGTCGACCGGCTGCAGTGACCAGCGGCCATCGGGATTGCGCCGCCAGGTGCCCGTGCCCGTGCAGGGCGCATCGACGAGGACGCGATCGAACGCCCCGCCGCGCCGCTTCAGCCACTTCCGGCTTTCCTCATCGAGCGTGCGTCGCTCGACATTGTGGACGCCCGCGCGACGCAGACGCTGCGCCGAGCGATCGAGCCGCGTCTCCAGCACGTCGAGCGCCACGATGCGGCCCTTGTTCTCCATACCCGCGGCCATTGCGAGCGTCTTGCCGCCGGCGCCGGCGCAATAGTCGACGACCTGCATGCCCGGCTTGGCGTCGACCAGCGCGGCCACGAGCTGCGAGCCCTCGTCCTGGATCTCGACCAGCCCGTCCTCGAAGGCGGGCGACGTCACGATCGAAAGGCGCCGCGCGAGTCGCAAGCCATCGCGCGCGAAGGGAGTCGGTTCGGTATCGACGCCGGCCTTGGCCAGCATCCCCCGGGCGCGCTCGGTATTCGCCTTGAGGCGATTGACGCGCAGATCGACCGGCGCGGGGGTCTCGAGGGCGGCGATCTCGCGCGGCCAATCGGGGCCGTAGCTCTCCGCCAGATGCGGCGCGATCCATTCCGGCACATTGGCCGCGACCCAGTCGGGTTGCTCGGGATGGTCCAGCGTATGGCCGTCCAGCGCGCGCAGGACGGCGTACTCGGCCTCGTCGAAGGTCATCGGCCGGTGGCGGCCACCGTCGAACAGCGCGTCGAGGTCCGCCAACGCATTGCGTTCGGCCAGAATGAGATGGGCGGCCACCAGCGCGCGCGGCGTCGGCTTGCGCACGCCGGTCCGTGCCAGCCACCAGCCGAGCTGGCCGCGGCGGCGCAGAATGTCCCAGACGCGCTCCGACACGGCGCGTCGGTCGCCGCTGCCGATGAAGCGGCGGTTGCGAAAATATGCGTTGGCTGTGAGATCCGCCGGCCGCTCGGCGCGGCTGACGATCTCCTCCAGGAGTTCTATGGTCGCCTCGATGCGCGCGCCCGGTGTCACGACCCTGTCCGCTCCCTGCCCCGCCACGCCATGACGGCCGCGTCGCCGCGCCGGCCCGCGTCGAGACTGCGCGGGCCGCTCGTCAGTATCGCCACGGTCGCGCTCTGTCTATTGGCGGCGGAGCTGACCGGACGGCTGCTCAGTCCCGGGGCGTCGCTTCTCCGTTGGCCCAACTACATCGTGCAGGCGACAGCGCCGGACCCCGAACACGGACGCGAGATGCGGCATGATCCGGCGCTGGGCCACGTCCCGGTCGCCGGCTTCACCGGCCTCTCGCGAGGGCGTCCCGTCACCTTCGACACCGACGGGCTGCGCGACCACGGGCGCCTCGGTCGCGGGCCCGTGGTCCTCGCGATGGGCGACTCCTACACCGAAGGCTACCGCGTGGAGGACGACGCGACCTGGCCAGCTGCCCTCCAGGGTCTCCTCACTCGCGACGTGCGCAATGGCGGCGTGCGCGCCTATGGCGTCGACCAGAGCGTGCTGCGCGCCGAGATCCTGGTGCCGTCAGTGAAACCTGCGACACTGGTCTTCGCTTTCATCGGCGATGACATCGACCGCACCGAGCTCTCGGTTCGCGACCATGTGCGCAAACCCTGGTTCGAGGTCGCGGGCGATCGGCTGGAGCTGCACGGCGTGCCAGTGCCGACGACCGACAGCCGGGCCGAGATCGGCCTCTGGCGACGCACGCTGGGGTACTCCTACGTCCTCGATTCGGTGCTCCGGCGCCTCGGCCGCGACAGCACCGAGACCTGGCTGGGCGCCTCGCGACGCCAACATGGCGATGGCGAGCGCGTGGCCTGCCTCGCGATTGCCCGCCTCGCCACCCTCGCCCGCACGCACGCCATGAGCGTCCTGGTGGTCGCGCTTTACGATGACGACACGTGGCGCGACGAGGCCTCGCGCACCCACGATCGCGTCGCGCGACCGCCCTGCTGGCCTGCGCGACCCGGCAGGGCCTCGGTGCGCTCGATACGTTCGACACGCTGGCGGCGGCGGGCGTCCCGCTTGAGCTCGGGCGCTACTACATCGACCGCCATTTCACCCGCGCTGGCAACGCGCTCGTCGCGCGGGCAATCGCCTCGGCGCTGCCTCCTGTTGAAGCGGCCGGTCCGCCGCGCTAACTCCGCGCGGCCCATGATTGCCCGCGTTGCCCTGGTCCTCGGCTCCATCCTGCTCACGCTGCTCGCGTTCGAGCTCGGCTTGCGCGCCCATCGCGGTGTCGAATGGCTGACGCAGTGGCCCAACCTCGTGGCCGCCCACCGCACCATGCAGGTCGGCCAGCAACGTGGCCGCTTCGTGCACGACCCCCTTCTGGGCTTTCTGCCCAAGCCGGGGTTCGCGGCTGGAGGCGTGACCTACGACGACCGCAGTTTCCGCGTCGTGCCCGATGCGCCGACGCCCGCGCGCCCGGGTCGGATCCTGGCGCTGGGTGACTCTTACACCCATGGCGACGAGGTGGCCGACGCCGACACTTGGCCAGCGCACCTCACGACGATCGACGGTCGCGCGGTCATCAATGCCGGCGTCAGCGGGTTTGGTGTCGACCAGATGGTGTTGCGAGGCGAGGCCGTGCTGCCGAGTTTGCGACCCGAGATCGTGGTGTTGTCGTTGATCGCCGACGATCTACGCCGGGCCGAATACAAACGCGCCTGGAGCGTGGGCAAGCCCTACTTCGAGCGGACCGCGACTGGCCTGGAGCTTCGCAACGTGCCCGTGCCGCCCTGGCCTGCTCCCGGCAGCACCCTTGAGTTTTCGCACATCCTGCTTGGCCGTTCGCTCCTGGTCGATCGGGTGCTCCAGCTGCTGCCGTGGCACGAGGATTGGCGGGTCGACCATGAGCGCGCGCTGCCCAGTCGCGAAGGTGAGAAGCTGGTCTGTCCCTTGATGCGTCGCCTCGCCGACGCGGCCGGCGCCACCGGCACGCGCGTGCTGGTCGTCGGCCAGTACGACAAGCACGTCTGGAGCAATCCGCGGCGCGACGCCGAGCACCGGCGTCAAACCGGGCTCGCGCTCGACTGCGCCCGGACCGCCGGCTTCGCCACATTGGACACCCACAGCCTCCTCGCCCGGGCAGTCGCGGAGCGCGGGCTCGACGCGATTTATGGTGGCTGGCACCTGACGCCACTCGGCAACCGCCTCACAGCCGAGGCGATCGCGGCCGCGCTCTCGGCGAGCTACATGCCGACGCGGTAGTTCGGCGCCTCGCGCATGATCTCGACGTCATGGACGTGGCTCTCGCGCAGGCCCGCGCCGGTGATGCGCAGAAACTGCGCGTTCTTCTGAAGGTCGGAGATGGTCGGGTTGCCGGTGTAGCCCATCGCGGCGCGCAGCCCGCCCACCAGCTGGTGCAGAACGGTCGCCACCGGCCCCTTGTACGGCACTCGCCCTTCGATGCCCTCGGGCACCAGCTTCAGCTCGCTCTGCACCTCGGCCTGGAAATAGCGATCCGCCGAGCCGCGGGCCATGGCGCCAAGCGAGCCCATGCCCCGATACGACTTGTACGAGCGCCCCTGATAGAGCAGCACCTCGCCGGGCGCCTCATCGGTGCCGGCGAGCAATGAGCCGATCATCGCGCAGTCCGCGCCCGCCGCCAGCGCCTTGGCGAGATCGCCGGAGAACTTGATGCCGCCGTCGGCGATCGCCGGCACACCCGCGGCATGGCAGACCTCGGCGGCCTCCATGATCGCCGTGAGCTGCGGTACGCCCACACCCGCCACCATCCGCGTCGTACAGATCGTGCCCGGCCCGATCCCGATTTTCACGGCGTCGGCGCCGGCATCGATCAGCGCCTTGGCGCCTTCGGCCGTCGCCACATTGCCCGCCACGATCTGCGCGTAGTTGCTGAGCTTCTTGAGGCGCGTCACCTGCTCCAGCACGCCGCGCGAATGGCCATGCGCGGTGTCGAGGATCAACACATCGACATCGGCGCCCAGCAGGAGCTCGGTCCGCCGCACCCCGTCCTCGCCGACACCGACGGCTGCGGCGGTGCGCAGCCGGCCCTTCTCGTCCTTGTTCGCGCCGGGAAAGCGATTGGCCTTCTCGATATCCTTCACCGTGATCAGCCCGATGCACCGATGCGCATCGTCGACGACCAGCAGCTTTTCGATACGGTATTGATGTAGAAGCCGCTTGGCCTCCTCCCGGGTGACGCCTTCGCGCGCCGTCACAAGCCGCTCCTTGGTCATCAGCGCGCTGACCATCGCCGATGTGTCCGTCGCGAAGCGCACGTCGCGGTTGGTCAGGATGCCGACGAGTCGACCGGACCCGCGCTCAACCACCGGGATGCCTGAAATCTGGTTCTGCGCCATCACCTGCAGCGCGTCGGCCAGCGTCTGGTCCGGGTGGATGGTGAGCGGGTTCACGACCATGCCGCTCTCGAATTTCTTCACACGGCGCACTTCGTTGGCCTGCGCCTCGGGATCCAGGTTCTTGTGGATGACGCCCATGCCGCCGGCCTGGGCCATGGCGATCGCCATCGCCGACTCGGTGACCGTGTCCATCGCCGCCGATATCAGCGGAATACCAAGGGTGACGGTGCGGGTAAGCCGCGTGCGGGTGTCGGTGCCGGTCGGCAGCACCGACGAGGCGGCGGGCCGCAGCAAGACGTCGTCGAAGGTAAGGGCTTCCCGGATTTCCATGCCAACCTCCACGGACGTCGCCGCCGGATAAGGGGACGGCCCGCGTTCGAGAAGGCGGGCCGTTGTGTTGGCGCGCCTTTGTACAGACGCCGGACCACGCTGACAAGGACGCGGCCGGGGTTGTTCACAGCCCCGCCGGCGATCACGAACCGTTCACGAGAGCTTGCCTTCGATGTGATCGCACGCTGAGGCAATCACGGGGCGCGTTTCCCTGGAGGCCACCACCATGAACTCCCTCACCACCATCCTGTACGACTGGTCCAAGGCCGTCGCTGACCGGCTCGACTGGCTCGCCCCGCTCGCCGCCCGCATTGTCGTCGGCTGGGTCTTCCTCTGGGCCGGCTGGGCCAAGCTCAACAATCTGCCCCGCATGACGGAAATGTTCGGGTCGTGGGGCATTCCCGCCCCCCAGATCATGACGCCGTTCGTCTCGGGCATGGAGTTCGTGGGCGGTATCCTGCTTCTGCTCGGCCTGCTGACGCGGTTCACCGCGGTTCCGATGATGATCATCATAGTCGTCGCCACCATTGCGGCGAAGCTGGGGGACGTGGATTCGCTCGCCACCCTGCTGGGCTTCGAGGAGACCAACTACTTCATCCTGTTCGCCTGGATCGCCATTCGCGGCCCCGGCCCGGTTTCGCTCGACCACCTGCTGCTGCAGCGCCTCCGGCCAAACCGGTCGCCCGCCACCTACGGCGCCTGAGTCTTCACAATCAGTTCGATCCGGCAGCCATCCGGATCGGAGAGAAACAGCGAGACGCCGTCCCGGCGTGTCTGGGGCGGTCGATCCGACACCGCGCCTCGGGCCGCGAGGGCGGCGACCAGAGCGTCCATCCCGTCGGGAGCGTCGACCGCGAAGCAGACGTGATCCAGCCCGACGGGATCGCCGCCGGGCGGCGCGTCGAATCCCGCGCGCGCGAACAGATTGATCTCCTGCCCCCCGCCCACAGCGAGCACCGCGACCTCAAGTCCGCCCTCGCGGGCAAGCCGGCGCAGGACCGCGAGGCCGAGCCGGTCGCGATAGAAGGCAAGACTGCGGTCCATATCCGTCGCCTTGATGCCGACATGGTCGATCCCGACGATGCGTGGCGCGGCGGTCACCGTCCGCCCCGGAAGCCAGTGGCGACGACATACATTTCCGCCGAATCGGCGCGGCTGGCCTCCGGCTTGATGTGGCGCACCTTGGCAAAGTCGCGCTTCAGCCGATCTAGCAGCGCCCGCTCGGTCCCGCCGCGCAGAACCTTCGCGACAAAGGCGCCGCCCGGCGCCAGCACGTCGGCCGCGAAGTCATGGGCCGCCTCGGCGAGCGCCATGATGCGCAGATGGTCAATCTGCGGGTCGCCGGTCGCCGGCGCCGCCATGTCGGACAGGACCGCGTCGGCCGGCCCGCCCAATGCCGCCTTCAGCGCGTCGGGCGCCGCGTCATCGTAGAAGTCCATTTCCAGGATCGTGGCACCGGGGATCGGCGGGATCGCCGTCAGGTCGATGCCCACAACGGCCCCGCCGCGCGGTCCCGGTTTCGCACGTTCCACCGCCACCTGGGTCCAACCGCCGGGCGCCGCGCCCAGATCGATCACGCGCGTACCGGGCTTCAGGAACCGAACCGCATCGTCGAGCTGCAACAACTTGAAGGCCGCGCGCGAGCGATAGCCGCGCTTCTTGGCTTCGGCGACATAGGGATCGTTCAGCTGCCGCTGCAGCCAGCGCGTCTGCGAGACGGTCCGCCCGCGCGCCGTCTTCACCCGCACCGACGCGCGCCGGCCGGTCGGCAGGCTGGAGGAGCCGCCCTCCCCGCCCTTGGCACCGCGCCCGCGCTTACTCATGCGTCGTCGGACGGGCGCCCGACCGGATCGGCGTCGCGATCGGCGCGACGCATGAGGTCGACCATCACGCCCTCGCGCAGGCCGCGATCGGCGACGCGAACGCTCTCGACCGCCCATTGCCGGACCACGGCTTCCAAGATCGCGCCGCCCGCGAGCGCGAGCTCGGCCCGGTCTTCGCCGATGCAGGGTACGCGCGAGAGCTCATCGGTGGAGAGCGGCGCGAGCTTGCCGCAGATCCGCAGGATCGCCGCGCGATCGAGCGCGCTGCCATCGACCGTCGCGCGGTGATAGCGCGCCAGCCCGAGATTGTGCGCCGACACCGTGGTCACCGTGCCCGACACGCCCACCATCTGCACCTCGCCGCGCGCCACCGCGCCGCCGATGCCGTGACGCGCGCAAAACGGTCGCAACTCGGCGGCGATGCGCTCCACCATCGCCGCGTAGCGCCCCTCCGGGAGCGCGCCCCCGGGTGCGCGATCCGCGGCCATTGCTTCGGTAAGCGTGACCACGCCCCACGGGATCGAGGTGAGGTCGAGCAGTTCCGCGTCGATCGCACCCGGCCGCTGCGGATGGGGGCGGACCGCGACCCACGCGATTTCCGTCGAGCCGCCTCCGATATCGACCAGCAGCGCGCGCGGACGCGCCGGATCGAGGAGGCCCTCGCAGCTCGCAAGCGCCAGGCGCGCCTCCTCGGCCGGTGGGATGACCTCGAAATCGAGCCCGGTGCGCTGGCGCACCAGCGCGAGAAAATCCTCGCCGTTGCAGGCGCGCCGACAGGCCTCTGTCGCGATATGACGCGCCCGGGTCACGCGATGGCGCGCGATGCGGTTGGCGCAGGCCTCCAGCGCCGCGAGCGTGCGATCGATCGCCTCGCCGCACAGCGTTCCGGTCGCCGCCACGCCTTCGCCCAGCCGCACCGGTCGCGAGTAAGTATCGATCACATCGAACCCCTCGACCGATGCGCGCGCCACGAGCAGCCGGCAATTGTTGGTGCCGAGATCGATGGCGGCGAAAGTGTGGGCGAAGCGACCGCTGTGCCAGCCTCCCTTCGACGCGGTTTCCCCGGTCATCCGCCTTCCCGTTCGTTGACCCGCATCCTACTCCGCTCGGGGCCCGCGCGCGAGCGGGGTTCAGTTCCGGGTGAAGCGATCGCGCCACGCGGCCGGGCCGGTACCGACCACCCGCCGGAAGGCGACACGGAAGGTCTCGGGCGAGCGGTAGCCGCACTGGCGCGCGACATCGGCAAGCGCGAGCGGCGTGCTCTCGAGCAATCCCCGTGCGCGGGCGATCCGTTCACCCTCCAGCCAGCGGCGCGGCGGCGCGCCCAGTGCCTCCTCGAAGCGCCGCAAGAACGTCCGGCGACTCATGCCGGCCGCGGCCGCGAGGCCCGCGACGGAGACAGGTCGGTGCAGTCGCGCCCGCGCCCAGTCGAGTGCGGGTCCCACACTCTGTCCCGGCCGCAGGCTGACCGGCGCCTCGACGAACTGCGCCTGCCCGCCTTCGCGATGCGGCGACATCACCAGGCGGCGCGCCACCTTGTTGGCAATCTCCGCGCCATAGTCGACGCGGATCACATGCAGGCCGGCATCGATGCCGGCGGCGCTGCCGGCCGAGGTCACGATGCCGCCATCCTCGACATAGAGCGCGTCGGCCTCGACGCGGCAGGTCGGGAACGCCGCGCGCAGCCGATCGACCTGCATCCAATGAGTCGTCGCACGCCGCCCGTCGAGCAGCCCGGCGTGCCCCAGCACGAACGCGCCGCCGCAGATCGAGAAGAACCGCGCGCCGCGACGGGCCGCGGCCCGCAACGCCGCCAGCAGCGGCTCGGGCGGTCGCTCGGCGGTGTCGCGCCAGCCCGGCATGACGATCAGTCGCGCGCGCGCCAGCGCGTCGAGGCCGGCATCGGCCTGCACGCGCACGCCCCCCGAGCCGGTGAGCGGGCCCGGTTCCCCCGCGACGATGCGCACGCGATACCACGGCACGCCAAGCTCCGGGCGCTTCAGCAGAAAGAGCTCGGCCGCGATGCCGTACTCAAAGGCGCAGAGTCCGCGATAGGCGATCAGGGCCACCGGTCCGGGCCGATTCGAACTGTCGGGCATGGCGCAAACTTACCGCATCTTGGCTTACGGGCCACTGGCAAGTCGGGGCCGCCCTTGGCAAACCGGACGCCCGCACGGAGTACAGAATGACCGAGACCGCGCCGCAGCTCTTCATCGGCAACCGCAACTATTCGAGTTGGTCGCTCCGCCCCTGGCTCTGCCTGCGTTGGGCCGGCATCGCCTTCCGCGAGCGGTCGATCGAGTTGGACCAGCCGGGGTATGGCGCCGAGGGCATCGCCGAGATCCTCGCGATCTCGCCGTCCGCCCGTGTGCCGGTCCTGCTGGCCGACGGCGTCACCATCCACGACAGCGTGGCGATATCGGAGTGGGCCGCCGAAGTGGCGCCCGCGCCCGGTCTCCTGCCGCCCAACCGCGCGCTGCGCGCGGAGATGCGCAGCGTCGTCGCCGAGATGCATGCCGGGTTCCCTCACCTGCGGCGCGACTTGCCCATGAACCTCCGCCGTCGCTGCACCGCGCGGGACCTGCCCCCCGAAACGCTGCGCGATATCGCCCGTATCGACACGATGTGGCGAACCGCCCGCAGCCGCTTCGGCGCGGCGGGCCCGTTCATGTTCGGGCGGCGCAGCATGGCCGATGCGTTCTACCTGCCGGTGGCGACGCGGTTTCGCACCTACGGAGCTCGGCTCTCGCCCGAGAGTGAGGCCTACGCCGCGACCCTGCTGGCCGATACCGACTTCCACGCCTGGGAAGCCGCGATCGCCGCCGAACCGCATCGGCTGTTCAGTCGCGCGCCGATCGACAGCCTCTACGCCGATCCCGCGTGAGCGCCGCCAGCCTCGCCCGGCTGGTTCTGCTCGGCGCCATCTGGGGCGGCTCCTTCGCGCTGATCGCCCTGGCCGTCCCAGCCTTCGGCCCGGTCGCGCTGATGGCGCTGCGCGTCGGTCTCGCATCCCTATTCCTCGCCGCCGTCGGACTGGCGCTGGGTCATCGCCTCGGCTTCGCTCGCCACGCCCGCCACTACGCCTTCGTCGGGCTCGTGAACTCGGCGATCCCGTTCGTGCTCTTCGCTCTTGCCGCCCAGCATCTTCCGGCTTCGTTGTTGGCGGTCTTCAATTCGCTCGCACCGACCTTCGCCGCGCTCTTGCTAACCCTGTGGCTGGGGGAGCCTGTGGCGCCCCGCGCGCGTCTTGGCCTTCTGCTCGGTTTTCTGGGCGTGGTCGCTCTGGTCGCCGAGGCGCTCCTCGCGGCATCGCTTGATCGCACGCCCGGCATCCTGGCCGCCGCCGTCGCGGCCGGGCTTCTCGCGCCGTTCCTCTACGGCGTGTGCGGCGTCTATCTGCGGCGCCATGCCGAACGCTCGCCCCCCGCCTTCGCCAATGCCTGGGGCAGCATGATCGCCGCCAGCGCCGCGCTCGCTCCGGCGGCGTTCATCCTGCCACCAGCGGCCATACCCGACGCAGTGGCGTGGGGCGCGGCCGGACTGTTGGGGATCGTCTGCACCGGCGTCGCGTACCTCCTGAACTTCCGGCTGATCGCCGATCTCGGCCGGTGTGGACGATGACCGTCACCTTTCTGATCCCGCTGTTCGGCGCGCTCTGGTCGGTGCTGCTGCTGGGCGAGCGACTGGGGCCCGGCCTGCTGCTGGGCACCCCGCTGGTACTGGCCGGTACCGCGCTCGCCGCACTGCCCGCGCCGGCGCGCGCCGATCCGCTTGCCAAGCCGCCGCGCGCTGGTTAAATCCGCCCCGCGCCGCCGTTGGGGGATAGTTTAACGGTAGAACAACCGGCTCTGACCCGGTTAGTCTAGGTTCGAATCCTGGTCCCCCAGCCACGGCAGCTAGTAGGCCCTTGAATTTCAGCGTCTTTCGGCCCCCGAGCAACCTCGGGAAGGCACGATATGGTCGAGACGCTCACACAGACGCTCACACGTCGCGACGCCGAATGCGGCGCGCCTCACTCGGAAACGGGGCATCTACTACTATCGGTGCCGCTTGCCGCCACAACTCGGAACCGATGTCGCGTTGTCGCTGCGAACGCGAAGCTTTAGACGTGCCGAGCACCTTGCCGAACTCCTAGATCCTGTCTTCGAGCAGTCCGTGACTACCGTTTCGTCGCCCGCGCAGCTCCGTACCATCCTGCGCCAGTACATCGAGGAAGCCCTGTCCGAAGACGCGGAACGGCGGACTTCGGCCCCGCGCGGGGAGCCGGTCTACGGCCCCTCTTCGCGGATAGGTGACGGCCGGAGCGCAACGGATGTGGATCTTGAAATCTTGAACCTTGTGTTGGCCGATATCGGCGAGCGCCTGGCGGAGCGCGACTATCGAACCATCGAAGTCCAGGTCACCCAGCTTCTTACGGCCAATGGACTCTCGGAAGCCCATCGCAACAGCCTGTCGTACGGCGTACTTGAGGCACAAATTCAGATACTCGAAGAGATTCGTCGGAGCGTCCTTGGCGAAGCACCGGTCGTCTTGCTGCCTCCTTCAGTCGAGTCAGTTCCTGCTGACGCACCCGGGTCGGCAAGCCCGCAGTTCTCTGAAGTACTCCCGCGCTACGTCGACTACGCCGTAAAGGACAAGCGCTGGCGCGGCCAGTCGAAGGCCTGATCCACCCCCATTGAATTGGTCCACCTTGAGAGTTGGAATGTTTTGCACGGAGGATCGAGATGGCAAGGAAGCGGTACAAGCCTGAGGAGATTGTCGCGAAGCTGCGACAGGTCGATGTGCTGCAGTCGCAGGGACAGAGCACAGG